>Ga0316197_10000594_pt1 | contig 25061 bp, 20 predicted proteins | sample OudBiesiAoxic_MG_FD_204939 | JGI IMG/M metagenome (GOLD analysis project Ga0316197, IMG submission 204939) | Coastal sediment microbial communities from Oude Bieten Haven, Netherlands - site A oxic | ecosystem: Environmental > Aquatic > Marine > Coastal > Sediment | place: Netherlands... | reverse complement strand
CACGTACCGGGTCCGTCACGTAACGGGTCTGACCCATCACGTGACGCGTGACGTGATGGGTCAGACCCGTTACGTGACGCGGGTGGGGAGGCTGACCGGGGTGACGGCGTCCGCCGACGACTTGGCGTGGTAGCTCGACCGAGTGAGCGGGCTGGCCTCGACGTGCCCGATGCCGAGCGACTCGCCGATCTGCTTCCAGCGATCGAACTCCGCCGGCTCCGCGTACCGCGTGATCGGCAGATGGTTCGACGTTGGGCGGAGGTACTGCCCGATGGTGACGATGTCGACACCGAGGTCAGCGAGATCGGCCAGCAACCCGACGATTTCGTCGTCGCTCTCGCCGAGCCCGGCCATGAACCCGGTCTTCGTGGTCAGCCCAGCCGACTTCGCCCTGGCGAGCACCCCGAGTGAGCGGGCGTAGCCCGCCGATGGCCGCACCGCCCGCTGCAGCCGGGCGACCGTCTCGACGTTGTGATTCAGCACATCGGGACGGGCGGCGAAGAGCAACTCGAGCGACGCCTCGTCGCCCTTCGCGTCGGAGATCAGCGTCTCGACCCGAGCCTGTGGCCGACGGAGTCGGATCGCCTCCACGCACGCTGCGACGTGTGCCATGCCACCATCGACGAGATCGTCGCGGGCGACCATGGTCAGTACCGCGTGGTCGAGCTCCATGCGGTCGATCGCCTCAGCCACTCGCTCCGGCTCGTCGGCTGCGGGGCCGAGCGGCTTCCGGGTGTCGACGAGACAGAACCCACACGCCCGTGTGCACCGCTCGCCGAGCACCATGAACGTCGCCGTGCCGTCCGACCAGCAGTCGGACAGGTTCGGGCATCCGGCGTCTTCGCAGACCGTGACGAGGTCGAGCGAGCGGATCGTCTTCTTGAGCTCCATCGCCTCCGGCCCCATCTCGACCTTCGGGCGGAGCCAGTCCGGTTTCCGGGTCTCGATCGACAGCCCACCCGTCACGCCAGCGGCTTCCATCCGTGCCGTCGCGCGTGACGACACGAGTTTGACCTGTTCGCCCGGACCCTCACCCCGCGAGAAGGCCGACAGGTCCCGGCCGTCGGCGGCGTGCACCCACGCGACATCCTGGCGTTCGAGCACGCCGTCGACCCAACGCGCAGCGGCGAGTCGGGCGATCACGTCAGCGACCTTTACGAGCGTGACGTCGACGCCTTCCTCGGCGAGCGATGTCACCGGCTTGTCGCCGATCCCGCACGGCACGATGTGCTCGCGCATGTACGTGAGGTCGGTGGTGACGTTGAGCGCGAAACCGTGCATTGTCCGACCCCGGCGGAGGCGTACCCCGATCGCACAGATCTTGCGCTCTCGCTCGGTGCCCGGGTCGAGCCAGACACCGGCGAATCCCGGCAGACGACCGGCGTTCCGTACCCCGAGTTCGCCGAGGGCGTCGATGATCAGACCCTCGACACCGCACACGTGGTCGGTCGCGCCGAGGGAGTTCTCGACGTTGAGGATCGGGTAACCGACAAGCTGGCCCGGGCCGTGGTAGGTGATGTCGCCACCTCGTTTGACCGCCACGAGTTCGGCACCAACGGCTGCGGGTTCGGACTTCAGATTCGCCGCGAGGTCGGCGGTGCGGCCATGGGTGAACACGTGCGGGTGTTCGAGCAGCAGCAGGTGCTGGCCCGATCCGTGTTCGAACAGCGACTGCTGGACGGCGAGGGCCTCCCGATACGGAACGCGACCGAGCCATCGGACCCGCAGCGGGTCTGGTTCGCCGATCGGGGTCGTCACGGACGGACTCACGCCGTGATCCTACGCCCGGAGTGTCCGACGGTCTCGCTGGCTCGGGGCAACCCACCCACGGGACTCAGTCGGCCGGACGCGCCGACACCGCGTTACAGCTCGGTGTTCCAGTCCTTCGTCTCGAGGATCTCCTTCACCCGCTTGAGGAAGCCCGCGGCGTATGCACCGTCGAATGCGCGGTGATCCCAGCTCATGGCGAGATTGCCGACCGGATGGATCGCGATGGCCTCGCCGCCGTCGGGGCCCGTGGTGACGACCGGCTTGCGGACGATCGCGTCCGTGGAGATGATGCCGACCTGCGGCTGATTGATGATCGGCATCGTCAGGACCGAACCGGCGGAGCCATTGTTCGAGATCGTGAACGTCCCGCCCGAGATCTCGTCGGGGGCCAGCTTGCGGTTGCGGGCGCGATCGGCGAGATCGGAGATCTCGCTGGCGATCGCTCCGAGGCGCTTGGTGTCGGCGTCACGAACGACCGGTGCCAGCAAGCCCTCGTAGTCGAGGTCGACGGCGATCCCGAGATCGATGAAGTTGTGCACGATCAACTCGCTGTCGGACACGCTGGCGTTGAGATGCGGGAACTCGGCGAGCCCATCGATGATCGCCCGGGCGATGAACGGCAGGTATGTCAGGCTGAACCCGTGCTGCGCCTTCCACTCGGCCTTCCTGGCCTTCCGGACGACGTCGACGTTGGCGAAGTCGACCTCGACCACGCTGAACGCGTGCGGGCTGACCGCCTTGCTCATCACCATGTGATCACCCGTGAGCTGACGAATCTTCGACAGCCGGACCGCTGAATCACGCTCGCCGGCGTTGACCTGCGGTGCCGGGGCAGGAGGCGCAGCAAGTGGGGCTGTCGCCGGCGTCGGCGCGGCAGCAGGAACGGGTACCGGTGCGCTCGGCGTCGGCGCGGCAGCAGGAGCAGCAGCCGCCTGCGGTGTCGCCCCGGTCGCGTCGATGTGGTCGAGCACGTCGTCACGGGTGATGCGGCCTCCGGGGCCCGACCCGGAAATCGCATCAGGGTCGATGCCGTGTTCGTTCACGAGGCGACGCACCACCGGCGAGAGCAAGCGGTTGTCGCCCGCCTTCGCCGTCGTTTCACTCACGGCAGCTGCGGGGGCGGGAGCTGGTGGGGCCGAGGGGGCGGCGGCCGGTGCCGGCGCTCGCTCGGGCTCCGGCTCGGGAGCAGGCGCTGGCTCGGCAGCTGGGGCCTCGGCAGCAGGTGCCGCTGCGCCGCCATCGCCGACGACGGCGATCACAGTGCCGACTTCGACGGTATCGCCCTCCTCTGCGCGGATCTCGGTGAGTGTTCCCGAGACCGGCGACGGCACCTCGGTGTCGACCTTGTCGGTCGAGACCTCGAAGAGCGGCTCGTCCTCAGCCACCTCGTCACCGACGGCCTTGAACCACTGGGTGATCGTGCCTTCGGTAACGGTTTCGCCGAGTTGCGGGAGGGTGACGTCTGCCATGTTCGTGTCCTTTGTCCTGAGATCTGTCTGCTGCGGAAGGATGCGGCGGATCGGTTGATCAGCCGTTGAAGTTGCGACCGGTCATCGAGAGCACCGTCTCGCCGAACAACTCACTCAAACTCGGATGCGGCTGGATGAATTCTGCGACTTCGTCGACGGATGCTTCCCAGTTGACGGCGAGATACCCGCCGGACAGCTGCTCGGTGACCCACGGGCCGACCATGTGCACACCGAGAATCTGGCCAGCGCTGCCGTCGGCACGCTTCTTGGCGATGACCTTGACGAGGCCCTCGGTCTCGCCGAGGATCATCGCGCGGCTGTTGAACTTGAACGGATGCTTGGCGACGATCACATCGTGTCCGGCGTCCTTGGCCTGTTGCTCATCGGGCCCGGCCCAGGCGACCTCGGGATGGCAGTAGATCGCCCACGGGACCCGGTCGTACATCACGGGCATCGGATCCTCGCCGAGCAGATGCTTGATCACGAGTATCGCCTCCGCGTAGCCGACATGCGCGAGCTGCGGCGTGTCGATCAGGTCACCGACTGCGTAGACGCCGTCTTCGCCGGTTCGGCAGTACTCGTCGACGACGACGAAACCGCGCTCGTCGACGACCACACCGGTGCCGTCGAGGCCGAGCTGATCCGCGAAAGGCCGGCGGCCGACCGAGACGACGACCACGTCGACTTCGACCGATTCGCCGTCACCGTACGCGACGACCGTGCCGCCGGAATCGTTCGGGGTGTGGCCGTTGACCATCACACCCGTCTTGATCCCGATCTTCTTCTTCTTGAACGACTTCTCGACGACCTTGGCGACGTCCTTGTCGAGACCGGGCAGGATCTTCGGCAGCCCCTCGAGGATGGTCACCTTGGAGCCGAGGTCGGCGAACGTCGACGCGAACTCGCAGCCGATCGCACCGCCGCCGATGACGGCGACACGGGCCGGGAGCGTGTCGAGATCGAGGACCTCGTCGCTGGTCATGATCGGACCACCGCGCTCGAAGCCGGGGATCAGGCGGGGAACGGAGCCAGAGGCGAGCATCACGAAGTCACCCGTGATCGTCGCCGACCCGCCGTCGCCGAGCGCGACGTCGATCGTACGACCGCCCCGCAGCGAGCCGACGCCGTTGAACACCTCGACCTTGCGACCCTTACACATCGCGCCGATGCCGCTGACGAGGCCCTTGACGATGCCCTGCTTGCGTTCCTGTGTTCGAGCGAATGCGACCGAGGCGTCACCGCCGGTCTCGATGCCGAAGTCGGCGGCGTGGTCGACGTGGCGTTTCACCGCCGCTGTCTCCAGAAAGGCCTTCGCCGGGATGCACCCGCGGTTGAGACAGGTGCCGCCGAGCGCGTCTTTCTCGACGAGGGCGACGTTCAAGCCGGCGGAAGCGCCGTAGAGGGCGGCGGAGTACCCGCCGGGGCCTCCACCGATGACGACGAGATCGAAGTGGTCGGATGCTGAGCTCACGGTTGTTCACCGTAGCGCTCCACCGGCCCGTCGGAACCGTGATCACGCAAGTGACCGGGCGGTAACCGGTACCCGGACCACCATGACCCCGTTCACATGCCCGTTGAACCGATCGGCCGACCCGCCGGTTGCGCTCAGGCGAGTCGCCAGGTGGCCTGTTCCTCGCCGCGTCGCATGATCAGGACGCGGCTCGTCCCGTCGGCCTCACCAACGTCGAACTCGACAATGCAGCCCCGTAACGCCAACGTGATGCCCTCGCACCGATCGTCATCGATGGGTGCGAGCGGTGACAGCTGGCGATCGCCGGTCACCAGGCGAAAGCTGTCGATCCCGTCGACGTCTTCGACGCCGCCGATCTCCATGGAGACGATCAGCGTGTCGTCGATCAGCTCGGCGTCGAGGACCGTGACGCGGGCGTCACCGACCGCCGCTTCCTCGCCGAACGGTGTCGCCTGGCTCGTCGTCTCCTGTCCCGACAGCTGGAACAGCAGGACGCCGCCGGCAAGCAGGATCATCAACGCCGTTCCGACCGACAGGAGCAGCAGGGTGCGGGTCTTCATGTCCGGCTCAGCCTACGGACGATGAACAGGCCCGAAACCGTCCGTTGTCGGACACCGTGGCGACGGCTCCAGTCGGTACTCTCGCACCATGACGTCGCGTCGCCCCCTTCGCACCGCTGCCTTCGCGCTCGCGGCCGGTTTCGCCATCGTGGCCTGCGGAGGTTCCGACACCGCCGAGGACGGCACACCGGCCGCGCCCGAGCAGGCCGCCGACCAGGTCACCGACACAGCGACCGGAGGTGACGACAGCCCGGCGCCGGCACCGTCCGGCGATGCGCCCGAGATCCTCCAGTTCACCAGCCCCCTCGTCGGCGGCGGCGAGCTCGATGCCGCCGAGCTGTCGGGGAAGCCGACGGCGTTCTGGTTCTGGTCGCCCACTTGAAGCACCTGCAACCGTGAAGCCCCCTCGGTCGAGGCGGCAAGCATCAAGTACCAGGACCAGGTCAACTTCGTCGGCGTGGCGTGGACCGGCTCGGAGGAGTCATACCAGGGCTTCGTCGACAAGCACGGCCTCACCTTCCCCCAGATCAACGACGACCCGGGCGACGTCTTCTCCCGCTTCGATGTCGCCTTCCAGCCTGCGCTGGTCATCGTGAAGGCCGACGGCGGGATGGAGACGGTCGCCGGCGCGGTCGACGAGAGCCTGCTCGATCAGATCATCTCCGAATCCATCTGAGCCGGTGCGGCTTCGACACTGACTGCGTCGACCAAGCTGGCCAACGTCGTGGGTCAAAGTCCGGGCAGGGTGGCTCGGGTTGACGGAATCGGCCGTACTCTGAGCATATGCGTATTGCGATCACCGGGGCGTCCGGCCTCATCGGAACAGCTGTGTCACGACGGTTGCAGCAGGACGGTCACGAGGTCGTTCCCGTCGTCCGACGAACGCCCGGCGACAACGAGATCGGTTGGTCGGTGTCGGAGAACCGCATCGATGACGGAGCCTTCGACGGCATCGACGGGGTTGTCCATCTCGCTGGCGCCGGCATCGGTGACCACCGTTGGACCGACGCCTACAAGCGCGAGATCCTGGACAGCCGCACGGTCGGCACCGCGCTCGTTGCGAACGCCGTCGCCGCAGCAACCAACGGTCCGAAGGTCCTGCTCGCCGGCTCGGCGATCGGGTACTACGGCGCCGACACGAGCGCCACGTTCGACGAGACCTCACCGGTCGGAACCGGATTCCTCGCCGAGGTCTGCGAGGCATGGGAGGCCGCGGCAGTCCCAGCCACAGGCGACGACGTTCGCGTGGCGTTCTTGCGTACGGGCATCGTGCTGTCCCCCGATGGCGGAGCGCTGAAGAAGCAACTGCCGCTCTTCAAGTTCGGCCTCGGCGGCAAGATGGGCTCGGGCAGCCAGTGGCAGAGTTGGATCCACATCGACGACGAGGTCAGTGCCATCGTGCACCTCCTCATGAGCGACCTGGACGGCGCGGTCAACCTGACCGCGCCCAACCCGGTCACCAACGCCGAGTTCACGAAGACGCTCGGCGATGTTCTGGGACGGCCGACGTTTCTTCCGATCCCGAAGTTCGGTCCCAAGTTGGTGCTCGGCGGCGAGCTCGCCGACAACTTGTTGTTCAGTGGCCAGAAGGTGGTCCCGACCGCGCTGCAGGCCGACGGCTACGAGTTCGCATACCCGACGCTCGACGGCGCACTGCGCGACCTGCTGAAGAAGTGAGCGACACGCCGAACGGGGACGCGCCGGTCGTCATCGTCGGAGCCGGACTGGCCGGCCTCTCGTGCGCCGTCCACCTCCACGAAACCGGCCACCGAGTGGCGGTCTACGAGACATCCGACGGCATCGGCGGTCGCGTGCGAAGCGACGTGGTCGACGGGTTCACGCTCGACCGCGGCTTCCAGGTCGCGCTCACCGCCTACCCCGAGATGCACCGCCAACTCGACCTGGATGCGCTCGATCTCCAAGCGTTCGAGCCGGGGGCGCTCGTGTGGCGGAACGGCAAGGGTTCGGTCGTGTCCGACCCGTTCCGACGGCCGACCAGTTTCTTGTCCACGGCAACCGCCCCGATCGGCAACCTGCTCGACAAGGCGCGTATCGCACTGCTCCGGGCGCGACTGCGCCGCGTTCACCCCGCCCGGCTGCTCGCCGGCGACGACATCACCACGGCCGCAGCACTGCAGGCGGACGGCTTCTCGTCGACGATGGTCGATCGCTTCTTCCGGCCGCTGGTGGGCGGTATCCAACTCGATCCCGAACTCGCAGACAGTCGACGCATGTTCGACATCATCTTCCGGATGCTCGCCGACGGCGACTCGGTCGTCCCCGCCGCGGGCATGCAGGCCATCCCCGACCAGCTCGCTGCTCGCCTTCCCGAGGGCTCCATCCATCTCCACACGCGGATCACCGCGACAACGGCGAGCTCGATCCGCCTCGACGACGGTCGCGAGATCGCTGGCTCGGCCGTGGTCGTCGCAACCGACGGACCGACCGCCAGCGACCTGCTCGGCCTCGATGGGGTCGGCTCGAAGGCTGCCGGCTGCGTGTACTTCGGCGCCGACCGGGCCCCGACCGACACGAAGTGCGTCGTCCTCGACGGCACGGGCGACGGACCGGTCCTCAACGTCGCCGTCATGAGCAACGTGGCCCCCTCGTACGCACCTGCGGGTCGCCACCTCATCGCTGCGGCTCTTCCCGGCCGCGCCGAGGGGAACCTCGAAGAGGCAGCCCGCACCCAGTTGCGCGGCTGGTGGGGGAGCCAGGTCGACGCCTGGGAGCACCTCGCCACGTATCGGATCCCGCATGGTCAACCGCGTCAGGCTCCACCGTTCTCGCCGAAGCAGCCGGTGCGCCTCGACGACGGACGGTTCGTCTGCGGTGACCACCGCGACACCGCATCGATCCAGGGAGCGCTCTACTCGGGTCGGCGATGTGCGACCGAAGTCGTAGCAACGCTCGCTCCGAGGACATCACCAGCCAGCTGACATCTCCCCGAACCCACCAATGAGGAAGCACCCAATGACCAGTGACCAGACCGACCGCCACACCATCTCCGTCGACGAAGCCCCCGACCGCGTCGAGCGACGCAGCATCATCGTCGACGCATCACCGTCGGCGATCTTCGACATCCTCGCGGACCCGTCGCGCCACCATGAGTTCGACGGCTCCGGCACGGTGCAGGCCAGCCGCGACTCGGCCCCGCAGCGGCTCTCCGAGGGGGCGAAGTTCGGCATGGAGATGAAGGTCATCGTCCCGTATCGCATGACGAACGAAGTAGTGGAGTTCGCCGAGAACGAGACGATCGCATGGCGCCATCTCGGTGGTCACATCTGGCGCTACCGCCTCGACGATGTCGATGGCGGAACGAAGATCACCGAGGAATTCGATTGGCGCACGTCGAAAGCGCCACCGTTCCTGAAGCTGATGGGCTACCCCGCGAAGAACGCGGCGTCGATCGAGAAGACGCTCGAGCGACTGGCCGCACTCGTCGACGAGGACAGCACCGGCTGATACGCCGCGGTCAACGACTCGTGGCCGCGTCACCTCCATCACCCGGATACCCTTGAGGTATGGCGTCCACCTGGCTCAACGACCGCGAGATGGCGGCGTGGCGCTCGTACATCGAGACCTACGGCGACCTCTCTGCCGCACTCGAACGCGACCTCGCCGAACATGGGCTCACCCTCGGCGACTATCAGGTGCTGGTCTACCTGTCCGAGGTCGATGACGACTCGATGCGGATGTGCGATCTCGCCGATGCACTCCAGCTGTCGCCGAGTGGACTGACCCGCCGGCTCGACGGTCTGGTGAGCAGCGAACACGTCGTGCGCCGACCTTCCCCGCACGACGGGCGGGTGATGATGGCGGTCCTCACCGATGCCGGGCGCGAGCTACTCACCCGCACCGCACCCCACCACGTCCAGAGCGTCCGCCGGCACATCTTCGATCACCTCACGTCCGAGCAGGTCGATGCGATGGCGTCGATCTTCGACGCGATCTCTGCCGGTCTCGCTGCCGCCGACAGTTCGACCAGCGACGTCGCCTGAGCCGCCAGCGATCATGACGACCCTCCCGCGCGGCTTCACGCAGTACGTCGCGAACATCGGCATCAAGGACGACACCGACGACTTCGTCGTGGTGACCGCATCACGACCGATCCCCTGCGCAGCCCTCTTCACCAAGAGCCGATTCGCCGGACCGAGCGTGACCATCAGTCGGGACCACGTGTCGAACGGGCTGGCGCAGGCGGTCGTCGTGATCTCGAAGAACTCCAACGTCGCGACCGGTCAGGCCGGCCACGACGATGCGGTCGAGGTAGCGACCGAAGTGGGCGCTCGTCTGGGTGCCGGCCGGACCGACGTGGTGGTCACGTCGACCGGCGTGATCGGCCGGCGCTATCCGATGGACCGTGTGCGGGCCGGGATCGCTGGGCTGCCGTCACAGCCGACCGGGACCGATGCCCTCGCAGCGGCAACGGGCATGATGACGACCGACACGGTCGCGAAGGTCGCCGCCGCGGACGTGGCCGACAGCGCCGCACGGGTGGTCGGCATGGCGAAGGGCGTCGGCATGATCGAACCCGACATGGCCACCCACATCTCGCTCGTCTTCACCGACGCCGAGCTGTCCCCCGACCAACTCGACCCCGTGTTCCGCCGAGTCGTCGACCGCACCTTCAACTGCGTCAGCATCGACACCGACACCTCGACGAGCGACTCGTCGGTGATCCTCGCATCAGGTGACGCCGGATCGGTCGACGTCACCGCGTTCGAATCCGCCCTCGAGACCGTGTGTCTCGACCTCACGAAGCAGATCGCTCGTGACGGTGAGGGGGCGAACTCGCTGATCGAGGTCCGCGTCGATGCTGCCGCCGACGTCGGCCAGGCACGGCGGGTCGCCAAGACGATCGTGAACTCACCGCTCGTCAAGACCGCGGTCCACGGCGGCGATCCGAATTGGGGACGCGTGGCGATGGCGATCGGCAAGTGCTCGGACGACGTCGACATCGATCAGGACCGTGTCGTCATCCGGTTCGGAACCACCGAGGTGTATCCCGAACTGCTGGAGGACGACGCCCTCGCCCAGCTGTCGACGTACATGTCGTCCGACCACGTGGTGATCCACGTCTCGCTGCACACGGGCGACGCGGACGCGACCGTCTACGGCTGCGACCTCAGCGACGAATACGTCCGCTTCAACGCCGACTACACGACGTGAGTGCTGCGCTGCGTCTCAGAAACGCAGCACAACGTCAACTGACGGTGACGGCGGAGTAGAACGCAACATGGTCCTCGATCTCGGCAGCCTTCTCTTTCGGTGCCGCGTAGAACCAGGCGGCGTTCGACGCCGTCTCACCGTTCACGACGACGTCGCGGTAGCTGGCGTCGCCCTTCCACGGGCAGTGCGTCGACTTCCCCGTCGGATCGGAGAAGAACTCCGACTTCACCGTCTGCGGCGGAAAATAGTGGTTGCCCTCGACCACCACCGTCTCGTCGGACTCCGCGATGACCTGACCGTTGAACACAGCTTTCATGCAGGGTGGAACCCCGAGCGCCGCCGGGCTGTTCCCCGAATCGGGCAAGAACGCAAACGACCGAACCCGTCATCCGGGCCCGGCCGCTGCTGATGAGATCCTTGGCTTGCCCAAGTGATCGAGTTTCGTTCGAGCGCAAGGCGCGAGGCGAGGAAGGTGCCTCAGGGCACCGACGAGCTCTCGCAACGCCGCGATCGGGCGAAAGACGATTACTTGGGGGGCATGCGGATGCCACCGTCGACGCGTATGGTCTCCGCGTTCATGTAGCTGTTGGTGACGCATTCGGTCACCATCGATGCGAGCTGCTCGGGGTCGCCGAGACGCTTCGGGAAGAGGACACCCTTCTGGAGGTTCTCCTTGAACTGTTCGCTGGCCTCGCCCTCGCCGTAGATCGGCGTGTCGATCAGGCCGGGGGCCACCGTGTTGACGCGGATGCCGGCAGCCGACAGATCGCGTGCAATCGGGAGGGTCATCCCGACGACACCGCCCTTGGATGCGGAGTAGCTTGCCTGGCCGATCTGGCCGTCGAACGCCGCGACGGACGCGATGTTGACGATCGCTCCGCGCTCGCCGTGTTCCATCGGCTCGGTGGTGCTCATCGCGGTCGCCGCGATCCGAATGGCATCGAACGAGCCGATCAGGTTGATGGCGATCACCTTCTTGAACGCGTCGAGGTTGGCCGCCGACTCGAGCGTGCCGTCACGACCGATCGTGCGCTGCGCCCAGCCGATGCCGGCCGAGTTGATGAGCACGCGGACGGGGCCCATCGACTTCGCCATCTCGACAGCGTTGACCAGATCGTCGGTATTCGTGACGTCGACCTTCGCGAATGCACCACCGATCTCATCGGCGAGAGCTGTTCCCGCCTCCTCGTTCAGGTCGGCGATGACGACCTTCGCGCCGCGGGCGGCGAGCATGCGAGCAGAGGCGGCTCCGATACCGGAGGCGCCACCCGTGACGATTGCACTTGCACCATTGATGTCCATGGGGCCAGACGCTAGATCGCCGGTGGTTGCGCTGTGCAATCGTCGTCGGGACGGTCAGCTCGGGATGGGTCCGACGGCGAATCGCGTGTCGACGAGGCGCTCGGGGACCGCGCCGAAGAAGCTGGGATCGTCACCACCGCGGAACCAGCCGGCGACGTCGACGACGACGTGGCTGGACCGGTTGACATACACGCACACCGTTCCATCGGCACCGATCGGAGCGACCACCGCGTTGGCACGGTTGCGCCCGGTGACGTAGTTCAAGTTCGACGCGAGCGGACGGTCGCTTCCGCATGGCCACACCGTCGCGAACCCGTTGGCGCTCGGACGCACCACGGTGAGGTTCATCGCGACGGCGCTCGCGTCGTCGGGAATCACCATCGGGCTGGAGGGATCGTTCGGGTCGTCGAGCTCAGCACCACGGACCTGGATACGCACGGGCGATTCGGGCTGGACCTGAGCCGCGGGGGCACCAACGCCGTCGCGGGTGTCGACGAGCCGAGTCGGCGTCGAGGCCGCGAACGGAACCTCGGCACCCGAGGTGGATGCATCGATCCCACTGAAGTAGCCGGCGAGGTCGACGATCACCTCCGCGGAGGTGCTCGTGTGCACGCAGATCGTGCCGTCGTCACCGATCGGAGCGATCACCCCGTTTCCGGTGGGGGTCGTGCTGGTGAAGTTGACGTTCGAAGCGAGCGGTCGTGGGGTTCCGCACGGCCACACGGTGGCGAATCCTTTGCTCGACGCCTGCGTGATGGTCACGTTGACGGCGGCGGCGGCGGCATCGGCGGGCACGGTGACCGGTGTGCCGTCGGGCAGCCGCGCCGCGACGCCGGCCACAGGGACGGACAGTGGCGACGACGGAGTGACCTTCGACGACCGGCCGCCCAGGCCACTGCGGGTATCGACCTGACGTTCCGGCAACAGCCCGACGAACGGCTCCGCGGCGTCCGGCGCATCGGAACCGACGAACCACCCCGCAACGTCGACGACGAAGTTCGTGCCGACCGACGAGTAGAAACACACGGTCCCCTCGTCACTGATCGGCGCGATGACATTGTTCGCGATGACTTGACCGGCCTGAGCGTTCAGGCTCGACACCACTGGGCGTTCGTCCTGACAGGGCCACACCGACGAGTAGCCGCGTCCGCTCGGCCGAACCATCGTGACGTTGAGCGACACACCCGTGGCCTCCTGTGGCACCGAGACCAGTGCGCCGGACGCCGACCTCATCGACGCACCGACGACGGGGAGTTCGATCCGCTTCGGCGGTGCGAGGTAGTGCGTCGGGGAGAGGTCGAGAATCTGGTCGCGGAGCCAGAGCGAGAACTCTGCCTCGCCGGTTGCGCTCAGGTGGACGCCGTCGCTGCTGAACCAACGGGATCGCTCGGGGGTGTCACTGGCCGCGTCCCAATCGAGGACGGTCAGGTTGCCCCAACGGCTCGGCGCATCGTCGAGCGCTGCGTTCGCCGCCCCGTAATACGAGGCTCCGCCGGTCGTCGTGCGGATGTCGGCCAGGTTCACCCAGGCGACTCGTTGCACCCCTCGGGCGGTGAGCGCACTCATCATTGCGTCGATGTCGGACGCAAACGTCGCCGGATTGTCGTTGTAGCCGAGCTCGACCACCGCGAGGTCGAGTCCCGTCGGCAGGGAATTGGCGACGGCGACACCGGTACTTCCCGGGCAGGACTCGCGGGTCGTGCACCGGCTGTCGGTTGCATCGAAGATCTGCGACGCATAGGTGCCGTCCGTGACCTGGCGGAACTCACCCGACGAATTGGTCACCCCGTTGCCCACCGAGTCGCCGATGAACGCCATCGACTTGTTCGTCGTGTTCTCGCGGATCACCCGGACGGTGAAACCGGGCGAACGGAGTCCGTAGTCGCTCTTGAAGTCCCACGCCTGCTTGCGATACGTGCCGTTCGTCCCGGTCACGACGAGGTCGTCGAACCAGATTCCTTCGAACGCCTGGTAGTTGGCCGACGTCGTCGGCGCCATCGTCGCACCGGTGATCTTCCCGAGCCCGTGCTGCGCTGCGAACGTGTCGGCGTCGATGATGCGGGTCCACCGGTGGTACGGGTTGGGCGCGGTGTCATCGCCGATATCGGTGACGACAGGGAACTCCCCGCCGGCCGTGCTGGGCCCGTTCGATGCGGAGAACTCGGTCGACACGATCTGGGCCGCCTTCGGATGTCCCGACGGCCACTTGCGGACGACGTTCGCCGTTGCGAGCACCGCGGCGTCGGTCGCCACGTGCTCGACGCTCGTCACCGAGCCGGTGGCGGAACTGCGGGTCGCCGAGCCGCCGTACACCTGGCACGACGTGGTGTCACACGTCGTCGCGTACCGGGTCGCCGAGCCGTCGTAGGTGTAGCTGCGGTTCTGTTGCAGTCCGTACGAGCGGGCAGCGACGGCCTGGGCCTTCACCGCGTTCTCACCAGCGCCGCCCCCGGCGTACGCCCAGCTTGCCGAAATCTCCTTGGGAATCACGCCGCGGACGTAGTTCTCCGCGAGCACGTCGTTGACGACGCGGTTTCCGCTGGAGGTGTGGACGACTTCGACGGCGCCGCGGTAGTGCGTGATGGCTCCACTCGAGGAGCACACGCCGAGGGCATCGCCACGGTCGGTGGCGGTGGCGTCGCCATCGGCCGCGGTGAACCGCACCGGCGCGCCGACGCTCTGCGTGTGCGTGCCGATCTTGGTCCAGGTCACCGAGCTCCCGGAGGCTGCGATCTGCGCTCGCGCCGCCGCCGCATCGTCGGCGTTCCACCGGGCGCCGTTCACGGTGATCCCTCGGCCTGCCTGCCAGTCGGCAAGGACTCCCGCGGTCTGCGGTCCGAAGTAGCCGTCGACAGCAATGCTCGCGTCGTGGAAGGTCCGCAGGAACCGCTGGACTCGCTCCGCATCGGCGTTGTATCCCGACTGTTGCACGACCGGTCCGTCCGGCACGGTGAGTGACGTGCTGCTCGGACATGCCACCGTGTTCGCCTTGTAGATGTCGAAGACCCCGGCGGTCGTCTCGTCGGCGCGCATCGCCGGTGCGGTCTGGCTGCCCCACTTGACACCACTGCCGTGGGAGATGACACCAACGTCGCCCATCCCGTCGTAGTCGGTGAGGCGCACGTCGATCCGTTGATTGGCCGAGGTCTTCGCCGAGACGGTGCCGCCGTAGTAGTGCCCGAGGATCTGTTGCCAATCCCACCCGTGGTCGACGGCGTAGCCGTATGCACCCCACTGGCTCAGTCCGCGACCGTGGCCGTTGCCGGTCCCGTCGAGCACGATCGCGATGATGTCGTCCGGAGCCGCCTCAGCTGATGGAGTGGACGAGATCACCGGGACGATCACCGCGGCCGATGCCAGCAGTGCTCCGGTGAGTGCGATGGCGCGGCACCGGGATCGACGTGCCAGTTTCATGTCATGGAACCGTAACGTACGGGCGCGCAGTCTCGACGTCGGCATGAGACTTTTATCGGCAGTTCGTCGTCCCCGCTTGAGCCGGTCCACCCAGCCGTCCGGGCATCGACGGGAGGTGGTGCGACGGCAGCGGGTAGGTTCGGCGGCAATGGAACGAGTGGTCGTCTACACCGACGGAGCGTGCAGCGGAAATCCCGGCCCCGGAGGATGGGGGTGGGCGGTGGCACCGGAAGGCAACCCCTGTGGATCGGGCGGCGAAGCCGACACGACCAACCAACGGATGGAGGTGTACGCGGTGCTCGATGCGATCCGTACGCTCGGCGCAGACGGGACACCGATCGAAATCGTCTCCGATTCCACGTACGTCGTGAACTGTTTTCGGGACAAGTGGTGGGTCAAGTGGGAGCGGAACGGCTGGAAGAACTCCAAGAAGCAGCCGGTCGCCAACACCGACCTGTGGAAGCCGCTGATCGAGGTCGTGCGCAATGGCGATGTGACGTTCAGCTGGGTGAAGGGCCACAGCGGACATCCGATGAACGAACTCGCCGACCGCCTCGCGGTCGCCGCGACACCGCGCTGAGCCGGCAACCTCGTCAGAACAAGTCGAGCGCGGCGCGAATCATCTGCTCGCCGAGGAAATCCGCTGCGATCGTCTCCGCCGCCTCGGACGTGACATGGACACCGTCGGGACGAAGGTCGACGTCGTCGGTGTACCCGACCTCGTCGAAGTAGTCGAGCAGATCGACCACGTACACGTCGCCCGGGTTGTCGGCGGCGATCTCGTCCATCACCTCGTGGAGCACGGCGTGACGCGCCGGTTGCTCCTGCGCCGTTCCTCGAGAGAACCACAACGGATTCGGGATGGGAGCCTTCACCCACACCACGGCGCCGGCACCCCCGGCCAACAGCTCGTCGGTGACGCGGGTGAAGTCGAAGCGCAGTCGGGCCCGCATCTCGTCGGTCTCGGTCGCGAATCCGTCGCCGGCGTCCCATCGGCGGTCGAGGACATCCCACGAGGTCGTCACCATCAACACGACGTCGGCACCTGTCTCGGCCACTCGATCGGGGAGATCACGTTCGAGCCAGTCGGAACACTCGTCGCGAACATCGAACCACTCGCCGTCCAGCAGATAGTCGCCGTCGCGCACGAAGCCACACCCACGCTCGACGTTCAACTCAGCCTGAGCAACGCCAGGCGAGGCCGCAGCCCAACTGACCACACCGTTGCCGTACGCCTCACCCGTCGAGTCGCCGGCGACGATCATCCTGACCGGGCGGCTCAGCTCCGGGATCGGCGGGATCGTGGTTGTCGTGGTGGTGTCAGCCGTCGTCGGCAGCGAGTCGATGTCGACCGATTCGACGCTGCCGTCCGGCGATGTCTCCACCTCGACCGCTGTCGTCGGGACGGCCGTCGAGGCGACCGGCGAAGTGGGCGGCGATTCGGCAACGACCAGCGGCGCGTCGTCGGTGTCGAGTGCTGCGGCCTCCGCCACCTCGGACGGGGTCGCCCAGTAGTCATCGTCGGCGCCGGGCACCACGATCACCGCCGCGACGATGACCGCCGCAGTCGCTCCCCCGGCGGCGATCAGCGTCGGTCGGATCCCGACGCCACTGGCTTTGCGAATCGGCTGCTCGAAGAACATGAACGAGAGCTGGGCCGCGGCGAGGGTGAGCGCCATGCGCAATGTGAACAGCGCAGGCCCATCGATCCCGGTGCGCTCATCGTTCATCACGACGAAGATCGGCCAGTGGAACAGGTAGACCCCGTAGCTGACCTTTCCCAGCCACACCAGCGGCGCTGCGGAGCACGCAGTGCGCACCGGCGAGTCGACCTGGAGACCGAGCAACAGCAGTGCGCTGACCGCGCCGATCGCCGGGAGCCATCCGGAATATGCCGGACCGCCCGCGGTGGGGAAGGTGACGACGCAGATGGCGAGGATTGCAAGCGCGACCGGAGCGAGCACCCACAGCCGCGGCGAGACGGTACGCCCAGCGAGCGCCAGCGCCAGGAACGCCCCCAACAGGATCTCGGCGGCACGCGCCGGCGACGCCCAGTACGCCGCGTCGCTCCCCCACACCGCCGCGATCACCGGCGCGACGACGACGAACGCAGCGGTCACCACGCCGAGCAGCACCAGCCGTCCACGGGGAGTGCGGCCGAGCTTCCACAACCCGACGAACGCCAACGGCCAGAGCCAGTAGAACTGCTCCTCGATCGCCAGCGACCAGTAGTGCTCGAGCGGCGATGCGGCACCGGCTGCCTGCTGGAGCAGTTCTTGGTACGACCCGTCACTCGCCAGGAAGACCCAGTTGGCCACCTGGAGCAGGCTGCCGATGATGTGGGCGCGGAGGTCGGCGACTGCGTCGAACCAGTCGGTGACGATCGAGGCGATCATGACGAGTACCACGAGCAGCACGCTCGCCGGGAGCAGCCGTCGCGCTCGACGGGAGTAGAACGCGCCCAACCCGACCGAACCCTTCACCTCCGTCTCCGCGGCCAGCAGGCTCGTGATCAAGAATCCGGAGAGTGTGAAGAACACCGACACGCCGAGGTATCCGCCGCCGAATCCGGCGACTTCGCCGTGGAAAAGGAGGACAGCCAGGACAGCCAGGGCTCTGACACCGTCGAGTGCTGGTTGATAGGCGATCGTCGAGGGTCGGGTTCGTGCGCTCGCCACCTCCCCGCTCACCGAACGCAGTGTACGACATCTCCGACCTCCGGCGAGGTAGCGTTCTGACGATGTCGGGTCGAGCAAACGGGCGACGAACTGCGATGTCACGGGTCCGTTCGGCACTGGTCGGCGTCGTCGCCGTCTCGATGCTGACCGTCGCCGTGAACGCCTCGACCCCCGACGGTGTCGCCGAGGCGGCGCCGCGTCAGATCGACATCTCCGCGCCCGGTCCGCTCGGCCCGGTCACTGTCTTCGGCGACTCCGTGCTGCTCGGCTCCGCGCTGTGGGGTCCGACCCTGCCGGATCGCCTCGCCGAACGCGGATGGGGGCCGATCAAGTTCCGTGCCGGTGAGGGCTACAACACCGGCACCGGCTCCTTCGGCGTGCGCACGTGGCTCTCGTCCTGGCGTTCGCAGGAGTGGGACGCACCCAACGTGTTCATCAATCTCGGGGCCAACGACTCGGGAATCTGTTCCTCCGACATCAACTGCGCGCGCCAGCGGATCCAGGGGGTCATCGACGAGATCGGCCCGGGACACACGATCTGGTGGCCGCAGATCACGCGCTTCTACTCCCACCGAGTCGAGCAAGACACGTGGAACCAGGCACTGCGGGAGTTCGCGAACACCCGCACGGACTTCTTCACCTGGGACTGGCCGGCGGAGCTTCCGCAGTACCAGTCGTCCGACGGCACCCACCTCAGCCCCGACGGCTATCGAACCCGCTCGGTTCGAATGGCCGACCTGTTCACCCGTGACGTGGCCCGGGCCCGGCGGACCGGCGGACCGGCTCCTCTCCCGACAGCGACTGCGAATCCGGCGACCTTCGTCTCGATTCCCGCGACCCGAGTCGCCAACACCCGTGAGGGCGACTCGGGGCCCATGGTCCCCGGCGCGACCAAAGTGATCGACCTCGACGGGGTGGTGCCGCCTGACGCTTCGGCCGTCGCGCTCTACGTCGGCGCAGCGCGAACGAGGTCGAAGGGATACTTCGCGGCCGGACCATGCGGCCAACCGATCTCGGGCTCCACGGTCAACTACGCCCCGTTCACGGCGATCGGAGCACCGACCATCGTGCCCGTGGGTGCCGACGGCGACGTGTGCGTCTTCAGTTCCGGCACCGCTGACCTCGTCGTGGACGTCCAAGGCGCATTCGTCGACCGGACCGACGGGCTCATGTTCCGACCGCTCGCCACCCCGGACCGCCTGGCCGACACGCGCACGACGGGCCGCGTCGACGAAGTCGTCGTTCCGGTTCCCTCCGGAGCCAGCGCCGTCGCCGTCAATCTCACTGCGACGCGTGCTGCACAACGCGGGTTTCTGAGTGCGTACCCGTGCGGGGCGGCCGGAACCGCTGCCAACCTCAACTTCCGTCCCGGATCTGCGTGGTCGGCGTCGGCGATCGTCAACGTTTCTGACGCTGACACGATCTGCGTCTCATCCAACGTGTCGACCGACGTGATCGTCGACATCACCGGCAGCTTCAGCGCCGGACCAGGGTTGCGATACGTCCCGGTGAGACCGACTCGGATGCTCGACACGCGCAACGGCATCGGTGGATGGTTCCCGATCCACGGTGCGGACCAGACCATCGGCGTCCGCGTGGCCCCGGATTCGGCCCAAGCGGTCACCGGAACCGTGACGATCGTGCGTCCGCTCAGTCGAGGCTACGTGACCGCTGATGCATGCGGCGAGAACGCTCCCACGTCGTCGGCCAACGCTGCAACCGGCGCCGTGGTCGCCAACTCGATCACGCTCGCCACCACCGACACGGGCCGGCTCTGCCTGCGTACGTCGTCGACCGGCCAAACGCTGTTCGACACGACCGGCTGGTGGGTTCCATGACCCCGCGCCGGCATCGTCGCGTCGTGCGCGCCATGGCCGTTGCGGCGGCCACGTTCGCATGTGCCGTGCTCGTGGGCGTCGCGCCGAGCCGAAGCGAGCGCGCCGCAGCAATCGCACCGCCCGACAAGCGGGTGATGTTGGTGACCGATTCGGTTGGTCTCGGGACGCGTGGTGTCCTCGAAGGCGCCTTCCCTGCCGACTGGGATGTGTCCATCGTCGGCAAGCCCGCCGTCTTCGTCCGCGATCTCCCCGGCGGGTACATCCAACCGAATCTGTACCGCACGGGTGACCACGTCGTGATCGCTGCCGGCTACAACTACCCATTTTGGGATCCGGTGCGGTTCGACCAAGCGATCGACGCCACGATCGCGACGCTCACGCAAGCCGGCGTGAAACACATCTACTGGGTCACTCTTCGCGAGGTGAAGCCGCAGTACATCTCAGCAGCTGCGTGGCGCCAGGTCCAGCCGTACTACTGGTACTTCCCGACCGTCAACGAGCACCTCGAACGCGCCCTGACCCGCCACCCGGGGTTGACACTGATCGATTGGGCTGCGGCCGCGGACCGTCCCGGTATCACCTACGACGCGATTCACCTCAACCGCACGGGCGCCGAGCTCTACAGCTCGCTCATCTCGAGGGCAGTATCCGACGCCCAGACGCGCCCCGCCAACGAAACCGTCACGAGGATCAAGGTGGCCGGTCGCGCCTCCGTCGCTGCAGGCGACGTCACCGCGGTGGCCGTCAACCTCACCAGCGTGCGCGGCCGAACGCGCGGCTACCTGTCCGCATTCCCGTGCGAGCAGGGGTCCAGCCCCACGAGCAACCTCAACCATCAGCGCGGCCAGGTCGTGGCCGCTGCCGCAATCGTCCCGGTCGACTCGGCCGGTGAGATCTGTGTCTTCAACAAGCAGGCCAGCCACGTGATCGTCGACGTGTTCGGCCGGTTCAACGCACAGGCCGAACTGACGAGCACCGGGTCGACGCGGCTGATCGACACCCGGAAGGCGCCGACGACCGGTGTGGCCCAGCCAGCCGGCGCCGAGCTGCGCGTCAAGGTCGGTCCGCCCGAGCAGACCGTCGCGATGAACGTCACGGTCACCCAGGCCGCCAGCCGCGGCTACCTCACCGTCCACGACTGCGGAACCACGCCGCCGAACACGTCGAACGTCAACTTCGTCGCACAGCTCGCAGCACCGAACCTCGTGATCGCCCGGACCGACGCGGCCGGCTTCGTTTGCCTCACCGCCACGCAGGACGCGCACGTCATCGTCGACCTCCTCACCGAGTTCGGTACCTCGACCACGGTTGAAGCCACCACCCCCGAACGGCTGGCCGACACCCGAGGCGGAGCTGCTCCCGCCGCCGGCGAGATCGTCCGGATCGACGTCGCCGTCGACGCCGTCGAGGATGCGGATGTTTCGGTGTCCGGCGTCGTCGGCAATCTCACGATCATCCGCCCTCGGCAATCCGGATACGCAACGGTGTTCCCATGCGCCGGAGGTCGGCCCGACACCTCCAACATCAACTATCGAGCAGGAGCGACGATCGCGAACGCCGTGATCGTCGAGCCCGATGCCGACGGAATGCTCTGCGTCTACACCAACACCGCAGCCGAGGTCGTGTTCGACCTGCTCGGGACCACGGGCAACGGGTTCACCGGCGTCGCGCCGAACCGGCCGCTGGACACCCGCAACCGTTGACCTGCGCCCTCGAGCGCCCACCGCCGCACCTCGACGAAATTCGAGGACGTCTGGTGTGTACCCGTCGGTAACCCTGCGACAATGCTGCGCATGATCTTCGACGGCCACGTTCATCAGCTGCCTGACATCGATCCGACGGAAACGACGGAGTGGTTGGACAGCCTGGACGCCGTGGTCGACACCCATGGGAAGACCCGCGCGCGCTACCTGCTCTCCCGCCTGATGGAGCGGGCCAACGAGTCACAGGTCTCGTTCCCGGCGACGGTGTCGACGCCCTACGTCAACACGATCCCGCTCGAGCAGGAGCCGTGGTTCCCCGGCGATGAGCACATCGAGCGGCGAATCCGGGCCTTCGTCCGATGGAACGCGGCGATGATGGTCGTCAAGGCGAACAAGCAGGCTGACGGCATCGGTGGCCACCTGTCGACGTTCGCGTCCTCCGCCGCGTTGTACGAGATCGGCTTCAACCACTTCTTCCGCGGCAAGGACGATGGGAATGCCGGCGACCACGTCTACTTCCAGGGACACGCCGCCCCGGGCGTCTATGCCCGCGCCTTCATGGAAGGTCGCCTCACCGCCGACGACCTCGACCACTTCCGACGCGAGATCGGACGCGGCGGACGCGGCCTGTCGTCGTATCCGCATCCCCGGCTGATGCCCGACTTCTGGGAATTCCCCACGGTCTCGATGGGGCTCGGCCCGATCACCTCGCTGTATCACGCACGGTTCAACCGCTATCTCCACAACCGCCAGATCGACGACACGTCGCAGAGCCGCGTGTGGGCGTTCCTCGGCGACGGTGAGTGCGACGAGCCCGAGACGCTCGGAGCGATCTCGCTCGCAGCGCGCGAGCAGCTCGACAACCTCGTGTTCGTCGTCAACTGCAACCTGCAGCGCCTCGATGGCCCGGTGCGCGGCAACGGCAAGGTCATCCAGGAGCTCGAAGCGGTGTTCCGCGGCGCAGGCTGGAACGTCATCAAGGTCGTGTGGGGTTCCAAATGGGACCCGCTGCTCGCCCAGGACAAGGACGGCGTGCTCCTCAACAAGATGAACAACACCGTCGACGGCGAGTTCCAGCGCTATGCGGTCGAAGACGGCGGTTACGCCCGCGAGCAGTTCTTCGGTCCCGACGAACGCCTGCGCCAGATGGTCTCCCATCTGTCCGACGACGAACTCCGCAACCTCCCTCGCGGCGGCCACGACTATCGCAAGCTGTACGCCGCCTACAAGGCCGCGACCGAGAACCTCGGGTCCGGCGCACCGACCGTCATCTTGTGCAAGACCGTGAAGGGCTGGACCCTCGGCGAGGGCTTCGAGGGCCGCAACTCGACACACCAGATCAAGAAGATGACCAAGCAGCAGATCGTCGACCTGCGCGACCGGCTGTACATGCACGACGAGATCCCCGAGAGTTCGATCGAGGCCGACCATCCGCCGTACTTCAAGCCGTCGGAGGACTCCGTCGAGTACCAGTACATGATGGAGCGCCGCCGGGCGCTCGACGGCTCGATCCCGAAACGGACCACGCGGGTGCGGCGGGAACTGTCTCTCCCCGACCCGTCGACGTTCGCCGAGATGTGGGGTGGTTCCGGCGGCCAGGAGGTATCGACCACCATGGCGTTCACCCGGCTGCTCCGCAGCCTCACGCGCGACGAACACGTGGGTGGCCGGATCGTCCCGATCATTCCCGACGAGGCCCGCACGTTCGGGATGGACTCACTGTTCCGCGAGATCGGCATCTACGCGTCACAGGGCCAGAAGTACGAGCCGGTCGATCACGACCTGCTGCTGTCCTACTCGGAATCGGCGAAGGGTCAGATCCTCGAGGAAGGCATCACCGAGGCGGGCTCAATGGCGAGTTTCATTGCAGCGGGCACCGCGTACGCCACGCGCGGCGTCCCGATGGTGCCGTTCTACACCTTCTATTCGATGTTCGGGTTCCAGCGCGTCGGCGATCTCGTCTGGCAGGCCGCCGACATCCGATCCCGTGGCTTCCTCATGGCCGCCACCGCCGGACGGACGACGCTGATGGGCGAAGGCCTGCAGCATCAGGACGGCCACAGCCTCGTGCTCGCCTCGACCGTTCCTGCTGTGCAGGCATACGACCCGGCCTTCGCCTACGAAGTCGGTGCGATCGTGCAGGCCGGCATGGACCGCATGTACGGCGGCGGCCCCGCCGACTGGACCGACGTCTTCTACTACATCACGCTGTACAACGAGAACTACGAGATGCCGGTCATGCCCGAGGTCGAGGGTCTCGCCGAGCAGATCGTCGAAGGCATCTACAAGTTCGCAGACGCCCCTGACGTCGATGACGGAAAGGCGGCGACGATCCTGTTCTCGGGGATTTCCCACATCGCGGCGCGCGAAGCGGCCGCAGAGCTCGCTGAGCACTACGGGGTGGCCGCCGAACTCTGGTCGATCACGTCATACAAGGCGCTGCGTGAAGACGGTCTCTCCGCCGAGCGCCACAATCGCCTCCACCCGAGTGGCGAGCAGCGGACGCCGATCGTGGCCGAGCGCCTCGCCGAGTCATCGGGTCCGATCACCGCGGTCTCCGATTTCATGGCGATGGTGCCCGACCAGATCCGTCAGTTCATGGATCGCCGGACCTTCACCACCCTCGGCACCGACGGCATGGGGCGCTCCGACACCCGCGAGGCGTTGCGCCGCTTCTTCGAGATCGACACCGGTCACGTCGTCGTGGCCGTGCTCTCGGGTCTGCTCGCCGATGGCGACGTCGAGGCGTCCGTCGTCGAGGACGCGATCGCCCGCTACGACATCGACAGCGATGCCGTCGACCCCTGGACCTCCTACACGGCCTGAGCCGTCCGGATGCCGGAGGGAGCGGTGCGCGGTAGATTCGCGCCATGGCTGGAACGTTGTACATCACGGGCGATGACGCAGCAGACGAACTGCTGAACACCGATCCCAACGCGCTCCTCCTCGGCATGCTCCTCGACCAGCAGGTGCCGATGGAATGGGCGTTCAACGGCCCGCACACGCTGCAGGGCCGCCTCGGGCATCTCGATCCGGCGAAGATCGCTGCGATGGATGTCGACGAGTTCGTCTCGATCTGCTGTGAGAAGCCGGCGATCCACCGCTTCCCCGGTTCGATGGGAAAACGCATTCACCAGGTCTGTACCGCACTCGTGACGGACTACGACGGCAACGCCGAGAACCTGTGGATCGACGTCGACTCCGGCCGCGAGGTGTACAAGCGACTCAAGGCCTTGCCCGGCTACGGCGACGAGAAGTCGAAGATCTTCGTCGCACTCCTCGGCAAGACCCAGGGTGTCGAGCCCGACGGCTGGCGAGATGCGGCCGGCAAGTTCGGCGATGACGTCCCTCGCTCCGTTGCGGACGTGCACGACGAGATCTCGCTCGGAAAGGTCCGCGAGTGGAAGAAGGCTCAGAAGGCGGCGAAGCGGGACAAGCAAGACCGACCGGTCGGCTGATCAGGCTCGTTCGAAGACGAATGAACCGAGGACCGAGCGAGTACGGTCGAGCGAGCGCTGCAGGGCGGCGCGAGTCGAACCCGAGAGGCTCGGGTCGAAACGCTGCTCCACCGGTCGGATGACGTGACCGCGTGACTTGTCGATCCACGTCGGGTAGGCGACCGGCGGCCGGACTCGGACGCTTCCATCGGGTCGCACGACGACGCCGACCACGAAGATCGCGGCA
>Ga0316197_10000593_pt1 | contig 25102 bp, 29 predicted proteins | sample OudBiesiAoxic_MG_FD_204939 | JGI IMG/M metagenome (GOLD analysis project Ga0316197, IMG submission 204939) | Coastal sediment microbial communities from Oude Bieten Haven, Netherlands - site A oxic | ecosystem: Environmental > Aquatic > Marine > Coastal > Sediment | place: Netherlands... | reverse complement strand
ATCGCCTCCGCTGCACCGCACGTCCAGGGTGAGTTTCTGAATAGTCTAACTGAGGGAGAGCTTCTGGCTCTCCCTTATCTGTTCGACTTTTGGGCCTTCGAGCACCAATTACCGCCGGAGGGGGACTGGCGGACATGGGTTATAATGGGAGGCCGCGGTGCGGGAAAAACAAGAGCAGGGGCCGAGTGGGTCCGTGCGCAGGTAGAAGGTGCAAAGCCGCTGGATGAAGGGCGCTCTCGGCGCGTGGCGTTGGTCGGCGAGACGATCGATCAGGTGCGTGAAGTTATGGTTTTCGGAGACAGCGGTATTCTGGCCTGTTCGCCACCCGATCGCCGACCGCAATGGGAAGCCGGGCGCAAGCGGCTTGTGTGGCCGAATGGCGCTATCGCAACGGTGCATTCGGCGTTTGACCCTGAAGGCCTGAGGGGCCCTCAGTTTGACGCGGCGTGGGTGGACGAGTTGGCAAAGTGGAAAAAGGCGCAGGACACGTGGGACATGTTGCAGTTTGCGTTGCGGCTTGGAGATCAGCCACGGGTGTGTGTCACGACAACGCCCCGAAATGTGGGTGTTTTGAAAGCTCTGTTGAAGTCACCGTCAACAGTTGTCACCCATGCTCCGACGGAGGCGAATGCGGCAAACCTTGCCAATTCGTTCTTGGAAGAAGTGCGGGCACGTTATGCCGGTACGCGACTAGGGCGTCAGGAATTGGACGGCGTTTTGTTGCAAGATGCTGAAGGTGCGTTGTGGACCACAGCGCGGCTGGAAGCACTGCGATGTGCGCAAGCGCCCGCATTGGATCGGATCGTGGTTGCCGTGGACCCTTCGACGACGGGCACTGCATCTTCGGATGAATGTGGTATTGTCGTTGCTGGTGTGACAATGGCTGGCGCGCCTCAGGACTGGCGCGCTTATGTATTGGCCGATTGCACCATTCAAGGTGCGAGCCCGGCGGGTTGGGCCAAGGCCGCCATCGCCGCCATGGAGCAATTTGGCGCTGACCGTTTGGTGGCTGAGGTGAACCAGGGGGGACAGATGGTGCAGGAAGTCCTGCGGCAGATTGATCCTCTTGTGCCTTACAAGGGTGTTCACGCGACCCGAGGCAAGGTCGCGCGGGCTGAACCTGTCGCTGCTCTTTACGAACAAGGGCGTGTGCGGCATCTGCGCGATTTGGGCGAACTCGAAGATCAGATGTGCCGTATGACGGTCCAAGGATACGAGGGGCAGGGATCACCTGACCGTGTCGACGCACTTGTTTGGGCGCTGCACGAGTTGATGATTGAACCTGTCGCGAAGTGGCGTGCTCCGCGCGTTCGGTCTTTGTGAGCACGGCCAAGGCCTTACTCACAGGTTAATGGCACGGGCGTGCTGATGACCAAATCAACACGAATTTAAATGATAGTAATCAGGCGACATCGGGCCGGTCTTTGAACCATGAGTGCGGTCATAATTCGGTGTGTGGCGTAGATGAGGAGCGATACAGCATGGGGTTTAATTTTCTGAAACGCACGGCACAAGCCGATGTGCCAGAGCAAAAGGCAAGTGCGACCGGACCTGTCGTTGCCTATCAGACTTCCGGGCGTGTCGCTTGGAGCCCGCGCGATGCGGTATCGCTCACGCGGACCGGGTTTTCGGGGAATCCTGTGGGTTTTCGATCGGTTAAGTTGATCGCGGAAGCGGCCGCCGCTCTCCCGTTGGTACTGCAGAACGCCGAACAACGTTTTGACATCCATCCATTGGTTGATCTGGTGGGGCGGCCTAACCCAATGCAAGGACGCGCTGAATTGCTTGAGGCGCTGTATGCGCAGTTGTTGCTTACGGGCAATGGGTATGTCGAAGCCGTTTCGGGAGATACAAGCATGCCGGAGGAGTTGCACGTGTTGCGCTCTGATCGGATGAACGTGGTGCCCGGTCCGGACGGCTGGCCTGTTGGCTACGAATATGCCGTTGGAGGGCGAAAGCACCGGTTTGATGTTAGTGGCCCCGTGCAACCGGTATGTCACATCAAGAGTTTTCACCCACAAGACGATCACTACGGCTTTAGCCCGATGCAGGCGGCGGCGATGGCGGTCGACGTTCACAATTCCGCCAGTCGTTGGTCTAAGGCGCTGCTTGATAATGCGGCACGCCCGTCCGGTGCGATTGTTTATCGTGGGGCTGAGGGGCAGGGGTCAATGAACAGTGATCAATATGACCGGCTGGTCAGCGAGATGGAAAGCCACCATCAGGGTGCGCGAAATGCGGGACGCCCGATGCTGTTAGAGGGCGGGCTGGATTGGAAACCCATGGGGTTCTCGCCGTCGGATATGGAATTTCAAAAGACAAAAGAGGCAGCCGCGCGCGAAATTGCTCTTGCCTTTGGGGTGCCGCCAATGCTGCTGGGAATCCAAGGGGATGCCACCTATGCCAACTATCAAGAGGCGCATAGGGCTTTCTACCGGCTGACCGTCCTGCCACTGGCCACGCGTGTCACCGCATCTTTGGCTCATTGGCTGGCCAGTCACACTGGTGAGGCCGTTGATATTAAACCTGATCTTGATCAGGTGCCGGCACTTGCATCGGAACGTGATGCGCAATGGAACCGCGTCAGCGCCGCTGACTTCCTGAGCCAGTCGGAAAAGCGGGCTTTGCTAGGGCTACCGGCGGTGAGCACTGATGAGTGATCCGGGATTTGAACGGTTTGAATGCGCCCCCGGCTTAAAGCTGCAGGCACATGAGCGGGTCGCTGACATCCAGCACAAGAACCTTATCAGCCGGCTCGACCGGGTCGAGGAAATGATCGAGCGTTTGGAAAAGCGGCTGTGGCTGACGGTCTATGGCATTGTCGCGATGATCTTGGGTCAAGGCCTGCAATCAATTCTCACAGCTGTGCCATAGGCACCGTCTTGGGCACATAAGGAATGAAGCGAATGGAAAACGATATTGGCCTTGAACGGAAATTTGCGCGGTTCGGCGACGGTCTTGAAGTGCGCGACGGTACAACGATCTGTGGCTACGCCAGTCTGTTCGGGGATGTGGATCAGGGGAATGATATTGTCGAAACGGGGGCCTATTCTGCCTCGCTCAAATCACTAAAGCAGAGCGGCCTTCAGGTGAAAATGCTTTGGCAACATGATGCGACGCAGCCCATCGGTATTTGGGATGAAGTGCGGGAAGATGCAAAAGGCCTTTGGGTAAAAGGGCGTTTGCTTGAAGGTGTTGCTAAGGGGCGAGAGGCGATTGCCTTGATTGAAGCCGGTGCAATTGACGGGTTGTCGATTGGCTACCGCACACGCAAAGCGACAAAAAACACCAAGGGTCAGCGGCTCTTGACAGAACTCGAGCTATGGGAGGTGTCTTTGGTGACCTTTCCCATGCTGAGCAATGCGCGGATTGCGGGCAAGTCGGACGAAACCGAGCTTGACCGTTCCCTGCGTGATATGGCTGCGGCCTTTTCGGGCGCGCGTGCTGATCTGGCGCGCCGCTGACGCGCTGCCTTTGTTTGGATCGGGTGGGTTCCCGTCTGATCCAAATGTTAAAACTTGAGGAAATTGCCATGAGCAAGACCGAAGCAAAAGCGGCGGCCGGGATCGGTTTGTCCCCCGCCGAGGACGTCAGGCAGGCCGTTACCGGCTTTGTCACTGATTTCAGAGATTTCCAAACCGAAATTGATGCAAAATTTCAACAAACAGAAGAGCGACTTACTATGCTGGATCGAAAAACGACGACCCCTCAACGCACTCCGCTGGGTGGCGTAGCCGACGCCGGTGCGCCGCATCACAAGGCTTTTAACGCGTACCTTCGTTCTGGCGATGATGATGGCCTTCGCGGGCTTGAATTGGATGCCAAGTCCTTGTCGACTTCGGTCAATTCGGACGGTGGGTATCTTGTGGATCCGCAAACCTCAGAAACGGTTCAATCTGTTCTGAATTCTGCAGCATCCATTCGTGCGATTGCAACCGTCGTGAATGTAGAGGCGACGTCCTATGATGTGTTGGTAGATCACACGGATATTGGCGCGGGTTGGGCCACTGAAAACGGGTCGCTGGCTGAAACCGACACACCGCAGATCGACCGCATCACGATCCCGTTGCACGAGCTGAGCGCTTTGCCCAAAGCGTCCCAGCGTTTGCTCGATGATAGTGCGTTCGATATCGAGGGCTGGCTTGCAAACCGGATCGCAGACAAATTCACGCGCGCCGAAGCTGCAGCGTTTGTCAAAGGTGATGGCGTCGATAAGCCCAAGGGCATTCTCGACCATTCCATTGTCGATGACGCGATCTGGAGCTGGGGCACAATCGGTTACGTGCCGACAGGGGCCACAGGCGATGTCACACCTGAATCTGTTGTGGATGTTGTCTATGCTTTGGGCGCACAATATCGTGCCAATGCAACCTTCGTCATGAATTCAAAAACGGCAGGCGTGATGCGCAAGCTTAAAGATGCGGATGGTCGCTTTTTGTGGTCGGATGGTTTGGCCGCGGCCGAGTCCGCGCGTTTGCTGGGGTATCCTGTCTTAACGGCCGAAGACATGCCCGATCCGGATACAGGCGCGAACGCGATTGCCTTTGGTGACTTTGGCGCTGGGTACACAATCGCAGAACGCCCTGACCTGCGCGTGTTACGCGACCCGTTCAGCGCAAAGCCTCATGTTCTTTTCTACGCAACTAAACGTGTGGGCGGTGACGTAAGCGACTTTGCCGCGATCAAGGTTCTGAAATTCGCCGCCTCTTAATTGATGCGGCGTTACCGGTGGCTTTCGTCTGAGACAAAAGCCGCCGGGCCAGGCGCGTGCCATCGATGGCCGTGTTGTCTAGCTGCTCCCCTCCGACCGAGCAACGGGGTCGGCGCGAGCCTGGTAACCAATGAATTTGGGGATGATTTTGGAGACTTTCCATGATGTTGATCGAAGAGACGACAGTGCCTAATGCGGCGCTCCCGGTCGAAGACTTTAAAGCTCACCTCCGACTGGGTACAGGCTTTGGTCAGGACACAACGCAAGACGAAGTTCTTGCCGGTTTTTTGAGAGCGGCGATCTCGGCAATCGAGGCCCGAACGGGCAAGATATTGATAACGCGCGCGTTCTCATGGACCTTGAATTTTTGGCGCGATGCTCACGGGCAGGGACTGCCCGTGGCACCGGTAACAGCGATCAACCGAGTTGCAATCGTCGCACGGGACGGAAGCAAAATTGACTTGGCGTCTTCGAGCTATTGGCTCGAACGGGACGGCCAACGACCGCGGTTACGCTCAACGGGTGCGACATTGCCATCGATCCCAGCAAGCGGCAGCGCATTAATAGAGTTTGATGCAGGCTTCGGAGCTGTTTGGTCCGAGGTGCCACCGGATCTGCAGCAAGCTGTTTTCATGCTTGGCGCGCATTATTACGAGTACCGGCATGAAACCAGCTTGAGCGATGGGTGTATGCCCTTTGGGGTGACAAGCCTTATTGAGCGGTACCGCGCCCTACGCATTGGCATGGGTGGCCTGAGATGACGGCGCCGCGGTTGAACAGAAAGCTGACTTTGGAAGCGCCGTTGCGCCAAAGTGATGGCAGCGGGGGCTACCAAACAATATGGCAGCCGCTTGGTACGGTTTGGGCACAGATTAAAGCGCGAACGGGTCGTGAGACCGCGCAGGGCGGCGCTCCGATTTCCGCGATGAGTTACCGTATTGTGTTGCGGAGCGCCCCCTTTGGATCGGTTCAACGGCCAAAGCCGGAGCAGAGATTTCGTGAAGGTGCGCGGTTGTTCCTGATTCAGGCTGTTGCCGAAGAGGATCCGGACGGGCGTTATCTGACCTGCTTTGCCACAGAGGAGACGGTGGTATGAGCTATGCAATGTCAGGTGCTCTCCAAGCGGCTTTGTACACCACACTTACAGAAGACGCTGCTTTGACTGGTTTGGTGGGGAGCGACATATATGATGCCGTCCCGACCGGAACACTGCCCGAAACATATGTCAGCCTTGGCCGTGAGCAGGTTCAGGATGCGTCGGATCAATCGAAGAGCGGTGCGCTGCACCGGCTTGAGATTTCGGTCATTACCACGCAACCCGGATTTGCCCGCGCAAAGCAAGTCGCGGCAGCAATTTCGGATGCCTTGCATGGTGCTGATTTAGCGTTGTCGCGGGGACGATTGGTTTTTCTACGCTTTGAACGCGCACAAGCGCGTCGAATTGATTCCAGTTCCGCGCGAGAGATCCTTTTGCGGTTTCGCGCGCGCGTGGACGACGACTAAATATTTACTTTCACAGGAGAATACCCATGGGTGCTCAGAACGGAAAAGACCTTTTGATAAAGGTGGATATGGCGGCCGACGGCCAGTTTACGACTTTGGCAGGCCTGCGCGCCACGCGGGTGAGCTTCAATGCAGAAACCATTGATGTGACATCTCTGGAAAGCCAGGGAGGTTGGCGTGAGTTGCTGGCAGGTGCTGGGGTGAGGTCTGTGTCAATCAGTGGATCAGGCGTATTCCGTGATGCTGACACAGACGAACGCGCGAGGCAGTTGTTCTTTGATGGTGAAGCGCCGGACTTTCAGGTTGTGATCCCGGATTTTGGAATTATTGAAGGGCCATTTCAGGTCACGGCAATCGAGTATGGCGGGAGCCATAACGGGGAGGCAACCTATGAGTTGACCCTCGCCAGTGCCGGCAATTTGCTCTTCACGGCGATTTGACCATGGAAAATCCTTGGAGGGGAGATGTGGCACTTACGCTGAATGGTCAACGTCATGTTTTGCGTTTGACGTTGGGCGCTCTTGCCGAGTTGGAAGCCAGTCTGGGCGAACAGTCTTTGGTAGGACTTGTTGAGCGTTTTGAAGGGCGATCCTTTTCTAGTGTGGATGTGCTGGAACTCCTTGGTGCCGGGTTAAAGGGTGGACGTTGTTTGTTTTCCAAAGAAGATCTCGCACATGCTGAGATTGAGGGTGGACCGATGGCTGCGGCAAAAGCCGCTGCGGAGTTGCTGGCGCGGGCCTTTGTGGTGCCAGAGACATGAGCCGGATTGATTGGGCAAACTTGATGCGCGCGGGTCTAGAGGGATTGCGTCTTACACCGCACGATTTCTGGGATCTGACGCCTGCCGAGTTGCGTGTGATGTTGGGCGAGACGACCAAGACAGGCCCCATGCTTAGCGAGGGATTAGAAACCTTGATGTCTCTCTATCCTGATGCAGAGCACAAGATGTAGAGGAAGATTTCATGACTGATGAAACGGATTTTGACGCTCTTGAAGATGGCGCGAATGCGCTCAACGAAACCTTGGGTCAAACCAGTGTTCTGGTGACAGGTTTCGACAGCGAGCTGCGCCGGATGCAGACGTCTCTTGAAGCGACGGGCAAGGATCTCGCATCGCTTGAACGGGGTATGGGGCGAGGACTGCGGCGGGCTTTTGATGGCGTTATTTTGGATGGTGTGAAACTGTCGGATGCTCTCAAGACGGTCCGCGACAGCATGATTACGACGACCTACAACGCCGCAATCCGTCCTGTCACCAACGGGCTGGGTGGTGTGTTGGCAAACAGTGTTGGCGGGTTTGTACAAAATATACTGCCGTTCGCAGATGGCGCGCCTTTTAGTCAAGGACGTGTGATGCCGTTTGCCACAGGAGGCGTCGTCAGCAGCACAACGGCCTTTGGCATGCGCGGAGGCATGGGGATTATGGGCGAGGCCGGACCAGAGGCGATCATGCCACTGGCGCGCGGCGCGGATGGCAAGCTTGGGGTGCGTGGTGCTGGCGGCGGCGGCCAGTCGATTGTGATGAACATCACGACCCCGGATGCCCAGAGTTTTCAACGCTCACAAGGCCAGATTGCCGCTCAGATGACGCGCGCGCTGAGCCGCGGTCAAAGAAACAGATAAGACAGAAGGCGCAGGTATTATGCAATTTCATGACGTGAGATTTCCATCAGCATTGAGTTTTGGATCGGTTGGCGGGCCTGAACGTCGCACGGATGTCGTGGCGATCAGCAATGGATTTGAAGAGCGAAACTCACCTTGGGCGCACTCGCGCAGGCGGTATGACGCAGGAGTCGGTATGCGGTCTTTGGATGACGTAGAAACACTGATCGCATTTTTTGAGGCACGGTTTGGTCAGCTCTATGCCTTTCGCTGGAAGGACTGGTCTGATTTTCGTTCTTGCAAGCCATCCTTGAATATTACGGCTTTCGATCAGGAACTCGCGATTGGTGATGGCACACAAACGCAATTTCAACTGGTGAAAACCTATCGCTCGGGCAGCTATTCTTATTCTCGTCCGATCGCAAAACCTGTTGCGGGCACAGTGCGAATTGCAGTCGAACAGGATGAGATGCAAGAAACGATCGACTACGGTGTCGATCTGTCTACCGGGATGGTAACGTTTATGCGCGCGCCAGACCCGGCAATGCAAATCACGGCAGGCTTCGAATTTGACGTGCCGGTTCGTTTTGACACCGATAGTATTCAGACCAGCGTAGCGAGCTTTCAAGCCGGCGAGATACCCACAGTGCCGATTATGGAGGTGCGGGTATGAATCCGGAACTGCAAGCGCATCTAACAACCGGACTTACGACTGTCGCGCACGCCTGGGCGATCGAACGGAAAGACGGCGCTATTCTTGGCTTTACCGACCACGACCGCGATCTGTTTTTTGATGGGCTGGTCTATCGGGCGGATACAGGGCTCAGCGCTTTGTCTCTGGCCCAGAGCACGGGGCTGTCGGTGGACAACACAGAAGCGATTGGCGCGTTGAGCGATTTGTCCATTCGAGAAGATGAAATCGAGCAGGGTCGTTTTGACGGCGCAGAAGTGCGCGCGTGGTTAGTGAACTGGTCAGACGTATCGCAGCGTTGGTTGCAGTTTCGTGGTTCAATCGGAGAGTTGAGGAGAGGTGATGGCGGGTTTCAAGCGGAGTTGCGCGGCTTAACAGAAGCACTGAACCGTCCTTTGGGGCGTGTATTTCAGAAACCTTGCACCGCAGTACTTGGAGACAAAGAATGTCGTTTTGATACACAGTCGCCTGGGTATTCAATCGATATTGCTGTTGAAGTAATCCATGATACACGCCTGTTTCGTTGGAATGACTTCGGTGGTTTCACCTCGAACTGGTTTGCCCGTGGCAGGTTGGAAGTCCTTGATGGTCCTGCTGCCGGTCTTTGGGGAGTGATAAAAACTGACCGGCTTGAAGATAGCACGCGCCACATTGAGCTGTGGGAGCCGATCCGAGGCCCCATTGGAACGGGAACCTTCGTCAGGTTAATCGCTGGCTGTGATAAACGAAGCGAAACCTGCCAGAAGAAGTTTCAAAACCTTCTGAATTTTCAAGGATTTCCGGACATCCCAGGGGATGACTGGCTGTTGGCAGTGCCAAAGTCCACGGGTGCAAACACGGGTGGCAGCAGAAGATGACCCCCCAACAGCAGACCGTTGTAGATGAAGCGCGCCGCTGGATTGGCACGCCCTATGTGCATCAATCCTCTGTCTTTGGTGCTGGTACAGATTGTTTAGGGCTATTGCGCGGCATTTGGCGTGCTGTTTACGGGCAGGAACCTGAGGCAATCCCGGCATACACTTTGGACTGGGCTGAACCACAAGGAGAGGAACGGCTTTGGGCTGCCGCGCTCAGGCATCTTGTCGCGAAACGTCTCGAAGACGAAGCGCATGGGGATGTTTTGTTGTTCCGGATGCGCAGTGGATCGGTCGCGAAGCATTTGGGTGTTACGTCCGACGTGGGTGCGCATGCGCGATTTGTGCACGCTTATTCAAAATATGGGGTGCTCGAGAGCGCGCTTAGTCAACCGTGGCGGCGCCGTGTTGTCGCTCGCTTTGCATTTCCCGAGGAGATTAACTGATGGCGACAATCGTATTATCGGCGGCGGGCGCTGCTATAGGGGGATCCATTGGAGGAACAGTCGCGGGGCTGTCTTCGGCGGTCATTGGGCGTGCTGTTGGCGCCACGCTGGGCCGGGTCATTGATCAAAGCGTCATGGGCGGTGGCTCTGAGGTGATCGAAACGGGGCGTATTGACCGGTTTAGATTGTCGAGCGCCGGCGAAGGGGAGCCTGTCTCGCAGATTTATGGTCGGATCAGATTGGGTGGGCAGACCATCTGGGCATCGGATTTTGCAGAGAATGTCACTGTAACCAGAAGCGGGGGCAGTGGAGGTGGTAAGGGAGCGCCAAGCCAACCCAAAACCAAGACGCGCAGCTACTCGTACTCGGTCAACGTAGCTATTGCGATCTGTGAGGGTGAGATTACCCGCGTCGGTCGTATATGGGCTGATGGCGACGAGATTGCGCCAGATGATCTGAATATGCGGATTTACAAAGGTCACAAGGACCAGCTGCCGGACCCTGTGATGGAAGCAATCGAAGGCACAGGGAATGTTCCGGCCTATCGTGGTACTGCGTATGTTGTCTTTGAAAACCTGAGTTTGGAGCGGTTCGGCAATCGGGTGCCGCAGTTCTCTTTTGAAGTTTCGCGACCTGAGCAGAAAGACGAACCGGATGCTGACAGTGCACCCACTTATGGAATTCAGTCCGTTGCGCTAATTCCAGGCACAGGCGAATACGCACTGGCAACCACGCCAGTCTATTACTCTGACGGCCCAGGCAGCAAATGGACCGCAAACGTTAACTCTCCGCTCGAGAAGACGGATTTTGCGGTGTCGCTTGAAACACTGGGAGAAGAACTGCCCAATTGCGAAGCGACGTCGCTTGTTGTGTCTTGGTTCGGCAATGACTTGCGGTGTGGCGAATGTGAACTGAAGCCCAAGGTTATAGAAAAACGCTATGAAGGTGAAAACATGCCATGGCGCGTAGCGGGCCTGACCAGGACCACAGCCGAGGAGATACCACAACAAGACGGCCGACCCATCTACGGAGGCACGCCCACTGACCGGTCGATTATTGAAGCTATTCGCGCGGTCCATGATGCCGGCAAGGACGTCATGTTTTATCCGTTTATCCTGATGGATCAATTGGAAGGGAACACGCTTCCCAATCCTTATTCTCCATCTTAGGAACAACCCAAGCTTCCGTGGCGTGGCCGCATTACGATGTCGGTCGCTTCTGGTGTGCCTGGATCACCCGACGGCACAACCGCAGCTGAAACGCAGGTAGCAGCCTTCTTTGGCAGCGCCACGGCGTCTGACTTTAGCATATCGAATGGTGAGGTCCTTTTTTCGGGTTCAAATCAGTGGTCGCTTACGCGGTTTGTCCTGCATTATGCAGCTTTGTGCAAAGCCGCTGGTGGGGTCGAAGCGTTTTGCATAAGCTCTGAGATGCGCGGGCTTACGCAAATTCGTGGTGCTGGAAACCGGTTTGTTGCGGTTGAGCGTTTGAAAGCACTGGCCTCCGAGGTGCGTATCCTTCTTGGGCCAGACACAAAGATCAGCTATGCGGCGGATTGGAGCGAATATTTCGGATACCAACCGCAGGACGGCTCAGAAGACCGTTTCTTTCATCTGGACCCGCTGTGGTCAGATAACAATATCGATTTTATAGGTATTGATAACTACATGCCCCTGTCCGACTGGCGCGATGGCGACGAACATGCGGATGCGGATTTTGGCACGATTTACGACCTCGATTACTTGCGTAGCAATATCATGGGAGGCGAGGGCTATGATTGGTTTTACCATTCCATTGATGCCGAGGCGGCACAGATACGCACACCCATAGAAGACGGCGCCTACGGAGAGCCTTGGGTCTATCGCTACAAGGACCTCAGGGGCTGGTGGGAAAACACGCACTACAACCGCCTTGGTGGCGTAAGATCTGGCACACCCACTGACTGGGTGCCGGGCTCTAAACCGTTCTGGTTTACGGAGCTGGGATGCTCCGCGATAAACAAGGGCACAAACCAGCCAAACAAATTTGTTGATATCAAATCCTCTGAAAGCAGTTTGCCTAAGTATTCAAACGGAGCGCGAGATGATCTGATCCAGTCGCAGTATCTGCGCGCGATGGTTTCATTTTGGAATGATCCTGAAATAAACCCTCAATCGACCCTCTACCAAGGTCCTATGGTGGACATGAGCCGCGCTTTTGTGTGGGCTTGGGACACACGCCCCTATCCGTATTTTCCAAATAACCTCGAACTATGGAGTGATGCGGAAAACTATGGTCGGGGTCACTGGCTTAACGGGCGCACATCAGCGCGTGCCTTGGCATCGGTTGTTGCAGAAATTTGTGAAAAATCCGGTTTAACGAATTATGACGCCTCCCAACTGTTTGGCACGGTGCGTGGATATATCGTGCGCGAGGTGGCTGAAGCGCGGGCTTCGTTGCAGCCTTTGATGTTACGTTATGCCTTTGACGCAATTGAGCGTGACGGCACGCTGGTCTTCCGGATGCGCAGCGGGCAGGGCTCTGTGCTGCTTAACCGCGATACTCTGGCACTATCTTCTGATCTGGATGCTGCGATTGAACAGGTGCGAAAGGCCGATGCAGAGGTATCCGGACGTGTCAGGTTGCAGTTCCTCCAAGCAGATTCGGGCTTCGGTTCTCTCTCAGAAGAAGCCGTATTAGCAGATGAACAGACACATTCAGTTGCGACCTCGGAAGTGCCCTTGGCACTGACACGAGTGGAAGGGCGGCAGGTTGTTGAACGCTGGCTCACAGAGGCGCGTATCGCCCGAGATACGGTTCGATTTGCGCTGCCACCCTCACAGATGTCCCTTGGCGCAGGAGACGTCGTGTCCATCGAGGGAGAACAACAAGAAGGTCGTGCACTGTACCGTATTGACCGGTTAGAGCAGGGGGCTCTGCAACTGGCTGAGGCGGTCCGGATTGACCCCATGGTCTATGAGCCTTCAGACATGGTGGATGAAGTAGAAAGTCCGGCCCCCTTTGTGCCACCGGTTCCTGTACTCCCCCTGTTTCTGGATCTGCCTCTTATTGCCGGTGATGAGGTGCCGCACGCGCCATATGTGGCAGTTTCGGCGCAGCCTTGGCCTGGATCGGTCGCGCTTTATCAATCGGCAACGGAAAACGATTACCAGTTGCTGAACGTTTTTTCAGCGCGTTCCATAATTGGTGTGACTGAAACCCCGTTGCTGTCTGCACCCTTGGGCCGGTTTGACGATTCTGATCCGCTGCGCGTCAAGCTCCTGAGCGGTACGCTTAGCTCTGTGGATGATCTAGCACTTTTTTCTGGGGCAAATCTGGCGGCCATAGGGGATGGGTCGTCCGGGGCATGGGAGTTATTCCAATTCGGCGAGGCTGACCTTATTGATGTAGATACTTATTGGCTGCGGCACCGACTGCGCGGGCAGCTCGGCAGTGATGGAGAGATGCCTCTTGTCTGGCCGGAAGGCAGCTGGTTTGTTCTCATGAATGGGCTACCCGAACAAATGGATCTTGCGCGCAATTTACGCCGTGTCTCCCAGAGCTACCGGATTGGGCCTGCGCGCCGTTCCGTGTCTGATCCGAGTTTTGAAACACGGTCCGAAGCTTTTGATGGAAACGGATTGAAGCCCTATGCACCTGTTCATTTGCATGCTGCGAAAAATGAAGATGGGGCGCTTCAAGTCACTTGGATACGCCGCACCAGACTTGACGGTGATGCTTGGGAGGCACCCGAGGTTCCGCTCGGCGAGGAAAGTGAACTCTACACCGTTCGTGTCATAAAAGACGGCAATACCTTGCGGGAAAAGACGGTCGGGTCTCCGCTATGGATTTATCCTCTGTCCGAACAGGCAGCTGACGGCCTGACAGGTTCGTTTCAGATTGAGGTCGCACAAGTTTCCGCCTCATACGGCGCGGGTGCTGTGGGTGCGATGACGTACACCATCTGACAGACCGCGGGTCGATCATTCCAAACAGGAATTTGTGCCATCACAGTTTTGCGTTTGGTTTTCTGTACCTACATAGGTTAGATAGGGATCCGAAAGGAACAAATCATGGCGGAACTAAAAGCTAAGATCGCTCAGGTTGACCCTGTTTGGGATCAAATTACGGCCGAAGCGCGGCAGGCATCTCTGGACGAACCTTTGATGGGAGGGTTCCTTCATGCCTGTATCTTGCACCATAAAAACATTGAAAAAGCGCTGTCCTACAGGATTGCAGCCAAGCTTGCCTCCAATGAGATGTCGATGGTTGTAGTTCGCGAAATCGTTGAAGAGGCTTACAGCGAAGACCCCGGACTGGTGCATGCGGCCCGGGCTGATTTGGTCGCCATTTTTGATCGTGACCCCGCGTGCCACAAACTTTTGCAACCGATCCTTTACTTCAAAGGCTATCAGGCGATGCAAGCTTACCGCCTGGGTCATCATCTGTGGACGCAAGGACATCGTGACCTGGCGTATTTCGTGCAGATGCGCGTATCAGAAATCTTTGGCGTTGATATCCATCCCGCGGCCCGTATTGGAAAGGGTATCATGATTGACCACGCCCATTCCATCGTGATTGGAGAGACCGCAGTGGTTGGCGATAATGTTTCAATGTTGCATTCCGTAACACTCGGCGGCACGGGCAAGGAAGAAGAAGATCGTCACCCGAAAATTGGTGACGGGGTTCTGATCGGTGCCGGCGCAAAAGTGCTGGGCAACATCAAAGTCGGGAAATGCAGCCGGATTGCGGCAGGATCGGTCGTGCTTGAAGACGTACCAGAATGCAAAACTGTTGCAGGTATACCCGCGCGGATTGTTGGCGAAGCAGGATGTGACCAGCCTGCGATATCGATGAACCACATGTTCGGCCCACAAGACTAAATCAAGTATATATCAAAAAAGGCCGGGTGCATGAGCATCCGGCCTTTTTTTGTGTCATACGACCGGACTTACGCCAGCATGGTCATCGGGTTCTCAAGGTTATCCTTGATTGCGGTCAACAGCTGCGCACCAAGAGCGCCGTCAATCACGCGGTGATCAACAGAAAGCGTCACTGACATAACTGTTGCGATGCCCAGCTCGCCGTCTTTACCGACGACCGGTTTTTTCACACCTGACCCCACGGCAAGGATTGCGCCATGCGGCGGATTGATCACCGCATCAAAATTGTCGATGCCGAACATACCGAGGTTTGAGATCGCAAAGCTCCCGCCTTGATATTCATGAGGCGCCAGTTTGCGGTCACGTGCACGGCCGGCAAGGTCCTTCATCTCGGCAGAGAGCGCAGACAGCGACTTCATCTCAGCGTCTTTTAACACTGGCGTGAAGAGACCGCCCTCAATGGCCACCGCAACCGCTACATCGGAAGGTTTCAGCTTCAGCATCCGGTCGCCTGCCCAAACAGCATTCGCATCAGGAACGGTTTGCAGAGCCAAGGCGCAGGCTTTGATGATAAAATCGTTTACCGACAACTTCACGCCACGAGGCTCAAGCTGCTTGTTCAGATCACCTCGGAATGCCAGCAAAGCGTCAAGTTCGATATCGCGGCGAAGATAGAAATGCGGGATCGATTGCTTGGCTTCCGTCAGGCGCGCAGCAATTGTCTTGCGCATCCCGTTCAGGCTGATCTCTTCAAACTCTCGTCCTTCATACATCGCCATAACTGCATCAGCTGCAGGACCGGTTGCAGGCGCTGAGGCCGCCGGCGTTGCGGCTGCAGCGGGTGCTGCTGCGGGCTGTGCCGTTGCATTTTCAACGTCTGCTTTGACGATACGACCGCGGGGGCCGGATCCCTTGATGGCAGATAGATCAAGACCTTTGTCCGCGGCAATTCTGCGGGCCAAAGGTGACGCAAAAATGCGTGACCCGTCCGAGGCTGCCGGCGCTGCAGGGGCAGGGCTGGCAGCAGGAGCGGTGGATTGTGGTGCTGCTTCCGTTGCAGGCGCCTCTGCAGGTTCCGCCGCAGGGGCTGCATCCGAGATATCGTCGGCGCTTTCACCTTCTTCCAACAATACGGCAATCGGGGTGTTGACCTTGACCCCTTCGCTGCCTTCGGCGACAAGGATTTTGCCAATCGTGCCTTCATCCACGGCTTCGAATTCCATGGTGGCTTTGTCGGTTTCAATCTCGGCCATGATGTCTCCGGAAGACACTGTGTCGCCTTCTTTGACCAGCCATTTGGCCAATGTGCCTTCTTCCATGGTCGGGCTCAGGGCGGGCATCAAAATTTCTGTGGGCATGCTGCGCGCTCCTTATTTATATGTAACTTTTTTCACGGCTTCGATGACCTCATCGGTCGTTACAAGCGCGTGTTTTTCAAGATTGGCCGCGTATGGCATTGGGACATCCTTGCCGGTGCAGTTTATCACCGGCGCATCCAGATAATCAAAGGCCTCTTGCATGATTACCGAACTGATGTAGTTGCCAACCGAACCTTGTGGCCAGCCTTCTTCGACGGTGACACACCGGTTTGTTTTCATAACGGACTTGATGATGCTGGCCGTATCCATTGGGCGGATGGTGCGCAGGTCCAGAACCTCCGCGTCGATGCCTTCTTCGGCCAGCTTTTCAGCCGCGCCAAGAGCGTACTGCATTCCGATACCAAAGCTCACGATGGTCACGTCAGACCCTTCGCGCCAGATCCGCGCCTTGCCGAATGGCACGGTGTAGTCATCCATGTCAGGGACATCAAACGTACGTCCGTATAGAATTTCGTTCTCGAGGAAGATCACCGGGTTAGGGTCGCGAATGGCTGTTTTCATCAACCCTTTGTAGTCAGAGGCCGAGTAGGGCATGACGACCTTCAGGCCCGGGATCTGCATGTACCATGCTGCGTAATCCTGCGAGTGTTGGGCACCCACGCGTGCTGCCGCACCGTTGGGGCCACGGAACACCATTGGCGCCCCCATCTGTCCACCCGACATATACAGCGTCTTTGCGGCCGAGTTGATAATGTGGTCAATGGCTTGCATGGCGAAGTTAAACGTCATGAACTCTACGATCGGGCGCAGTCCGCCAAAAGCTGCACCTGTTGCGATACCCGCAAACCCGTGCTCTGTGATTGGCGTGTCGATGACGCGTTTTGCGCCAAACTCGTCCAACATGCCTTGGCTGATTTTATACGCCCCTTGATACTCGGCGACTTCTTCTCCCATCAGGAAGACCGTGTCATCGCGGCGCATCTCTTCGGACATACCGTCGCGCAGCGCTTCACGCACGGTTTGCTGTTTCAGCGTTGTGCCTTCAGGCCAGTCCGGCGTTGTATCTGTTTCGGGTGCCGCTGGTGCTTCGGCGGCCACGGCTGGTGCGGCGGCGGGGGCTTCTTCCGCGGCCGGCGCAGGGGCCGATTGCGCGGTATCGATGTCATCAGCGCTTTCGCCTTCTTCCAGAAGGACTGCAATCGCTGTGTTGACCTTAACGCCTTCGGTACCTTCTGGAACCAGAATTTTGCCCATCACACCTTCGTCAACGGCTTCAAATTCCATGGTGGCTTTGTCGGTTTCAATCTCGGCCATGATGTCGCCGGAAGAGACTGTGTCGCCTTCTTTGACCAGCCATTTGGCCAATGTGCCCTCTTCCATTGTAGGGCTTAGTGCGGGCATAAGAATTTCAGTTGCCATGGATCAAGCCTCCTGCGGAACTTCGGTTGCGTAAATATCGGTCCAAAGCTCCTCCAAGGCGGGCTCTGGTGAGGTCTTGGCGAATTCGGCACTTTCGTTCACGACGGCTTTGATCTCCTTGTCGATCGCTTTCAGATCGTCTTCGGTTGCGTGTTTGCCCTGCAGCAGCATGGTGCGCACAGCTTCGATCGGATCGCGTTCGTCGCGCATTTTCTGCACTTCCTCGCGTGTCCGGTATTTCGCTGGATCGGACATCGAGTGCCCGCGATACCGGTATGTCTTGATCTCCAGAATGTAGGGACCTTTACCTGAACGGCAGTGTGCGACAGCTGTGTCACCCGCAGCCTTTACCGCAAGCACATCCATGCCATCCACGGCCTCACCGGGGATGCCAAACGCTTTGCCGCGTTCGTAGATTTCGGCCGAGGATGTCGACCGCTGCTGCGAGGTGCCCATCGCATATTGGTTGTTCTCAATAACGAATACACAAGGCAATTGCCAAAGTGCTGCCATGTTAAACGCTTCGTATACCTGGCCCTGGTTTGCAGCACCGTCGCCGAAGTACGTAAAGCTGACACGTCCGTTTTCCAAATACTTGTCGGCAAACGCAAGACCTGCGCCCAAAGGCACCTGTGCCGCCACGATACCGTGGCCGCCGTAAAAATGCTTTTCCTTGGAAAACATGTGCATGGAGCCGCCCTTACCCTTAGAGTAACCCCCTTCGCGTCCCGTCAATTCGGCCATGACGCCGTTAGGATCCATGCCGCAAGCCAGCATATGGCCGTGATCGCGGTAAGATGTGATCCGCTTGTCGCCTTCTTCTGCCGCGGCTTCAAGACCGACAACAACAGCTTCCTGTCCGATGTAGAGGTGACAGAACCCGCCGATAAGGCCCATGCCGTATAGTTGGCCGGCTTTCTCTTCGAACCGTCGGATCAAGAGCATGTCTTTATAGTAGGCTTTTAGTTCTTCTGCTGAGACATTGGGCTTTTTCGCTGCTTTTCGCGTGGCCATTCTGAGCACTTCCTTTCCGCATCACCCCATAGGGGCAGATAGTTTAGTATTAAACTATCAATTACCGGATTCGGCAGCGTATTGCGAGCAACAATAAATGGTTAGGCCATTTTGCCGCAAAAAGACGTGTTCGCTAGCGGATAACAATTTCGTCGGCGCGGATCATCCCCAAGACACGGCGGGCCTGTTCGTCCAGCAAATCAAGATCAAGATAGTCATCTGACAAGCGTGCGGTCAGGTTTTCCATCCGCGAAACTTCTGCCTGAACTTCAATGAGTTGTTTGCGCAGCATATCTGCCTCGGCATTGATTTCTGCACGCCGGAACAATCCGAAGTCTCCTTGCACTGCCGCAAAGGTAAAATAGGTTGCCAATACCAATGAAAGGGACACGAACACAAAGGTACCAAGGGCCGGATGGGAACCGTTTTTCATAACACTGCCTCAAATCGCCTCTTATCGGGCGTGTGCACAGTATTACATAGCAAGTGAACTCTGTGAATCTCTTTTTGGTCGAAACACGCCCCAAAACCCTGCTTTTTGATGTTATTTGACGCTCAGCCTTCCAAAGCGGCAACGCCGGGTAGGGTCTTGCCTTCCATCCACTCCAGAAACGCACCGCCCGCGGTTGAAATATAGGTAAAGTCGTCTGCCACCCCAGCCTGATTCAAGGCAGCAACCGTGTCTCCGCCCCCTGCAACAGAAATCAAGTTTCCGGTCTTCGTCCGTGCGGCTGCTGTCTTTGCAGCAGCAACCGTGGCAGTGTCAAACGGCGATATCTCAAAAGCCCCCAGCGGGCCGTTCCAGATCAAGGTTTTCAAATTTTCAAAGGCGTGTTCAATAGCGTCAATGCTCTGCGGTCCCGCGTCCAGCACCATCTGATCCGCAGCGAGCGACGTTCCTGCGTCAAGTGTGACGACTTCATAGGGTGCACCTGCTTTAAAGGCACGGGAGGCCAAGCCGTCAACAGGTAGCAAAACAGTACATCCCGTTTGTGCCGCGCGATCCATAATCGCGCGGGCAGTGTCGATGTAGTCTGGCTCTGACAAAGATGCGCCAAGCTGCGCGCCCTTGGCCGCCAGAAACGTATTCGCCATACCACCGCCGATAACCAGCAAATCAAGACGTGTAACCAGATTTTCAAGTAGCGCTATTTTGGTGGATACTTTGGCCCCGCCGACAACCGCCCCGACGGGGCGTTCCGGTGTGGAAAGTGCGGCCTCAAGCGCTGAAAGCTCGGCTTCCATCAAGCGGCCTGCGCAGGACGGAAGAAGATGCGCGACCCCCGTGGTTGATGCATGCGCACGATGTGCAGCTGAAAAGGCATCGTTACAAAAGACATCTCCCAAGCCTGCCAGAAACGCGGCCATCGCAGGGTCGTTGGCCTCTTCTCCGGCCGCAAAGCGCGTGTTTTCGATCAGAACGACGCTGCCTGCAGGCAACCCTGACAGCGCATCTGCATCAGGGCGTTCGATGAATGTCACATCTCTGCCCAAAGCGGCTTGCAGCGCAGGCAGGGTGACACGCAAGGACATTTCCGGCACAACTTTTCCCTTGGGCCTTCCGAAGTGGGCCAGCAAAATGGGTAATCCCCCCGCCTTTAGGATGTCGTTGATCGTGGGCACAATCCGGTCAATGCGGGTGGTGTCTGTCACACGGCCGTCTTCGACGGGGACGTTGATATCAACGCGCACCAACACCTTTTTCCCCGCCAGCTCTACGTCATCCAGTGTCTTCCAAGCCATCAGCAGGTCCCTTTCTCGGCGTTTGTCTGCCTTTGTGTTGCGCTTATCGCGACCAAGGTCAACCGACTGGCTTGGCATTCCGGCACGCAAGGCTTAGGTATCTGCGAAATATTACAACAGGAGCGCCCAGATGGCCGATATTAAAGACCCCGAAAACACGATTGTTATGGAACTCAAAGGCGGGACCGTCACGATCCAGCTGCTGCCCGATGTGGCGCCCAAGCACGTCGAGCGGATGAAAGAGCTGGCCCGTGCCGGTCACTATGACAACGTCGCGTTCCACCGCGTGATTGAAGGGTTCATGGCCCAAACGGGCGACGTGCAGCATGGCGATATGGAAGACGGGTTTAACTTGCGTATGGCGGGCACCGGCGGTTCGGATCTGCCGAACGTTCCCGCAGAGTTTTCGAAAATCCCGCATGCGCGTGGATCTATCGGTGCCGCGCGGTCTGCAAACCCTGACAGTGCCAATAGCCAGTTCTTTATCAACTTCAAAGACAACGACTTTCTGAATGGCCAGTACACGGTTTACGGGCAGGTCATTTCGGGCATGGACCATGTGGATGCCATCGCACGGGGCGAACCGCCTGCCGAACCGGATCGTATGATCTCGGTGAAGGTAGCCGCTGATGTTTAAAGGCATCGCATTGGCATCCTGCCTTCTGGCAAGCCCCGCTTTGGCAACAGGCATCGAGATCGTGGTTACAGGCGAGGCCAATGGCACAATTGTGATCGACCTGTTCGAAGATGTGGCACCTGCTCATGCTGAACGGATTTCATCTTTGGCGGCTGACGGAGCTTATGACGGGGTGGTTTTTCACCGCGTCATTGACGGATTTATGGCCCAAACGGGGGATGTAGAGTTCGGCAAAATGGGCGAAGATATGCGCCGCGCGGGCACTGGTGGCTCCGAGGGTCCGGATTTGCCCGCGGAATTCTCTGATGTGCCTTACGAACGGGGCGTTGTCGGAATGGCGCGGTCGCAGAACCCTGACAGCGCCAACAGCCAGTTCTTCATCATGTTCGCACCCGGTTATTTTTTGAACGGGCAATACACGGTTGTCGGCGAAGTTACTGAAGGTCTGGATGTGCTTGATGCAATCAAACGCGGCGACGGACCCAACGGTGCCGTCATCGGCCAGCCTGACATGATGGAAACGGTAACACCGACCGACTGATCTAACACATGAAATAACGATCGAAACGGGCCCTTGCGGGCCCGTTTTTCATTTGTAAGGACCGATGTCCGGCGTCATGTTAGGCGCGGGCAAGGTGATTGATGGTCAAAAATATCGTAACAGTGAATGGCCGGGACATGGCCTATGTCGAGATGGGAACAGGTCGCCCTATCGTCTTTTTGCATGGCAACCCCGCTTCTTCCTATCTGTGGCGCGATGTCATGCCTCAAGTTCAGCATCTTGGCCGGTGTATCGCGCCGGACCTTATCGGCATGGGCGACAGCGCCAAACTGCCGGACGCAGATGCACATACTTATACGTTCGACACCCACAGCCGCTATCTTACCGGTTTCATGGAGGCTTTGGACCTTAAGAAAGACGTGGTTCTGGTGCTACATGACTGGGGGGTCGGCACTTGGGTTTGATTGGGCGAACGCGCATCGCGGTGCGGTCAGCGGAATTGCCTATATGGAAGCCATCGTGAAACCCATAGACAGCTGGGAAGACTTCTCACCAGATGCCACGCCGATCTTCCAAGCGCTTCGGTCAGAAGCAGGCGAGGCCATGATTATAGACAAAAACATATTCATCGAACGAATCCTTCCCGGATCTATTTTGCGCGACCTGACCACGAAGGAAATGAATGAATACCGCAGACCTTTTCTGGACCCCGCACACCGGTACCCGACCCTGACATGGCCACGGCAAATCCCCATCGCGGGACAGCCGGCAGATGTTGTATCACGCGTGCAGGCCTATGCAGATTGGTTGGCAATAGCCCCTATGCCAAAGCTGTTTGTCGATGCTGACCCCGCCGCGATCCTGATCGGGGCGCAACGCGCGTTTTGCCGCTCTTGGCCAAATCAAAGCGAAACATCTGTGCGTGGGATCCATTTTCTGCAGGAAGACAGCGGTGCCGAGATCGGTCAAGCCGTCGCCAAATGGATGACGGATCAGGACGTCTAGGGATGTTGCTGCGTTAAATCAGGGCAGGGCCTTTGATATTGCCCCTATTTATGGCCACCAGCCAAATCTGTGTTTTGCGCTTTGGATGATCCGCGATAGCGTAGTGTCATGCGGTGGATATGCCCAATTATCTTTTCTTTTTGTGCGGGTAGCGCGCAGGCTCAATCTCCGGTCGAGGTCGGGCTTGAGCTTGTGCTCCTTGCGGATGCGTCCGGCTCGATAGATGCCGAAGAATTGGTCTTTCAAAGGCAGGGCTATGCACAGGCTATGACGGACCCTGACGTGATCGCGGCAATCACGGGATCGCTCTTTGGCAATGTTGCGGTGACATACGTTGAATGGGCCAGCAATACGGCTGTCGTGGTCGACTGGACAATTATTGACAGTGCTGAGACGGCTGAAGCTTTTGCACAGGCGTTGATTGGTCCCCCCCGACAGGCCTATGGATCCAATGCAATCGGCGGCGCGTTGCTGGATGGTAAACGCCTGATTGAGATGAACGACATTGATGCACCGCGGGCGGTCATCGATTTTTCCGGAGACAGTATTCGCAACTCTTCGGGTCCCGCTATTGAAACGGCACGAGCCGAAGTGTTGGCGGCGGGCATCACAATAAATGCGCTGCCGATCCTGCGCCCCGAAGATGGCCGGCGTGCCGGCGCAAATCTGGAAGAAGAATACGCAAACCGCATCATTGGAGGGCCGGGGTCGTTCATGGTGACGGCCGAAGGCAGAGACAGCTTTGCCGATACGGTCCGTCGCAAACTGGTGCTAGAGATTTCAGGGAAAACACCTGATCTGATGGAGCTCGCATCGAGCGACGAAGGCAAACGCCCCGTTCGGCCATAAAAAAACGCCGCCCCGAAGGCGGCGTTTCGCGTAATTTCTGTTGGTCTTATTAAGACGCCGGATTCGGCTTTGCGGCGGGTGCTGTCTTGGCACCCGGGTTCAGCGGATCATCCTGACGCTGCACGGACCCTTCAAAGTGCGCACCGCTCTCGATGGCAATCGTCTTATGAATGATATCGCCTTCGACACGCGCCGTTGATGTCAGGCGTACTTTCAACCCACGCACGCGGCCCACAATGCGACCGTTGATGACGACATCATCTGCAATGACTTCGCCTTTGATCGTGGCACTTTCGCCGATTGTGAGCAGATGCGCGCGAATGTCACCTTCCACTGTGCCTTCGACCTGAACGTCACCGGTGGTTTTCATGTTGCCGGTCACATGCAGGTCTGCAGACAGTACAGAGGCAGGGGGCTTGGCTTTGGGCGCAGACGCCTTGTAGTCAGTTTGTTTTGTAGCAGCCGGCGCGGATGTGGCCGCGCTTGGCGTTTCTGGTTCTGCGGGCTTTGCCGCCGGGTCATTGATTTTGCTTTTAGAAAACATCTTGTGCAGCCTTGATATAGGTCATTGGGTTTACAGCTTTACCGCCCACGCGGACTTCGTAGTGAAGGTGTACGCCGGTCACCCGTCCAGATGCTCCCATATCACCAATATGCTCGCCGCGCGAGACCCTTTGCCCTTGTTTCACGCGAATTTTTGACAAATGCGCGTATCGGGTTTCGATGCCAAAGTCATGCTGGATAATGACAAGCCGGCCATACCCCGACTGCCATCCTGCTTTTTTGACGATTCCATCTGCAGTTGCATGCAGGTCTGTTCCAAGTGGCGCTGCAAAATCAACGCCTTTGTGCATCCGCCGCCCACCCGTTTTAGGGTCCCGCCGCAGCCCGTATCCGCTGGTGAAACGGAAAGCCTGTTTTACCGGCAACGCGAATGGGGCTTTCTCGGCCGCGATCCGGTACAGGTTCAACGTGTCCAGCCGACCGAGGATCTTGTTGGCTCTTTCCATGTCTGCTGTAGGCTCGCTGCCACTGCTGGAAAAGGACAGGGGGGTCATCGGGCCGCCTTGTCCGGTGTAGCCGCGTCGGACCTGATCCAGAATGCGGTCTGTAGGCAGCCCCGCGTTGCTGAACATTTTTTCCAAAGGCTCGACCGAAATTGTCATGGCCTCTTCAAGTTGTCGGAAGATCTGGTCGTTGTCTTCCTTCATCAAGGCGATTTGCAGCGCCATCTCTTCGGCCTGAACCAATGCATCTTCCGCATTGGCGATGACATCATCACGTTCAGCCGCTGTGCGGGCCAGCGCTTCTGCCAGAAAATCAACCGGCGCGCCGCTGTCTTTTTGCGACAGCAGCAGAGCGTCATCGTCTGGGTCCAACCCTTCTTGAAGAAGAGCCAGTTCGCGCCGTGCGACTTCGCGCTCGCGGATCGCGCGGCGCAGCTTGATTTGGACTACGTCAAGGCCAGTTTCCAATTCGTGGCGTCGTGTTTCAGATTCCAGCAGTTCCGACTGCATCACTGAAATCTGGTCAAGTGCTGCATTAAATCTGTCTTGTGCCGCCAAAGCTTCGCCGGCGCGCTCGTCGCGCTGATAGGCAATGTAGTTCAGCCGTGCCTGATATGTTGTCTGATCTCTTTTGGCTTGCTCGCGGAAGTTTCCCGCGCCGATGGCATCCATCAGCAAAACCGACGTCGCAATAATCGCCCATGCGACGACCAGCGACGCGCCGGCAAAAGCCAGCAACTGCGTTTCCGGACGCAAGCGTATGAAGCGGGTGTCTGTGTCTGATTTCAGAAAAACGCGACGCTCGGGGAAAAAATGCTCGAGCGTACTGTGGATCTTGATCGCCAGACGTGTCCGCACGGATTGCCTCAGGTTCTGTTTCTCTGCCGCAGTGCTCCGACACGAGGTCGCGATGCCACTTGTGCATCAAGTGATTAGCCA
>Ga0316197_10000591_pt1 | contig 25123 bp, 22 predicted proteins | sample OudBiesiAoxic_MG_FD_204939 | JGI IMG/M metagenome (GOLD analysis project Ga0316197, IMG submission 204939) | Coastal sediment microbial communities from Oude Bieten Haven, Netherlands - site A oxic | ecosystem: Environmental > Aquatic > Marine > Coastal > Sediment | place: Netherlands... | reverse complement strand
CTGCGCGAGCTTTCTCTGCCAGCTTTCCCCATCAGGCGAATTCACGACTCTGGGCGGCCATGCTGACCAGCAGCTCCGGTGGTTCGAAAACCGGCCCATAAAGCCTGGCCAATTCGCGGGCCCTGTCCAGAAAAGCCTGCACGCCATAGGCATTAACACACTGATAGACACCCCCGGTGTGCGGCGGGAAGCCAATCCCCATAATCGAGCCAATATTGCCATCGGCCACGCTGGTCAGAACCCCCTCCTCCATGATCCGTATCGCTTCCAGCACTTGCGGGAACAACAGGCGATCCTTGACGTCCTCATACTGGATGTCGAGGTAGCCGTTCGGCGCGAACACGGCTTTGAGCCCGGGCCAGGTCGCGATTTTCTTACCGTCGTCGTTATAGTCGTAAAACCCGCCGCCCTTGGCCTGCCCTTTGCGCTCGAGATCCTCAAACATCACCCGAATCACTTCAGCCTGCGGTCCGCTCTCGGGCTGCTCTGCGCGTGCCTCGGCGTCGGCCTGCGCCTGTTTCATCGCGTGATAAGCCGTTTCGATGGAAATATTATCCAGAGTTTCGAGTGGCCCCATCGGTGACCCGTTAAACGCCGCCGCGTTTTCAATCAACGCCGGGTTGACGCCCTCGGCCAGCATGATCTGCCCCTGGGCAATAGTCTGACCGATGACCCGGGTGGTGAAGAAACCCGGTGAGTCTTTGACCACAATGGGTTTTTTGCCCAACTTCTGGGCCAGGTCAAATGCCCACGCCAGGGCGACGTCAGACGTCTTGTCACCGGTGATGATTTCCACCAGCGGCATTCTTTCCGCCGGGGAGAAAAAATGCATGCCGATAAAGTTCTCCGGTCTGGAGGACGCCGTGGCCAACTCAGTAATCGGCAGGGCTGAGGTGTTTGTGGCGAATACGGCGGTGGGCTGCAGCACAGCTTCCGCCTGCGCTGTGACTTTCGCCTTCACGACCCGATCCTCGAAGACCGCTTCGATCACCAATTGACAATCAGCCAGGTCCTCATCTTTCGCCGTCGGGTGAATCCGCGAAAGTATCTGCTGCGCCTGCGCATCGTCGATACGCCGGCTGCGCTGGCAGGCCTGCGCCGCGTATTGCTTGCCCTTATCGGCGTTCTCCTGGTTGAGGTCTTTAAGCACAACCTCTATCCCTACCTTGGCCGCATTGAAGGCTATACCCGCACCCATAACACCGGCACCGAGAATTCCCAGTCTGGTTACCTCGGTTTTTTCGATGTCCTGCGGCCGCGAGGCACCGGCATCGAGCGCATTCATCTGCACGAAGAACGTCGTCATCATATTTCTGGCGACCTGGTCGAGCAGCAGGCGCTGAAAATAACGTGCTTCGATAACATGCGCGGTGTCGTAATCAACGCGGGCCGAGTCGATCACCGCAGCCATAATGACCTGCTGTGCAGGCATGTTGCCTTTGGTCTGGACCATCACGTTGACTGGACCGAAATAGGTCAGCCCCTGGGTCGCCGGATCATCAGGGTCACCGCCGGGAATCGTATAACCAGGCTTTTCCCAGGGTTGGCAGGCGTCAGGGTTGGCTTTGATCCAGGCTTTGGCCATCGCCGCCATCCCCTCTTCATCGTCCGCCAGGGCATCCACAAGGCCTTTCTCCAGGGCTTTGTCAGCGGTCAATCGCTTGCCCTGGGAGATCAGTGTTAACGCCTCCTGCATACCGAGCATCCGCACCATCCGCACCACACCGCCGGCACCGGGCATCAGGCCGAGCATGGCCTCGGGCAGACCAATCTGTACGCTGCGGTCTGCCAGCGCCACGCGGTAGTGGCCGGACAAGGCGATCTCATAGCCGCCGCCCAGGGCTGCGCCATTAATACCCACGGCTACCGGCACACCCAGTTTTTCCAGCTGAGCCAGCGGTGCCTTGGCAGCCAGAATGCCCTGCAGCATCCGTTCCCGTTCAGCCTCGTCCGGGTCCAGATCCATCTCCAGCATCTGCGTGATATCACCGCCGGCAAAGAACTGCCCCGGCTTGCCGCTGCGAATGTACACGCCGGTAATCGAATCCTTCTGGGCCTCCAGTTCCGCCAGCGCACGCGGCATGGCTTCGCTGTACTCCTCGCCCATCACGTTGACCGACTTGCCGGGTTGATCAAAAATCAGTTCAACAATGCCATCGGCATCTTTTTCTAATCTGATATAGCTCATCTGTGGCTTACTCCAATCCTGTGTGCGCTCAAACCCGCTCGATAATCGTTGCTATGCCAATACCACCACCGGCACAAAGGGTGACCAGCGCGGTATTGAGATCCCGGCGCTCAAGCTCGTCCAGAACGGTACCCAGAATCATGGCGCCGGTAGCACCGATGGGGTGACCCATGGCGATAGCGCCGCCATTAACATTAATGCGGTCGTCGCTGACACCCATCAGTTGCTGGAACCGCAGAACGACCGCGGCAAAAGCCTCATTGAGCTCAAACAGGTCGATATCGTCGACCTCCATACCGGCGATCTGCAGCGCCTTGCGTGCGGCCGGCGCCGGACCGGCCAGCATAATTGTCGGCTCAGTACCGGTAACTGCGCAGCTGACAATCCGCGCCCGCGGCTGCAAGCCCTGCTCCTGCCCGGCCTCGCGATTGCCCAACAAGACCAGTGATGCCCCGTCGACAACCCCGGAGCTGTTGCCCGGGGTATGAATGCATTCCACCCGCTCCACCTGCGGGTATTTGAATTTCAGAAAGTCGCCGTGGCCGAAATCGTTGAACATGGTGAACGACGGCTTGAGCCTGGCCAGCCCCTGCATGTCAGTGGGTCGAATCAACTCGTCATGATCCAGGACGGTGACGCCATTGAGATCTTTGACCGGCACCAGCGAGCGATCGAAATAGCCTTCAGCGCGAGCATGAGCAGCGCGATGCTGGGACTCACAGGCGTAACGGTCTACATCTTCCCGGCCAAACCCATCCAATTGCGCCATGAGGTCGGCACCCAGACCCTGGGAAATCCCGTAACTCTTCATCGCCACCCAGGCATCGCCGGCGGCGGCACCGCTGGCACCTATACCCAGCCGAGACATGCTCTCCACTCCGCCGGCGGCACCCATGGACTCCATCCCCGACATGATTTTCATAGCCACGGTATTCACCGCGTCCAGACCGCCGGCACAGTAGCGATGCAGCTGCGCGCCGGTAGTCACATCATCCCAGCTGGAGTAAACCAGCGCGGTCTTGGCAATGTTCTGACCCTGTTCACGCACCGGCTCCCCGGTTGCCAGAATCAAGTCCTCGACTCGGGTCGTGTCCAGATCGTGCCGGCGCTTCAGGGCCTCTAGTAAATTGGTGACCAGGTCGATCGGCTTGACCTCGTAAAGCCCACCACCGGGCTTGCCACGGCCACGCGGTGTTCGGATTGCATCGTAAATAAAAGCGTCCTGGCCCATTTTGATCCTCTGTCTGTAACCCCGATATGACCGTGCGCACAGCTGCAGCGCGGCGCCTCGGAAGGCCTGCCAACATACCGGAAGATCGTCGGGTAACAAGGTGACACTGGCAATACAGGGCCTTCGTTCAGGCTTTTGAACCCAGCGGGAATCTACACTGTGACAACTGGCCAGCGATCACTGACAAATTCCGCCAACCACAAAGCACTGCAAGAATTTCATCTGCCCTGTGCTAGGATAAGCCACTGCCAAAGCGGCAGAATCTGGACGACTAAAAGGTTAAAAAAGCGAGCACCACATGGAGCAACTCAAGCCAATATTGATAAAGCTGGGGCAGTACGGCGAACTGATCATGACCGGAATGCTGGTCATGTTCGGCGGCATGATTGCCATTTTTCTGCTCTATCGGATGGCCACCGCACTGATCAAACCCGGTGGCACCTACGCCCGCCTCATGAAAGTTGCCTTCGGCGCGATCTACGCCATGATCCTGGTACTGACGGTGGTGTTGGCGGCAGATCGACTTGGCTATAACGTCTCGGGCCTGGCCGGCGTGGCCATTTTGCTGGTGCTGGTCGGCGCCACCTTGTTTTTCTTCCTGATACCGTTCCTGCCCCGGCTGCCGTTTGTCACAGGGGATATGGTTGAGGTCAGGGGTGTCATGGGCACCGTGGAAGCGATCACCGCCTACCAGACGGTCATCCGCAAATTCGACGGCCAGACTGTTTTCATGCCCTCGGCTATGGTCATGGCGTCGCCAATTACCAATTACACACTGATCCCGCAGCGCAGAATTGAGCTCAATGTTTCGGTATACCCCGATGACGATCTGGTCCGCGCAAAATCCCTGCTGCTGGAATTGATGAGCAGCCAGGAGCATGTGCTAGAAGACCCGCAACCGAGCGTGTTCGTCACTGGCATTGATGGCGAGAAAGCGAGCCTGGTGGCTTTCTGCTGGGCCGAAAACGCCAACTGGTTTGGCACCCGCGACGCGCTCTGGATCGCCATTGCCAGTGCCTTCAACACCGAAGCCAAGGTATCACTGGCCCTGCCACAGCTGGCACTGCACAACGACAACCACGCTTGAGCGCCAACGACCTCAACCCACGGCAGCGTGAGGCCGTGCGCTACATCGATAGTCCGCTTCTGGTGCTGGCCGGCGCCGGCAGCGGCAAGACCAGTGTGATCACCCGCAAGATTGCCTATCTGGTAAACACCTGCGGCATTAACGCCAGCCACGTCGCCGCTGTCACCTTTACCAACAAAGCAGCCCGGGAAATGAAAGACCGGGTTGGAAAGTTGATCAAGGGCTCTGCCGCCGAGGGCCTCACGGTCAGCACCTTCCACCAGTTGGGCCTCAATATCATTCGCACCGAGCGCAAGGAACTGGGGCTCAAGAACGGCTTCTCTATTTTTGATGGCCAGGACAGCCACACCCTGATCCGTGACCTGCTGATTCAGGAGCACGGCGCCGAGGGTGACCAGGCGGCCAGCATTCAGCACCGAATCTCACAATGGAAAAACGACCGGGTGCTACCCGAGCAGGCGGTTGAAGCCGCGACCAGCCCCGCCGACATGCTGTGCGCCCAGGCCTACCTGCGCTACAACCGCGCCCTGCGTGCATACAACGCGCTGGATTTTGACGACCTGATACTGCTGCCCACCATTTTGTTCGAGCAATCACCCGACATCCTGGAACGCTGGCAGCATCGCCTGCACTACCTGCTGGTCGATGAATACCAGGACACCAATTCCAGCCAATACCTGTTGGTACGGCAACTGGTGGGCAACCGCAGCGGTCTTACGGTGGTCGGCGACGACGATCAATCAATCTATGCCTGGCGCGGGGCGCGACCCGAAAACCTCGTGCAGCTGCAGGAAGACTTTGGCGGACTGAAAGTCATCAAGCTGGAACAGAACTACCGCTCGACATCGCGCATCCTGAAAGCGGCCAACACCCTGATTGCCAACAACGCCCACGTGTTCGAAAAACAACTGTGGAGTGAACTGGGTTACGGCGAGCCATTGCGCGTCATTCGCTGCGCCGATGAAGTGCAGGAGGCGGACCAGGTCGTCGCCGAAATTCTCGATCACAAGCTGCGCAAGGGCACTCGCCTGGGCGACTACGCAGTGCTGTATCGGGGCAACCACCAGTCCCGCTTGCTGGAGGTGGCCCTGCAACAACAGCAGGTGCCTTATCACATGAGTGGCGGCACCTCGTTCTTTGCTCGTAACGAGGTCAAGGACATCATGGCCTACCTGCGACTGATCATGAATGAAAACGATGACAACGCATTCCTGCGAGTCGCCAATGTGCCGAGGCGTAAACTCGGTGCCTCCACGTTGGAGGCACTGGGTAACTTCGCCCGGGAACAGCGCTGCAGTCTCAACCAGGCCTGCCTGCGGATTGGCAAAGACAAACTCGCGGAAGTAAGTCAGCGGCGCCTGCAGGAATTTCACCAGTGGCTTTCAACGGCTCGCCAGCGCTGCCAGGGCGAACGCGGAGTGTCGGGTATTCGTCAGATGGTTCGTGACATTGATTACGAGGGCTGGCTCAACCAGCTCAGTTCCAGCGAAGACGTTGCCGAGCGGCGCATGTCGAACGTCAACTTTCTAATCGATAGCCTGCAGCGGGTGATGAATGAGGAACAGGTCGCGCTGGACGAAGCTATCTCCAGGCTGGTACTGCGCGACCTGCTGGAACAACAGGAAGAAGAGGAAGCCAGCGACGACTCAGTGCAGTTGATGACCCTGCACGCGTCCAAAGGGCTGGAATTTCCCCATGTCTTCATTATCGGCATGGAAGAGAAACTGCTGCCGCACCGGGCCAGTATCGACGACGGCAACATCGAGGAAGAGCGGCGTCTGGCCTACGTTGGCATTACCCGTGCGCGCCAGACCCTGTCAATGACGATGGCGCGCAAGCGCCGCCAGTTTGGAGAGACGATCAACTGCGAACCCAGTCGCTTTATCGAGGAATTGCCGGCAGACGACCTGCAGTGGCAAGGCGGCGACGAAGAGACGGCCGAAGCCAACGAGGAGCGGGGCCAGGAAACACTGGCCAGCCTGAAGTCGCTGTTCGGCTAGGGCCGGCTACTGCTCCTTACCGCCAACGATATTAGTCATTCCCAGCTTGTGCTTGAGACGCTCGCGCAGGCCCTGAACGATCGCGTAGAAGCCCGGAATGAAGAAGGTGCCGACCAGCAGGGCGGCCAGCATGCCCCCGAATACGGTGATTCCCAATGACCTCTGACCGAAAGCACCAGCGCCACTGGCAAATACCAGCGGCAGAATACCAAGGATAAATGATACTGCGGTCATACAGACTGCCCGAAAGCGCAGACGGCCCGCCTCACGGGCGGCGCTGACAATTTCCTCGCCCTCCTGTTCACGGCGGTGGCGGGCAAACTCCACGATCAAAATAGCGTTCTTGGCCGCCATTCCGATCAGCAACACCACACCAATCTGGGCATAAAGGTTCAAGGCCACGCCGCTCAGCAACAGCGCGGCAATGGCACCGCCTATCGCCATCGGCACCACCAGAATAATGGCGAAAGGGACGGACCAGCTCTCGTACTGCGCCACCAGAAACAGGTAGACGAAGATAAGCGCGAGGCCATACGCCAGGAAGGCCGTATTCCCGGCCTCACGCTCCTGAAAGGCCATGCCGGTCCACTCGATTCGATAGCCGGGTGGCAGGGTCCGAGCCGCCAGTTCCTCGAAGGCCTGCATCGACTGTCCGGAACTGTAGCCGCTGGGGGTATTGGCGCGCACCGAGGCGGCACGGTAAAGATTGTAACGCTGGGACACGTCCGGCCCGAGAATCGGCCGAGTGGTTACCAGGGTACTCAGCGGCACCATCTCGCCACTGCTGGAACGCAGGTAGAAATGATCCAGGTCAGACAGGTCGGAGCGATACTTGGATTCCGCCTGCATGATGACCTTGTAGGTCTGGCCAAACTTGTTGAAGTCATTGATATACAGGGAACCCATCTGGGCCTGCAGGGTCATGAAAATTTCGTTCAGGGAGACACCCAGGTTCTTCGCCTTGACCCTGTCGACATCGACAAAGTACTGGGGCACGTTGGCGCGGTAAGTGCTGAAAACGCCTTCCAGGCCAGGCGTCTGGTTGCCATCAACGATCAGGTTGTTAACCACCGCCGCCAGGTCTGAAGGTGGCCGCGACAGCGTGTCCTGCAGCATCAACTCCAGACCGCCCACGGAACCCATGCCCGGCACTGCCGGTGGTGTTATGGCAAACACCTGGGCCTCGGGAACCTTGCTAAAGGCTTGCTGATTAATGCGACGGGCGACATTGAAAACGATCTGCTGCCGGTCCGTGCGCTCGTCCCAGTGCTTCAATACCACGAACAGTGTGCCGCCGTTGCTGGCCATCGCGCCGGTTAAAATCGAATAGCCGGTGATCGAGGTGACCGTCTCAACTGCCGGGTCCTGGCTGATGATTCTGCTGACCTTGTCCATCGCCGCCTTGGTGCGATTGATGGATGAGGCATCGGGCAACTGCACGTTAACAAGCAGCGCCCCCTTATCCTCGGACGGAACGAAGCCGGTCGGCGTCGTCAGCACGCCTGCTGCCAGGGCAGCCATCCAGGCAAGAAATATCACCCCGACGACAAACAGCCTGCGCAATATCCACTGCACACCGTTGTCGTAATGGCGGGTAAGAAAACCAAAACCGGACAGAAACTTGCGATACCAACCAGGCTCGTGCTGCTTGCCGGGCTTCAGCAGCAGGCTACAAAGCGCGGGGCTCAGTGTCAGGGCATTGACCGAAGAGAACACCACTGCCACACAAATAGTCACCGCAAACTGGCGGTACATCTGTCCGGTAATACCAGGCAACATCGCCACCGGGATAAACACCGCCAGTAGAACCAGGGTCGTCGCAATAACGGCCCCGCCCACTTCCTTCATAGTCACCAGTGCGGCATCCCTGGGTGACATTGTGGGGTCCTCGCGCAAGTGCCGATCGCAGTTTTCAATCACCAAAATGGCATCGTCGACAACAATACCGATCGCCAGGATCAAGCCAAACAGGGTGATGGTATTGATCGACATTCCCAGGGCCAGTAGCACCGCAAAGGTGGCAATCAGCGAGACCGGTATCGCCACGGTCGGCACAAGGGTGGCGCGCCAGTTGCCCAGAAACACAAAGGTGATCGCAATAACCAGGGCGACCGCCTGAAACAGCGACACAACAACCTGATTAACAGCGGTGGATACGTAGCGGGTGGTGTCATAGCTGATGACATAGCCCATGCCCTCGGGAAAGTCCTTCGACAGCTCTGCCACCAGATTATCAACTGCCCTACCCGCCGCCAGCGCATTGGCGTCGGCCAGCAGGTACAGCGACATATTGACCGCCGGCGTGCCGTTGGTTTCACCAAAGAAGTTGTAATCGGCCTGGCCGAGTTCCACCCTGGCCACGTCGCGCAGATATATCGCAGAGCCATCGGCACGTGCGCGCAGCACTATGTTCTCGAACTCCGAGGCATTTTCCAGTCGCCCTTTCGTTTGCAGCGTGTATTCGGTTTGCAGCGGTCCATCGAAGGGCGGTGCGCCGATCTTGCCCGCAGCTACCTGCACGTTCTGTTCTTTCAGGGAGCTCAGTATGTCGGCCACCGACAGACCGAGGTTGGCCATCTTGTCGGGGTCCAGCCACAAGCGCATGGAATAAGCCGCTTCGCCCAGAATATCCGCTGAAGATATCCCCTCGACACGGGCCATGGCACTTTGCACGTTGATCTTTACGTAATTGGAGATGAACTTGTAATCGAGGGTACCGTCGGTGGAGGTAAAGCTGACAATCTTGAGCATGTCGGGCGAGCGCTCATCAATGTTCAGGCCCATGGCGGTTACTTCTGCGGGCAGCGAAGGCTCCGCCAGCTTCACCCGGTTCTGCACCCGGACCAGCGCCATGTCGGCGTCGGCACCCACTTTGAAGGTTACCGTCAGGCTGTAGCTGCCGTCATTGGCGCTCTTGGACGACATGTAAATCATGTCCTCAACCCCGTTCACCGCATCTTCTATGGGTGCGCCCACCGTTGCTTCCACCACTTCTGCGGAGGCACCGGGGTAAACGCCGCTGACCACAATATTGGGCGGCGATATGGAGGGATATTCCGTCACCGGCAACAGGTAAATAGACAAACCACCGGCGAGGGTGAGAACAATGGAAATAACCAGCGCAAACTTGGGCCGGTTAATAAAAAAGGCGCTGAACATCTAGTCGGCCTGCGCTTCGTTGTCTGCCAGGGATTTGACCTTTACCGGCATTCCCGGCCGAACCTGCTGCAAGCCCCTGACGATCAAACGATCGCCCTCCTCCACGCCCTTCTTGACCAACACCAGGTCGTCGAAGCGATCACCGAGGTCGACATTGTGACGAACGACTGTGCTGCTGCCGTCCACCTCCAGCACGAAGCTGCCCTGTTGGTCGGCCTGCACCGCGGCCTGCGGAATGAACAAGCCCTGCAACAGATTGGAGTCCTGCAATATCACTTTCACATATTGGCCAGGCACCAGCAGGGAATGGGGGTTGGGGATACGGGCGCGAGCTTCGAGGGTGCCGGTGGCCTCATCAATACGATTGGCGAAATAGTCGATCCGGCCCACCTCGGGGTAAATGAGCCCGTTGGTCAACTCCAGGGTGACCTCGATACTGCGCAGCGCATCGAGGTCGGGGTTACCCTCCATCCGGTCGGTCAGGGTGGCGACGTAAGTCGCTTCGGTGATCTGAAACATGGCCTCTATAGGATCGATACTGACCAGGGTGGTGAGATCACCGGTATTCGGGCCGACCAGATCACCGGCACTGACTTTACTGCGCCCTATGCGCCCGCTGATCGGGGCACTGATCACGGTGTAACCGATATTTACTTCAGCACTGGTGACCTGGGCATTGGCCGACTCGATGCTGGCGTCCGCGTCCAGCTTCTTGGCAGTAAGATTATCCATTTCAGCTTGGGAGATCGCGCCCTTGGGCAGTAATTCCTGGCCACGGCTGAAATTACGCTGGGCATTAGCCTGGTTGGCGATGGCCGCAGCCAGGTCGGCTTTGGCCCGCGCCAGCGCGGCCTGGTACTCGGAGTCATCGATGGTATACAGGATGTCACCGACTTCCACCAATTGGCCCTCCTGGAAATCCCGGGACAGCACATAGCCCGAAGCCCGGGCCTGAATGGCCACGTCATCCTTGGCCTGCAGCCGGCCCACATATTGAACCTTCGGCTGATAGGGTTCGCTGATCACTTCGTCCACAACCACTTCCACCACTCGCTGGAGAGGCGCTTCCGGGGTGCAGGCCAGCAGTAACAGGGAACCACTGGCTATGGCGGCAAGGCAATATCTGATCACAAACACAATCCTCTTTGACAGCCAATCACTTTAGCAGACGGGCAACGATGCCACTATGCAAAGACAGCAGGCAAAAAAAAGCCGCGTTGGCACAGCAACGCGGCTTTTGACAGGGGGGTGTTACTGGCTGCCAGCGACCATAAAATCGACAGCGGCATGGATTTCATCGTCGGAGCAGGCCATGCAGCCACCCTTGGCGATCATGCCGGTACCGGGTACGCCCTGCACACCGGCGGTATAAAGAGCGTCGGTGCCCTTGGCGATGCGATCAGCCCAGGCGGCCATATCGCCTACCTTGGGAGCGCCGCCAGCGCCAGTGCTGTGGCAGGCCATACAGGCACTGTTGTAGACATCCTCACCGGAGCGAGGGCCAGCATTGGCAGCCACAACCGGGCCTCCACAGCTGGTATCACCTTGCAGGCAGACTTCACCGACAGGTTTGATGCGGGCCTCAATATCGGCGCGCTGCTTGTCGCTCAACTCGACGGCGGCTGCGCTCAGGGCCAAGCCAAGGGCTATGGTGGCAAATATCATTCGGGTAATCACAGGCTCTTCCTCATTGTTTCCGGCGCGCATTATAGCCACTTCTGGGTTGCGGGAAAACTCGCCTTATTCACCCTCCATGAGGTCTACCTGGCAACCACCGCCGGCTGTGGCAGCCACCGTCACCAATCTTTGCTACGATCAACGGCTCGAAACAACACACCGACAAGGACAACAACGTGAAATTATATACTTTCGAACCCGCGCCTAACCCGAAACGGGTTCACCTGATGATGCAATACAAGGGCATCGATATGGAAACCATCCCGGTCGACATGATGACCGGCGAGCAGCGCTCGGAGGACTTTGGCCGCATCAATCCGCTACACACTCTGCCGGTGCTGATGCTCGACGACGGCACGCTGCTGACGGAAGTCATCAGCATCTGTTCCTATCTGGAGAGTATCTACCCTGAAAAACCACTGATGGGCAGTGAACCACTGGAAAAAGCGCAAATTCTGGGTTGGTCCCATTGGTTGTTCACCCAGATTTTCATCCCTACGGCCGACGTTTTCCGCAACAGCAATCCCGCGTTTGCCGGCCATGCCCTGCCCGGCACCCTCGCCCTGGAACAGATTCCCGACCTGATCGACCGGGGCAAGGCCAGGCTCGCCGATAACCTGCCGAAGGTCGACAAGCACCTGCAGGACAAAGATTTTCTCATGGGTGACGCTTTCACCTTTGCCGATACCGAGCTGTTGTCCTGGATGAGCTTCCTGCAGATGGCACGCCAACCATTGCCCGACAGCTGCGGTAATATCGCTGCCTGGCAGGAACGGGCCACCGCGAAGCTGGATTAGAAATAAAATGCGAACTGGGCAAAAAGTGCGGGGCCAGTACTGAGTTGCAGGCCCTCGACACCGCTGTCCAGACCACCGTACTCGGTACCTGCTGGCCCCACAGGCACATTGACTGACGCCAGTACCTGCCAGTTCTGGCTCATGTCCCACTGGGCCACCAGTTGCGCCAGGGCAGAGCCATCACCGAGATTGAGAAACAGGTTGGGGACCACATTAAACAATGGGGTGACCTCGATGGTCATCGACCCGGCCAGATAATGACGTCCAACGTTGAACAGCTCCCCGCGCCGAATACGCTCTGTGAGTTCATCGGCCTCGGCGAATTTTTCCGGTCCATAATCCGACTCACGCAGGCCAAAGCCGTTAAAAAAGTACTCGGCAACCGCACTGACATTGTGGCCTCCCCATTCCCATGAATAGGACCAGCTGCCGACCAGACTGGTGACCCACTCATCCGCCGTATCGGTGAACATCAGGTCACCGCGCAAGACCGCATCGCCCATATTGGTAGACCCGCCCACGGCAAGCACGAGTTCATCGAAGTGTTCAGCCAGCAACAGATCGTATTCGCGGGCCACGGCAAAGCCGTGAAATTTCAGCGCGGTGGAACGCACTTCGCTGGCGACGTCGCCGTCCTCATCCCGGCGCTGCACAGAGATCAGTTGCCAGTCACTGCCACTGTCGAGCAGGTACTGGCCGTAGAACATGTCGTCGCCCAGCTTGTATTCAGTATCCACGGCCGCGGGATCGAAGGGGTTAAAAAAGTCCATGGGATTGTAGATCAGGCCGTTGCCCCAGCTAACCGCCTGGCGACCAAACCTCAGGACCGTTTTTTCGCCGGCGTAGTCGAGGTGCAGCCGGTCGAGCCGCTGGACCAGCACTTTGCTATCGCTATCGCTTATCTCGTGGGTCAGATCCCACCAGCGCCTGTCATCACCTGGCAGGGCCTGGGGAATCAAAAAGAGATCACCAAACGCCTCATTGAGTTCCAGCGAATCGCCGAAACGGGCCAGGAACTGGTAATCGGACTTGATGCTCCAGGCTCCGCTACCGACCTGAAAGTTCAAGCGCAGCTCTGCGCCCTGATCGTGAGTGACAGCGCCAACGGCGTCGCGAAACAGACTGTCGTCGGGATAGCTGGCGCTGAGCCACTGGCCTTTCAGGTGGCCCCGCTCGAACAGGGGGATTGCATCACTCGCCGTAGCCGAGGAGACCAATACCGCCAGCCATAAGCCGGTGCATGCTAATCGTGACAGCGGCATTCACACGTCCATGGCATGGGGTTCCTGCTGTTCGTCACTCACCACCACGCCATCCTGCATACGGATCAGGCGTCGGGCATAGCCCATCACCCGGGTATCGTGGGTAGCGATCACGAAGGTGATCTTGCGCTCAACGTTAAGCTCCACAAACAGGGCCATTAACTGCGCTGCACTCTTGCTGTCGAGGTTGGCCGTTGGCTCGTCGGCCAGCACCAGTTCGGGCTTGCTGACAATGGCCCGGGCCACAGCCACCCGCTGTTGCTGCCCCCCGGACAGCTCGGCCGGCAGCCGCCTCTCCAGACCGGCCAGGCCGACCTCGGCCAGTGCCGCGTCAGAGCGCTGGCGGCGCTCTGCGGTGCTCACCCCCTGAACCTGCATAACAAACTCAACGTTTTCGCGCGCAGACAGCACCGGTACCAGGTTGTAGGCCTGAAATACAAAGCCAATATTGTGCAAGCGCATGTCCGCCAGCTCGCCTTTGGACAGTTGGTCAAGACGGTAATCTCCCACCTGGATCGCCCCACTGTCGGGTGTGTCCAGCCCGCCAAGGGCATTCAGCAAAGTGGTCTTACCCGAGCCCGACGGGCCCGACAGGCACAGAAACTCGCCCCGGCTGATACTCAACGAGACATTGTTGAGTCCGGTGATCACTTCATCACCTTGCTGAAAGGTCTTGCAAAGATCGGTACAGGTAATTGCGCTCATAACGGTGTTATCGCTCTCTTCAATTGCGAGACAGGGCCTGGATAGGGTCGAGATTCGCCGCCCGCCACGCCGGCAGCAAACTGGCCACTAAACCCAGGCCCAACACAACGACAGTGGCCATCGCCATATCCTGCAGTGCCAGCGCAGGGTACAGCGTGGTACCCATCGCCATCATTTCCACACCCTGGGCGACCGCCGATATATCGATTCCGGACTCCAGTGGCTTGATGCTGAGCCAGGCAACCACATTACCCAGCAACAAGCCCAGCGAAAGCAGGTACACGCTCTCGACCAGCACCTGCGCCAGAATCAGCCCCGGGCGCATCCCCAGGGCCTGCATCAGGCCTATTTCCCGCACCCGCTCGAACACCGCCATAACCAGCGTATTGACCAGCCCGAAGGACAAGGCCAGGAAAATCACCACCATGAACACCAGCGAGAAGCCATCTTGTACCCGCAGCATACTGTCGAGAAAATAATCCAGCTGCGGCCACGGCAGTACCTCCACCCCCGGGCCGGCAACATCGGCAATGGCCTGGTACCACGCTCCCATCAACCGATAATCATGCGCGGTCACTGCTATCTCGGAGACATCAGTGCCGATACCCAGCATGGCCTGGGTGGCAGTGAGACCGCTGTAGACGAATACGTCCTCGGCACCTTGCAGGCGCGCCTTGTAAATGCCCACCACCCGAGCGCCTCGATCGGCAACATCGTTGTCCGGGTCCTGTGACATCAGCACCACCCGCTTGCCCAGCTCGGTCTCCAGCCGCCTGGCCAGGCTGGCGCCCAGCACCACACCCCGGTCATCCACACTGTCGAGAAAACGGCCGGCAATAATTTCATGCGGCAGCGAGCCCAGCGCCGCCTCAGCGGATGGATCGATACCCAGCAACACCACCCCGCGGCTGTCGCGCTCGCTCGCCAGCACTGCCGGCACTCTCACGCGCGCGGCCCAGGCCACTGCCGGTGGTGCCTCGAGCGCGGCGCGCAACGGGCCGGACGGTGCCGGCATCCGATTGACCACACTGGGATCGCGACGGTAGTCGAGATGGTGCAGCTGAACTTCACCGGGCAAGGTATTGAGCGTATTTTCAACGATCTGGTCGGTCATACCGCGCATCATCGCGGCCATGAAAATCATTGCCCACACACCCACGGTAATGGCCGCCAGCATAATCAGGGTACGCCGGTAGTTGCGCCAAAGATTACGCCATGCCAACACCATGACTGTCGCCGCTGCACCACCCATCAGGCAGCCCTCATGGCAGCAACGGGCTGCAACCCGAACAAGCGCAGCGCGGGATACAGCGCCGCCAGCAGCGCGAACAGAAACACCGTCACCGGGCCCCACATAATTGCCAGCAGACTGAACTCGGGATACATGCGCTCGGGCAGATTAAACCGCTTGCCCATCTCTTCCATACCGGGGAAGTAAAAGCCGGCCAAGCTCAGGTACCAAACCAGTAGCCCGCCCAGCAACACGCCGATAGCAAGGCCGATAGTCGACATCATCAGGGTCTCAAGCCCCACCAATCTGGCCAGCTTGCCGGGACCCATGCCCAGCGCCAACATAACGCCGAATTCCCGGGTGCGCTCCAGCACCGACATCAACTGGGTATTGAGCACGCTGAAAGCCACCAGAATGATGAGCACGCCATACATAAACCAGGCGCTGGTCATATCCGAGGCGATCGCCTGACGCAGCCCGGGTTGCAATGCGTCCCAGTCCAGCACTACCAACTCAGCACTACCGGCGAGGTCTTCCTCGAGCCTGCTCACCTGCTGCGGCACGGCATCGAAGTCAATCACCCGTATTACCACGCTGTGGCCATGATCGCCCATCGCAAATACCTGTTGAAACCAGGCCAGTGGAACTTCAGCAATACTGCGATCGATCTCGTCGAAGCCGGTGTCGATAATCCCCACCACGGTTGCCACTGCCGCGGCAAAAGAACCATCGCGGCCACTGCCCAGGAATGTCAGCTCGTCACCCAGACCCACTTTCAGATTCTCTGCCAGTACCGACCCGATCACAATTTCATCGCTGTTGGCTCCGGCATCGGGTGACAGGAAGCGGCCCTGTTTCACCAGCCCGGGGAAAGTCGATACGCCCGGCTCATGGGCGGGCTCCACGCCGACAATCTGGATGCCAAATGAGCGCTCTTCGCTGGCGGCCAGGGCAAAGGCGATGCCACGGGCGGCTGCGGCGGCAATGCCGTCCTGGCCGCGCAGGGTTTGCGCTAATTCTGTGACCGCGGGAACGGTCTGGCGCATTTTCTGCTGATCGAGGTAGCCCTCGTGCTGGACCTGAATATGGCCAGAGAAAGTGCCGAGCGTATTATCGATCATCATGGTGTAGGAACCGAGCTGCAGCGAGATCAGAAACACCAGCAGTATGTTGCAGAACACCATCGCTGCAACCGTCAGCCAGGTGCGCCTGCTGTGGCGCCAGAGATTGCGCCAGGCCAGTAACCAGGTGACGTTCACTGGCGCGGGTTTCTCAGGCTGGACAACGTGAACAGGTTGCCCGGCAAATCGAGGTCAAACTCAACCTCGGCGGTCTGCAACTCGGTCCACTCATCAGCCTCATTGGCTTTACTCATGCGTATAACGGTGGCGACACTGCGCCCGGACATCTCCTGGATTTTGCTGGCAGCAAGGCGTTTGACCAGTTCGCCGTCCTGATCCCAGAACTGCTGCTCCAGCATGATCCAGTCGTCGCGGATCACCAGGATCTCCTTGCCCCAGACTACCGCCGCTTCCTCGTGCGGTATCGACTCGATGACATAGACGGTGTGACCGTCCTGCTGGCGCTGTTCGAGCAGCGTGTGATCGTACTGATCGATGATATCGGTATTCTTGCTGATATCCTTGTTGGAGAAGTCACTGCCCATCCAGTTCTGGTTCATCATGGACGATGGCACTTTGATCACCCGGTTTATCTTTGGGGTGTAGGTCCACATATTGCCGTCCAGAGACAAGGTGCCGTTACCGGCATCCTTGCGAGGCTCGGTGACCCGCACGAGGGTCTGCTTGTCGCCCTCGGTCCAGGCGCGCATGGTCATGCTGCGCTGCCACTCGGGGCGATTGATCACCATGGTCATTTCGGAGTAAGACGTTTGTCCACGGAAATGGTCCATGGCTCGCTGAATAATATCGCGTGCAGCAAGCGGCTCATCAGCCGCACCCGCAACAGCGAACATCGCCAGGGATAATGCCAACAACAGCTTCATAAAGCCTCCTTTCGGACAGACCCTTCTAGAATGCAGCCCCGCGCCCGGATGGGCAAGTGGCGAATCGGGCATTATTGATGACCCCAAAGCCACCCCAATGACGTATAAACGGCAACACACACCGAAGCATGCCAATAGCAGGACCCAAGTGCGTATTCTAGCCCGCCTCACCACCCTACTCGTGCTGCCAATTGCACTGACCGCCTGCGGCTCAGGCGGTCCTGAGGCGGATATGGCAGATTATCTTGCCCGACTTCAGCGCACCCTGGAAACCACCGCGCCTAAGGGCAACCCCGCGCCGATAAAGCCACCCCCGCGCAGTGGTGAAATACAGCTGGCAATACAGCCCGGCAACCTCGACGCCCTGGATTTTCTGGTGCTGCGCGGTTGCGCTGTGCAAGCAACCGTCGGCAAACGCAATAGCAGTCTGGGGCGAATGGCAGCCCCTTCACAGCAACTGTTGCTAGACCTCGAATACCTGCGTCTGGCGCCGGACTGCATCGCCAGCCTCCATGAGCGAGGCGAGCCGTCACTGGCCACAACCTTACAGGCGGCTTACGCGCTCAAGCGCGAACAGCTGCCAGCGAGCATTTTCAACGCCACGCTGGGCGGACCCGAGTATCGACAGCTATGGCGCGCCAACCGTACTGCCCGAAGCTACCCTCAACAGACCAGCAGTGCTGTCACCACCGCTCTGCAGCAGGTCACCAGCCTTAGTGCGCGCTGGCTGGATGGGCAATATGAAGCGGATAACCGAGCCTTCGAAATTGCCCTGGGTGAAATCGCCGGCGGCGACGGTGGCGAGTTACTGCAGGCATTGGCCCTGCAGCAAAGCTGGCTGTCGCGGGCCGACTCTGTGGTGCGGCAGCGCACCAACAGCGACCCGCTATGCGAGCCCGGCAAGGTGTCGGGGCAGGCCGAAATTCTGCAAACAGTCGTACGTAAATTCTTTGTCGGCAAAATACAGCCCTGGTCTGCCGACCTGGCGCGGCGTTATCACGAACTGGTACCGCCTATCGTTGAGCAGGAGCAACTGTTGCACGGCGTGTTACCAGCCACCTACAGCGAGTGGCAGGACGGGCGCGACCGGCAGCTGCAGCACCTGATGACAGCGCCCAGGGATCACGTAAGGACCTTGCAAGCGCTGTTGGCGCCTTGCCAGTAGTTCCGGCCGCCCCGGGCCCCATGCCCAAGCGTCGATAAATTCGTTAAACTGTTGCACGCTCAACGAAGCTATCACTCGTCAAACCGGAGTCAAACCATGGCCTTCAGCCCACGCACCACCCTGCAACTTGCAGCCATTACCGCCGTGCTACTACTGGCAGCATGCAGCAGTGGACCGCCCAAACCCGACGTTGATTACAAACAGGACTATGACTTTACCAAGGTACAGAAACTGGCTTTCTTCAAGAATTCAGGTGAAGTCTCAGGCGACAACCCACTACAGCTCAGTGACATCCAGAGGAATCGCATCGACGAAGCCCTGGCATTCGCCCTTCGGAACAAGGGCTTTGAGCTTGTCGATGATGCCAGCCAGGCCGATATGCTCGTCAGTTGGCACCTCGCTACCCAAAACAAAACCGATGTGCGCACCTATCAAAGCCCGTCATACGGAGGATACGGGGGTTACGGTCGCTACAACCGCTACAGCGCTTACAACTGCTGGAGCTGCAGCCCGACCCAAACCGAGGTTTCGGTTCAGAACTATACCCAGGGCACCTTCATTGTCGACATGATCGACCCTGAAATGCGCCAATCAGTATGGCGTGGCGTTATGCAGTCAAAGCTCAAAGGCAAGCATGAGGAAGACCAGAGCAGATACAATACGGCAGCCACCGCTATGTTTGCCTCCTTCCCGCCTTACTGAGAAACATTCAAACCAGTGCCCCTCGGTCTGCCTTGAGGGCCTCACGGCCCTTGGCGGCCGTGGACGCAAAACGACGAGGCAGGTATTATCTGCCTCCGTTTTTACTTTCCGCCCGTAGCTCAGCTGGGTGGAGCCGTTGAAAAACTGCGCAGCAGTTTTAGGCGGAACGACCAACATTTATAATGTTGGGCCGGCCCCGAAGGGGAGCGCGACCAGCGCGCTATCCACCGGCGGTCTGCGAGAAAGCCGAGGTGTAACAAGGTACGCAATAGCCAGTCAATCCGCCCGTAGCTCAGCTGGATAGAGCGCTGCCCTCCGGAGGCAGAGGTCAGAGGTTCGAATCCTCTCGGGCGGGCCACAAAAAAACCCGGCTCATGCCGGGCTTTCTATTGATGCCAAGTAACCAGCCTCGACCGATCTATTTGCCTGCGACGTAAGTGACCGTACAGTTGGTCACAAAGCCTCGTTGATATTCGCGGATATCCGACAGCCCCAACATTATTGGCGCCATCCAGTCACTATTGAGCTGATCGAGAATATTACCAAGCCTGTTTTTCGAGGGTGCGCGCACCATCACCAGCAAATCCCCGGTATCCTCACCCGCTAAGAACGCGTGAGCAGAAAGCGAAACATCGCCGAAGCCACGCTTGGTAGCTTCGTCGGTTATCCGGTTCAACTGGTTCTTATACAGTAGTGGGTCATCAGTAGAAATCACCAAATTCCAGTTGGAGTGGGTATCGCCCACATCCAGCAGAAGCTCTTCGGCCATAACGAGACTGAAGAGATCCGAACGCGACACCGTCCGCTCGAGTTTTAGCTTGCTGGTCTCTTTTCTCACCGCTTCATTGTAGATTGAGGCGCCCATCGCAGACGCGTGATCCTTGAAGGTATGCCAATAATAGACTTCTCCTGCATCGTAGAAGCCGGCGACAGCTATGCAAACGCCACCTGCAGTAGCCTCAATGGCTTTACCTATGGCCGGCCCGTTTTTCTGGGCCCATTCCATGTAAGCCACTGGATCTTCGGTGTTGACAGTGACAACCGACATAGCCGGTGTCGCGGATGCCTGTGCCGCTATGGTTAATGCCGCGCCTGCTAATAGTGTCCTGTATTTCATTGTAACTCTCCGATTTTTATATCACTACGATTATAGGGGTCTATTGACTTACAGTGGCGAGCAAACATACACCGAAGAATGAGTGTAGCCTGCCATTGGGTTCTTGTCAGATTTTACTAGCCTAACTCTCTATTGAGCTGGACTAGAAACGTCAGCTTGACGCTGGCTGTTGGTGTGACTGACGTTCCCCCAGGAGAACGCCCTTCGGGTCACCTTTTGCCAAATAGGTCGCGTGGATGAGGTAGGGGAAGCTGAACATGCCTCCCAATACAATACTCAGTAGCCCGAAAATGTGTCCCCTTAAAGAAAAGCCCTCTCTCCAGGATATCCAGAGCGCCAACAGCAACAAATGAATGATGAAATCGATATCGAACTGCGTGCGCCAGTTCAGGGCGATGATGTCTGCAAGGGCTATGGCTGGCCAATTGATACCCTGTGCTGCGACAGCAAAATAAGTAAGCGAGTAAATCGCCACGGAAGATACCAGCAAAAACATTCGAAGCGCTGTCACTCTAAACCCCTCTAGTGGTAAATCGTCTCAACATATCCGCCCTGATCGACGAAACCGGCCCCGCAAAACATGCTAGCAGAGTGGATCCTATTCGGCGAAAAGAGTTAACTGGGTCGCTCTGCTTACGCCTCAAAGGGTTCTTTTCTCTTTGGGATGACGGACACTCCACATGAACGCGAAACTGGCTAAAATACCCAGAGCCTGTACCACTGCAAATGAATAAGCGTAGGTGCTGTCACTTAGCCTAACAACTTGCCCTTCCTCTCGTATGGCTGCCTCCAGGATCAATGTGTCTTTGACTGCGTTCATATACCCTCCCAGGATTCCAACCGTCCACAATAGGAATAGCAAACTGATCACGGAGACTTGAAACCTGGTCAGTCGAGCACCGACCAGATAAGCGGTTATCAAATAACCACTGACCAACGCAAAATACAGGGAAGCCTGATCGGTCATATGCGCGAATCGATTCATGATGACGTCTATCATTTCATATTCAGTCACTGCCACTCTCCTCTTTTGATAGCAAATAATAAAGGTAGACCCTTGCCCGGCATAAGACGTCTCATTTCGCCTCGACAGCTCAACGAATGGCGGTTACTCGCCTGATAGTTCCTCGAATTTCACCAGCGTCAGGCTCGGTTTTTCGCTGTCTTGTGACAGTTGATAGCGGATAGACAACAGGCCCTCGCGCTTACCCGCGGTGTCAATCCAGTTGCCCGAGGGTGGCTGGCGGTGGGACACAACAACGCGATAACGGCCGCTTTCCGTGGCAATCTCATGGTCATTGAGTTCGACCTGATAATGTTCGTAGTCCAGCGATTGCATCCAGCGGCTTTGCAGTGACACGCCCCAGTACGGTGCATCTGGTACCGCACCTTCGATCACCAGTGCTTCATCATCTTCGAGATAAAACCATCCGCCATAGTACTCGTTGTCCAATGTTGGATAGAACACTCCGCCCAAATCAGAGCTATAGCTACTGGGCGGTGTGATAGATGGCATCCGGACTGTCGCCAAGAAACTTGCGATGGTCGCCCATCCAGTCAGTAAATTGCGGTTTAACCACACTGCCCTTGGCGACCTTCATCTCCAGAGAAACAGCGGCTATCTGGGCGAGATACTCCAGGCCCTCGATACGCTCAACGGGGTCATCGCTGGCGGCAAATGCCCGTGCACCCGCGGCCTCCAGGCTGGCAGAAAACTCACGCCAGGCCTGCGCGGCTTCGTTTCCTTCAGCCCACTGCGCCGCTGGGATGGAAATTACCTTGCTCGCATTCGTCACGCCCAGCGCATACGCGCCCAGTAACAACACCAGTACCACGAGACCCATGCCGATTTTTTTCACTTCATTTCCCTTTTTATAAAGAAGCGATTCCAGGACTGATGAGCCGGTGCGTTTTGAGTGACCAGCAAACCGTCATCCCATGATAGCTCACCCGTAGGGACCAGGGCGAAGGCGGACTGGTCCATATTTCTTCGACCATAGAGTAGTTTGCACAGGGCTAAAACCGATATGCTGACACTCGTGGAACCCACCGCAACGCCAACAAGCCACAGGACCTTGCCATGACCAGCTTTTCGCACCAGCTCGACATCGCCATACCAGGACTCGACCAGCACTACATAGGGAGCCGATGGGTCGAAGCGGACTCCGCAGATCGTCACCCGGTAATCTCGCCATCGACCGAGGACGAGCTGGCGCGAGTGGCCATGCCTACTATTGCAGACGCCGACAAAGCTGCCGATGCGGCGCATGCCGCATTTCACTCGGGACCGTGGCCGAAGCTGGCGGTCGAAGACCGTATCGATGTCTGCGCACGGCTCTGCGACGAGCTTGAGAAGCGCCTGCCAGAGCTCAACCGCGCCTGGTCGCTTGAGGCAGGCCCCACCATCACCCATGGCGAGATCATCAACGACAGGGTGGGCACGATGGTCTGGCGGCAAATGCTCGACTTTGCCCGGCGAATTGACTGGGAAGAGGATCGCGACGGCGCCATGGTGCTGCGCGAGCCGATCGGCACGGCATTGAGCATCATGACCTTCAACGGTCCCATCGTGCTCATGGGGATGAAGGTTATTCCAGCGCTACTTGCCGGCAATACCGTTATCGCCAAATTTGCGCCGGAGTCCAAGCTTAGCTCCAGATTGCTGGCAGAAGCGGCTGAGGCTGCCGATCTGCCAGAGGGTATTCTTTCAATGCTCTGTGCCGATACACCCGTCACCCGGCACCTCGTTGAACACCCCAGGGTCGACATTGTCTCGCTGACCGGAGGTACCGCCATCGGAATCGATGTGGTCAAGCGCACTGCCGACCGACTCGCCCGCACGATCATGGAGCTGGGAGGCAAGTCACCGGCAATCCTGCTCGAAGATGTGGACCTCGACAAAGCGCTGGAAACCCTTGTTGGCGGATCAACCGGCTTTATGGGACAGATCTGCGTCAACCTATCGCGGGTGCTGGCGCCGAAGAGCCGGTATAACGAAGTCGTCGATGCGCTGGCGGCTCACTACAAAGCATTCAGGCTCGGTGACCCGCTTTCACCAGACTCTGACCAGGGCCCACTGTCTGTCGAACGTGGCCGCGACAGGACCGAGGCCTATGTTGCGGGCGCACTGCGCGAGGGCGCCGACATAGCCGCTGGCGGCAAGCGTCCCGATGGCTTCGATCGCGGCTGGTGGTACGAGCCGACCCTGCTGCGAGCGGTCGATAACCAGATGACCGTCGCCCGCGAGGAAGTGTTCGGCCCGGTGACCGTCGTCATCCCCTACGAAGGCGATGAAGAGGCACTGGCAATCGCCAACGACAGTGATTTCGGTCTCGCCGCCTCAATCTACTCGCAAGATAACGATCGCGCCTGGCGCATGGCGCGGCAGTTGCAGTCGGGCGCAGTCGCCATCAACATGGCCGGAATCAGCTTCGCCGCGCCCTTCGGTGGCTACAAGAATTCCGGCTGGGGGAAAGAATGCGGACCGGAGGGGATTCTGGCCTTCACGCAAGTGAAACAGATCGTGGCTGGCTGAGCCTTGACCACGGTATTGCCGCTTTAGGACAAGCAATCAGGCCGTGAGCTTAGGCATAATGCATCTATGTCAGACTCCCTGGCCCTGCGCCCTCTTCTCGTCCCGCAAACGCTACTCGCTGTCGCGGCTATGCCGATACTATTGTGGTATGGCAATCCCGCGGTCGCGCTACTGGTAGGAGCGGCACTCTCCCTGAGTTTCAACAAGGTTGTACTGCCCGGCGCTGGCTTCCTTGGAAAGCACGCCTTGCAAACGGCTATCGTGCTACTGGGCCTGAAGCTGAATGCTGGCCAGTTGGTGCAAATCAGCTCGGACTACAGCTTGCTGGTCACCGGATATGTGGGCATCACCATAGCTACTGGCTTACTGCTTGGTCGTTGGTTGGGGAATCAACGGAAATCCAGCCAGCTCATCGCCACCGGTACTGCCATTTGCGGCGGCACCACCATTGCCAGCTTATCCCCGGTTATTGGGGCCCGTCCGGAGCAAACTGGCGTCGCCCTCACCCTGGTCTTCCTCCTCAACGCGCTGGCACTGTTCGCTTTCCCGTGGGTGGGTGAAGCCCTCTCACTGACCCAGGAGCAGTTTGGCGTTTGGGCGGCGCTGGCCATCCACGACACATCCTCCGTTGTTGCCACAGCCGCACTCTACGGCGATGAAGCGGCTACAGTCGCCACCACCGTAAAGCTTGGCCGCACCCTCTGGCTGATCCCATTACTGCTGGTATTCAGTATTTTGGAGCAACGGGGATCTGCAAAACTGCGGCTGCCGCTATTCATTGTTGCCTTCGTTGCTGCCGCCTGCCTCGGCTCTTTGATAACTCTGCCAACCATCGTCGTCAGCTCAGCATCAATGGCCAGCAAGAGCCTGCTGGTAGTTGCCCTGTTCTGCATCGGCACCGAGATCAGTCGGGTGACCCTGAGTGGCTTACGCGGCGCGGTGTTACTGCAAGGCCTGCTCTTGTGGGCGATCGTCGTCCCAATGGTGCTGTTCCTGGTGATCAGGACGACTTAGCACTGAGTGCTCCGCAGCGGCCACTTTTTCAAACCTTTGGTTATAAGCATATAGAAATCGCTTCCTTTTCCCATAAAGGGGCATCTCTTATTATGCTCACCATGAGTATCCGCAACGTCAAAATCGATCTTCTGAGTGCAGCCGCCATCGGCGCATTTGCTCTGTTTTTACTCGCCCCCTTACTGGCCTGATCACTCTTCTGTTCAACCCCTGAGCCAGCCGATATGGGCTAGCTTTACGCTCTGAAA
>Ga0316197_10000590_pt1 | contig 25123 bp, 18 predicted proteins | sample OudBiesiAoxic_MG_FD_204939 | JGI IMG/M metagenome (GOLD analysis project Ga0316197, IMG submission 204939) | Coastal sediment microbial communities from Oude Bieten Haven, Netherlands - site A oxic | ecosystem: Environmental > Aquatic > Marine > Coastal > Sediment | place: Netherlands... | reverse complement strand
CAAGCCGGAACAGATACTCCCTCATGACTCCTATTTAATCAATCTTGGACACCCAGAAACAGAAGCGCAGCATAAATCACGTAATGCGTTTTTAGATGAGATAGAGCGCTGCAAGCAACTTGGATTAACACTATTAAACTTTCACCCTGGTAGCCACCTTAATAAAATCTCCGAACATGATTGCTTATTACGCGTAGCAGAGTCGATTAATTGGGCGCTAGATAAAAGTGAGGGCGTTAAAGCGGTGATCGAAAATACCGCAGGGCAAGGTACAAATTTAGGTTATCGTTTTGAACATCTAGCAACTATTATCGAACATATTGAGGACAAAACCCGCGTAGGCACTTGCCTTGATACATGCCACACTTTTGTTGCAGGTTATGATCTCAGTTCAAGAGAGGCTTGCGAACAAACGTTTCAAGCTTTTGCTGATATCGTTGGTTTTGAGTATTTAAGCGCGATGCACATTAATGATAGCAAAGTCGCATTGGCTAGCCGAGTTGATCGTCATGCACCACTTGGTGCCGGCGAAATAGGATGGGATTGTTTTAAATACATTATGCAAGACGCTAGGTTTAATGGAATACCACTCGTACTTGAAACGACTAATTCTGACATTTGGATTGATGAAATTAAACAATTAAAAGAATGGGCAAAATAAACACAGTTTCTGCTTTGCAACTGAATCAACTCGTTTTACTATATTTACCAGTAACGTATTAAAACCGACTTAACATCAAGGAGGTTTAAAATAGCTATCATTAAAAAATAACATTATTACAAGGAAATCAATGTCAATTTTTAAATCGCTTAACGATTCCATCAAATCCTATCTAAGCCCGGAACAGTGCGCCTTCATAGAGCGCGCTTATGAATATGCTTATATAGCGCACGATGGTGTGAAGCGTGCCAGTGGTGAGCCTTATATCACCCACCCTGTTGCAGTTGCTGAAATTTTGGCATCGATGAAACTAGACCATGAAGCGATAGCTGCTGCTTTATTACATGATGTACTTGAGGATACTGATACAACTCACCAACAACTTGTTGATGCTTTTAATATAAGCGTTGCCGATTTAGTTGAAGGGGTAACCAAACTTGACAAAGTAAACTTTGAAAATCGTGAGCAAGCTCAAGCAGAGAATATCCGTAAAATGTTAATTGCGATGTCAAAAGACTTCCGCGTTATGCTAATTAAATTAGCAGACCGAGCACACAACATGCGCACATTAGGCTCATTACGCTTGGATAAACGACGTCGTATTGCCCAAGAAACTTTTGAAATATTTACCCCTATTGCAGATAGACTTGGATTACACCATTTAAAGAATGAGCTAGAAAAGCTTGCATTTAAAGCACAAAATTCAGCTCGTTATTATGTACTACAGGACGCCATCACCAAAGCCCGTGGTAATCGTAAGAATTTTATTCTCAGTATATGTGATGAGATTTCAGCAAAGTTAGAGTCAATTGGCATTGAAGCAACGGTATTAGGTCGTGAAAAGCACCTTTATAGCTTGTATAAAAAGATGCGTAAAAAAGGCTGCCAATTTCATGATGTAATGGATGTTTATGCATTTCGAATTGTAGTGAAAGATTTAGATACTTGCTATCGTGTACTAGGGCAGATGCATCACCTATACCAGCCTAAATTACAATATTTTAAAGATTATATCGCTATTCCAAAATCGAATAGCTATCAGTCGTTACACACAACCCTCATTACTCATCACGGTGTGAATATTGAAATCCAAATTCGTACTGAAGATATGGATGCTGTTGCAAAACAAGGCATTGCAGCGCATTGGAGTTACAAAGAAGGAGGCGGCAATACAAACATTACAGCTCAATTACAAACTCGAAATTGGTTCCAGGGGCTTACAGAGCAGGAAGACAACACAACCAATTCATTGGTGATGTTGGAAAGTATCAAACAGGAATTAGGTAATAATGAGATCCATGTTTTAACACCGCAAGGTAAAATTATCGTACTACCTGCACATGCAACAGCCGTTGATTTTGCTTATGCACTGCACACAACGATCGGTCATCGCTGCATGGGTGTGAAAATTGACGGAGAGTTTGCTCTACTCACTGAAAAGCTAGAAAGTGGTCAAACAATTGAGATAATTACTGGCAAAGAGGAAAAACCCTGTGCCGATTGGCTGAATTTTGTCGCAACGCATAAAGCACGTCAGAGTATTCGACAATACCTAAAGCAGTTAACAAGAGAACAGTCAATTCCAGAGGGAAGACGTCTATTAAAGCTGGCGCTTAATCAAACTAATTTAACTGATATTTCACAGCAAAATATCGACAAAGTACTTAAAGATTACCATTTAACAGATTTTAATGGCTTATTACATGAAATTGGGACGGGAAAATTACTCAGTATCCTTATCGCACGACGTTTACGTGGTAACGCAGGCGAGTTAACCGAGTCGAAACTGAAACAACAAAACCGCCAGAGTGCGATTAAAGGCACAGAGAATATGATGATCTCCTACGCCAATTGTTGTAAACCACTTCCAGGCGATCAAATTGTTGCTCATACTAGCTCAGGAAAAGGGTTAGTTGTGCACTCAACGGGATGCCACAATGTCAGCGGTTTTAAAAATGAACTTGATAAATATATCCCTGTTGAATGGGATATGGACTTCATGAATCAATATGAATACTCAACTGACCTTAATATTATGATGATTAATCATAAAGCGGGGCTAGCAAAGTTATTTAATATTATTGCGAAGGGTAATGCGAATGTAGAAGATCTGCAAACTACAGAGCTTCCTGATCATGTATACTCTATTAATTTAACATTAACTGTGATTAACCGTATTCACCTATCACGTGTTATGAGAAAAATTAAGAAACTTAAAAATGTTAAGAGTGTCAAACGTAGCAGCAAAAAACGCTTTAACGAACGTCGATTAAATCATGAGGAACATTAAATGAAATTAGCATCATTAATTATATTATCACTAAGCACATTTCTTTTTGCATGCAGTAGTGAGCCAGCAGCTAAAACACAACTAATACAGATGCAAGATTTGCAACAACAGTGGCACTTAGTCAGCATTGATAACAAAACAGTGGAAACAGAAAGCAACCTAAAAATTGATGATAAAGCATCAGCAACTGGAAACCTTGCCTGCAATAACTTCTTCGGTACTTTAGAGCTACAAGCAAATAAATTACGTATTGATAAAATGGGCAGCACACGAAAAATGTGTGAGCCAGCATTAAACGATATTGAAATGATTGTCAGCAGTACTTTATCTGGCTGGTCGAAAGCCGCAATCAGTGATAATCAGCTAACCATTAGCGGTGAAAAACACACGCTCATCTACGCAATAAAATAAGCCACTCAAGTGCAGCATGTTAAACGCTGCACTTCCCCCACCCCTAAAACTAACCAGATTGCGTCCTCGCAAGGCCCACTAGTCGAGAAAAAAGACGCTTTAATAACGATGGAATCGATTCTGCCCCCCGCTCTTCAACAGCACTTGCAATTGCTAACCCCAAGCTAGGTTTAGAGTGTTTATGCACAGCTTTATCAATCACTTTATTAACCGATAAACGTATCAGATCTTGTTCTGTATAATTAGCGGCTTTGAGGTAGATATCCGCAAAACCACAATCAAAAAATAGATGTTCTATATCTAATGCAGGCAATACTGTTAACCGGTTTACTAATGAATCGTGCTCTAACATCATATCTGATACACGCCCAGCATACTTTTGCCCAGCGGCATCGCCATCAGTTAAAACATGCCACTCAATATTAAGATCTTGCGCTAGTTTTATCAGGGGAGATAATCCACACTGTGCGAATTCAATTACTTGCACACCTTCGATAACAAGGTGATGCCCACAGAGGCGCGCCAACTCCGTTAATAACCAAGTCTCTGTTTCTCCCTCAACTAGCAACCAAGAGCGTGCAAATAGGCTCTGTGGGCGAGTCATACGGACATGAAAGGTAATACGCCTAAGGTCATTAGTAGAATAATTGTCAGTATGTAAAGCATAACTCTTAATTAAATATTGTTGTCGTACTAAGCGCTGAATACTACTTAAAGGGAAAAAAGAGAGTAACTGGCTAGAGTTAGTCGTAACTAACTTCTGCATCGGTAATAATGAGAAAAAACGCCATGTTATGGCTAGATTAACTGGATGTAAGTTATTTTCAGGCTCCTCCAATAATAGAATAGGCGTAGCCCCGCGTCGTAAGAGATGCTCTCCACGCACAGTAATAAATTCACCCAGAATCAATAACAGCATCGCCCTATCACTTTTATTGCCCTGCTTTAATAGATCATGAAAGTGACTTAACGCCTTAAATGAAAAAGGCTGTTGGGTATGAATATCATGTTGAAAATCAACGCGATGAAAATCAAATCCAGCATAGCGCTTAAAGAGGTAGTGATCAAAAAGATAAACGAGTGCTTCATATCCCTGCTTCATTTGGTGTTCAGAAAGCTGTTGTGATGAACCATTTAAATGGCGGAAAATCTGCTTTATACGCGCTTCAAATTTCTCTCTTTTGCTATGCATCGTTGTTGAATTATCATTATCAATAACAAGAGGAATATCAGATCCCATACGTAGCACAGGTACAAAGGATAAAAATTCGCTCACTAAATCAGACAACTGATCTTTAGCAAATATTTTCTCTTCACCACGCCAGTTTAAAAAATAACACTTAGTTTTAATATTGCCCGAGGGAACTAACTCACCATCTACTTGATAGTAGATATAGCGTAATGAAGTACTATGGTTTTCCCAAATTTTTTCAATTGTTTTATATTGTCGTTGTTGTGATTGTCCCGGCCACTGCTCCTTGAAAATAAAAACCAAATGGATAAGCTTATTACTGCTGATCTCTGGATTAGGCGGCTGATGAAAATCTTCTTTACAGAATTTATAATTTTTTCGAGTCCCAGATAAAAAAAGTGATAAGGCATCAAATAAGCTAGATTTACCCCAACTATTTTCACCCATAAATACACTTAATTCCGAGACATTAAGCGATAAGCGATTTATCCCCCTAAAACCCACAACTTCAATATGATCTAATAGCATTAGTCCTCCTTGTACCAATGGAATTTAATAGGTGATCAGAGTTTGCGTAGAAAAAATTATTACTAATAAGGCGAGAGTTACAGCCTTTCGAGAGATTAACTGTGTTAATCCTCTACCGGAGAATTAAATTAAAGACGTTAATTCTTTAATCGTGTTCTCACTTCATAAAATCGTATGGAACGATTTTGAACAGCTTTAGCTGCCCACGCAGTGGTGAGAACAGGACATTCGGAATAAAACTCACAACGTAATTAGGGATAATTTTAACAAGCAAGAATGATAACTTTATTAATTCCTGATATTACTATTAAAAATATCAGAATATATTCAAAAAAAAGTTCAGACTTACCCCGAAAAAAGTCAAATAAAAGACTAAAAAATGCAACATAAAAAACACATGACCATACATAAAAAAAGGTTTTAGACTACACTTATTGCACATCTATTAATCTAAGAAAAATCTTGAAGCATAGAAAATCCGAGAACCGGTAAATTTAATCTTTACCTATATAACAATAAAATTTTAAACAACCTAATACTGTCGCTTTATAAAATAGCCGTACCGATGTTATTTAATAATAAGTTACATTTCATAATAAAGTAATTAAGGAGTTTTAAATATGTGCAATATCTACGCAATGGAAATAATTCCGAGTCAAGTTGCTATTAACTCAATCGCCCTCTATTACAAAGAATTTGATAACAATGAACGAAATTACGATCAATTATTAGAGCAGCTTAAGCGTGTTATATTACAGCAAAACTTTATGCAAGAGCACGACACAACAGAATGGATGCAGACACGTGGCATCGATTATTTGTCTAACCCTAAACTTTTTTGCCATGCCCCATTGACCTGTCTGTGCGCATTTTTAGGTGAGCTATTTAGCACTTACAATGTAAAAGAGCTACAAGAGAAATTACCTCCAGAAATACTAAAATGTGCATTAGTTCGTCTTTCACAGTTTAAATCTTCATAAAAATTTAAAGCTCGTACTTTTGCTCTCCATCATTGATAATAAATACTCAATCGTGGAGAAAATAGAGTATGGATTCAATTACACAAATAGCGCTTGGAGCAAGTGTTGCAGCTGCTGTCGGTTTTAAAGCATTTGGGCGTAAATCTTTATTAGCAGGAGCATTCTTTGGCACTCTTCCCGATTTAGATGTATTTATCGATTATGGTAATGCGATTGATAACTACACCTCGCATCGTGGTTTTAGCCATTCAATCTTTGTGCTTAGCGCACTTTCGATCGCCATCTATTTCATAATGTTAAAGTTACGGCCTAACTTGAATGCTAATAGATTAGCGCTTTTTTTAGTTATTCTGCTGCCTCTTATCACGCATCCATTATTAGATACTTTTACCACTTACGGTACTCAACTTCTCTGGCCATTACCCTATGCCCCTATCGCTTGGCATAGCATCTTTATCATCGATCCACTCTATACCCTACCATTGCTAATCAGCACACTATTTTTATGTTTTAGTCACAATACAAAACGCAATTTAAAAATAAACCAATTTGCACTGCTAATAAGCTGTCTCTATTTAGCTTGGGGGCAGTTATCCCAAGCAATTATTACCAATAATGTAAAACAAGATTTATTAACACAACATAAGCCCCTATTAGTAATGCCAACACCTTTTAATAGCATCTATTGGCGAGTCTTGAGTTATCACCAAGATGAGTACTACGAAGCATTTACCTACCTTGGTAATGAAACGCCACTAAACTGGACTCGTTTCGAAAATAATCGTCAATTAATAAGCACTTCTAAGCCTGATTACGTTGCTCGATTAGAATGGTTTAGCCATCAATGGCTGCGTTTTGATAAGATTGATGGGAAATTACAGGTTACTGATTTACGTTTAGGTATGGCAGGATATCACCCCTTTGGCTTTACCATTGCAGAGCAACAGCAGGGAACTTGGAAAGCCATTGAACCACTGCAAATAGAGATGGGAGAGATAGATCCACAGCAACTTATGACAGCACTAAAGGAGAAAATTTTCTACAAAGAATAATAGTGGTTGGACAAATTAATGCTTATATTGACTCAACATATTCGTTAATAATGTCCATGAACTCTTCGCCATATTTTTCTAGTTTGATATGCCCAACCCCACTGACATTTAAAAACTCTCGTTCTGTCAGTGGCATCAATTCACTCATTTCAGCTAACGAAACATCACTAAAAATAATATAGGGCGGTAACTCTTCGCGATCGGCTATCTGCTTACGCAATTGACGTAACCGCGCAAACAATTTATTGTCTGCAACACTTGCAAGTACCCCTTTTTTCTTCTTAGATTTACTCACCATTTTCAAGCGTGGTACGGCTAAATAGAGTGGTGTTTGTGCCTTTAAAACAGGGCGCGCAGCTTCTGTTAATTGCAGTGCTGAACCGCGCGTTAAATTTTGCATCAATAAACCACAATGAATAAGTTGCCTTAATAAACTCAACCAATACTCTGTTGACTGATCTTTACCTAACCCAAAGGTGGTTAATTTGTCATGCCCAAGGCTTTTAATACGCACCGTTTGCGCACCACGTAATACTTCCACAATATGATGCATGCCAAAGTGTTGCCCGGTACGATAAACACAGGAGAGAATTTTTTGTGCATCAATAGTTGCATCATAACTCTTGGGGGGATCTAGGCAAACATCACAGTTACCACAGGCTTTATGACTGTACTCGCCAAAATAGTTAAGTAATACTTGACGCCGACAGGTCTGCGCTTCAGCAAATGCAACCATAGTATTTAGTTTATGCAACTCAATACGCAACTGCTCTTCATTATCATTTTTCTCTAACAAAGCCCGTACACGGGCAGGGTCAGCGGGGTCATAAAAAAGCATCGCTTGCGCAGGTAAGCCATCTCGCCCTGCTCGCCCTGTTTCTTGATAGTAAGACTCTATGTTTTTCGGAATCTCATAATGTACTACAAAACGGACATTGGGTTTATCGATGCCCATACCAAAAGCAACCGTTGCGACGACCACGTCTACAGTATCTTTGATAAATTTATCTTGCACAGACTGGCGCTCTTCAAGCGGTAAACCTGCATGATAACAGTGTGCTTTAATGCCCTGTGCTTGTAACTTTTGAGTAAGTTCTTCAGTGCGACGACGGCTAGTACAATAAATAATGCCACTCTCGTTTTTATGCTCATCTAAATAGTTAAAAAGTTGACTTAGCGGGCGGTATTTTTCGATTAATAAATATTCAATATTAGGGCGATCAAAACTATGAATCGCTACCAGTGGATCATCAAACTGCAAGCGCGCCAGAATATCTTTTTGCGTTGCATGGTCAGCCGTCGCCGTTAATGCAACTAGTGGCACAGATGGAAAACGCTGCTTAAGCTGCCCTAATAACGCATATTCAGGGCGAAAATCGTGCCCCCATTGTGAGATACAGTGTGCCTCATCAATAGCAAATAGGTTGATCGGTAAATTTTCTAAACGTTGCACAAAATCAGGCCGTAATAATCGCTCTGGCGCAATATAAACAAGCTTTAATCGACCAGTATGCATATCGTTAATAATTTGATTTTGCTCTTGATAGGAGAGGCTAGAGTTCAAGTAAGCCGCAGCAACACCGCAATTACGCAGCGTGTCTACCTGATCTTTCATCAAAGAAATAAGTGGCGAGATAACAAAACAGATACCCTCACGCACTAATGCCGGAATTTGAAAACAGAGGCTTTTACCGCCGCCTGTAGGCATGACGACCAATGCATCTTTACCAGCACAAAGATGATTAATAACCTGTTCCTGTCCCTCACGAAAGCTATTGTAACCAAATACATCAAGTAGGATTTGGTGAGTATTAAAGGCAGGTTGGTGTTCAGGCATTGTTACTTTACTCAAAGCTAAAAAAACGAAAAAGGCATTGTATACCTATGGGACTTCAAGATGCAAAGTCAGCAAGCAAATTTAATATTGATAATTGATACCAATACGCATAACTATCTGATCTATTTTGTTAGTTAAATCAATCATGCGCCTTGCACTCCATTCTTTTTCCTTAACAAGCCCTGAGCAAAATATTATGCGCAATGCGATGACTTAGAAAATAGGCTTATAAGGCAGAAAAATATTTGCTAAATGCCTCAACTTTCGCCCAATCAGTCAATTCAATATCTTTACTTTTATCGGTACTGCCACCGGTCATTTTCATGATCAATTGAATCAATAAAGTTTGCCACCAGTTGTAACGAGAATAAAGTAACGCCCCAGCAAACACGCCCTTCAAGTGAGGTTGCCAGTCTGATAACCGATCAAATTTTGCCATATAAGTATTATTACTCGGCAACGACTTTTCAGATTTACGGGCGGTTAAACAGACTAAAAAAAATGCATTAGGTAACTTGTCGAGTTGCGCTTTATGTTGATTAATATAATCGAGTAGATTCTTACGAAAATTTCCATAGCGAATAGAAGCACCAATCAGCACTTTATCGTATTGACTAAAATCGATTTCAGGATTGTTATCAATATCAAACAACGTCATCTCACCTTCAACCAATTCATTGATACGATCGATTATTTTTAATGTTTGTCCATCAACAGATGAATATAAAACAAGAGTCTTCGTAGTCATTTAGTTTTTCCAAAAAACAGGGGTAAATAATACCAGTAGGGTGAAAATTTCTAAGCGTCCAAATAACATCGCAACCACCATCACCCATTTAGAGGCATCACCGACTTCGTTAAAATGGACTGCAACTTGCCCTAAACCAGGGCCAAGATTATTTAGCATAGCGACGGTCGCAGAAAATGAACTAATTTCATCCATCCCCGTCATCAATAAAGCCAGCATACATATAATAAATACTAATGCATAGGTCGAAAAGAAGCCCCAAACCGCCTCAATAACACGATCCGGTAAGGCTTTATTACCCAATTTAATTTTATATACCGCTTTGGGATGTACTAAACGTTTCAGCTCACGCATGCCTTGTAAGTTCAATAATAAAACACGAATAACTTTTAACCCCCCCCCCGTTGACCCCGCACACCCACCAATGAAACTAGATAACACTAACATCACGGGTAAAAAAAGTGGCCAATCAGCAAAAGAGGTTGTTGTGAATCCAGCTGTGGTAGATATTGAAACTGCCTGAAAAAGAGCCTGCGAAAATGTGTGCTCAATGGTTTCATAAACATTATGATTCATCAGCATAATAAAACAGATAGTTGTAATAAACACCTGAATAAAGATAAATGCACGTACTTCAGGATCATCTTTGTAAATATTAAATGAGAATTTTTTGGCTGAAAAAGCGCTAAAATGCAACGCATAGTTAATACCAGAGATGATTAAAAATAGGACTGTAATAAGGTTAATCACATCACTATTAAAGTGCCCCATGCTGTCATTGTAAGTAGAAAACCCGCCGATAGATACCGTTGAAAAGCTGTGTCCAAGTGCATCAAAAAGGCTCATTCCCGCTAACCAAAATGCCATCATACATGCCACAGTCAAACAGAGATAAACATACCAAAGTGCTTTTGCTGTTTCTGCAATACGTGGTGTCATCTTTGAATCTTTCACTGGCCCAGGCGTTTCGGCGCGATAAAGCTGCATACCACCAATGCCGAGCATAGGAAGTACTGCAACTGCTAATACAATAATCCCCATTCCACCAAACCATTGCAGCATTTGACGATAAAAAAGCACCGCTTTAGGTAAGCTATCAAGGTCTTCGATCACCGTTGCGCCTGTCGTTGTCAAACCAGAAAAAGATTCAAAGAATGACGATGCCACATTCATATCGATGCTATTACTCATTAAAAATGGAATTGCACCAACGCTTCCAAGCGTTGCCCAAAAGAGCACCACGATTAAAAAACCTTCACGCACCTTAAGGTCTCTTTTAGAGTGTCGGTTTGGCATCCATAATATAAAACCAATTAACAGTGTTACCGCAAATGCAGCTAAAAAATCACGACCACCACCGTCATCATAAAATGATGCTATAGCAACAGGGGGCAGCATTGTCAGACTAAATAATCCGATCAGCATGCCCACAATACGGATAATGGAGCGAAATTCCACGTTAACTCACTTTAACTTTTTGCTGGAAATATTTTTGTAACATGCACTTTTCCTTGTGTAGCAGATTGAAGCTGTTTAAGAAATGCTTCTGCCTGTTGCAGGTCAACTTCAATCATAGCATCTACTGACTGTAGATAATCAATTTGCACAATACGTCCAACACCAGTAACTAACAAGCTTTCTAACTGTGCCATTTGAGCATAATCACAACTCACCTGATATTGCTGATAAAAACGTTTTTCACGAGTTTCAATTTGCGGTAATAATTGTTGAATACCGTTGCTATAAGCGCGCACTAAACCACCGGTACCAAGCTTAATCCCCCCTGAGTAGCGCACTACAACCGCCATAATTTCACCAATATTGCATCCCTGAAGTAGTGCCATCATAGGCTTGCCAGCCGTTCCCTTTGGTTCACCGTCATCACTGCACCCCATTAATACGCTGTTTTTAGGGCTTGCAGCAACATAGGCCCAACAGTGATGCCGGGCATCGAGGTGTAACTGCTTAATACTTTGTAAATAGGCCATCGCATCTTGTTTACTGGCAACGGGAGCCAAATAAGTGATGAAACGACTCTTTTTTATCTCTTCGCTAAATGAGACAGCCTTATTGATAACGAGGTAGGGTTCACTCACGAAACTACACTCACCTCATATCCAGCCGCTTCCCACGCTAAAAAACCACCCTTAATAGAGTAAACCTCTTTAAAACCCATCTGCTGTAATGAAATAGCAGAAAACACACTGCGTGCCCCTGAGCGACATAAAAGGTAAACAGGTTGTGATGCTAATTCATCAAGCGTTGCAAAACGCTGTTGAATGCTCGAAGCACTATCTATCTGCATCTCTAATACACCACGAGGAATTAAAGTGGCAGCTGAAATTGACCCGGCATTAGTCTCGCTCACCTCACGGATATCAATGACGATTGCCTGTGGATTTTGTTGTAATCTTTTATGTAACTGAGAAACTGATATCTCTGCCACTTCACTACGTAATTTTTCTACTAATTCACGACCATTAATCGCCATACTAATTTCCTTTTAATAACAGAGAAGGTGCTAGTTTAAATCTCAGCACTGGTTTTATCAAATGGCGCCACTAAGTGCCCCTTCATCAACTCACTTAATCCATTATTTGGTACACTTAATTGGCCTGATTTATCTACTAGCCAATTAAGCTTTAATAACTTATCAAGCGTAACAGCAATGACATCCGCCAACGGTAAATCATCACTTAAAAACAAGCTTATTTGCAGCTGCAAATAAGCTTGTTCGGCGCAATCAACTATTGTGGTTCGTTCCACTGAGCGTTTTTGTTCAATTAAACGTGTGATGCTATGAAAAATTAAACTCGGCAATACAAAAAGATGAACAATATTATTGCGATAATAATTCAAAACCAACGCTTGCTGTTCTGTACAGTTAATCATGCTATCTACCAGAATAAATTTATTTTGTGCGAGTGCTTGTTGCAATAATGTCTCTGCTGCGTTTTGGGGGTAGGTGACTAAACTCTTTTCATCACTCATCGATAGCCACTGCTGATGCCAATTTAGTTGTTGTAAAAAACTATTTTCATCAACATTTCGATTTTTATTTGCTAATAATACAGCAGCACATAAAGGGAGGGCATTCACCGCTGCGGCTTCATTAATATTTATCATCACTTGGCGCGCAATAGTGGTTACCTGTTGTTTCAATTCTGAATCAGAAACATTACCTGTTCGCCAACCCGGTAGCGCTTGATCGAAGTGTTGTTTAAGATTAATCGGCTCACCAAAATTAACAAACGCACGCCCAAAGTTACCCAATTTTTTGGCAATGCCTAATACCTGCCAAATGCTTTCACGCTCCTTCTTCTTACCCGCTTGTTCTTTAACATAGGTATTTACCTCCATAATATGGTCGTAACCGATATAGATAGGCACAATCACTACATTACGATCAGGCTGGCGTATGAAAGTTTTTAAAGATGTAGATAGCAACCCTGTTTTAGGGTCAAGCAATAGTCCACTGCGACTACGTCCCCCTTCAGTAAAAAACTCAATTGGATAGCCCTGTTTAAACAACATCGCAAAATAAGCATTAAATACTTCAGCATAGAGTGGATTGTCTTTAAAAGTGCGTCGCAAAAAGAATGCTCCTGAGCGCCTGAAAATGGGACCCGCAGGAAAAAAGTTTAAGTTAACACCTGCAGCAACATGAGGGGGAACAACGCCCTGCTCAAATAACAGATAGGAGAGCAAAAGGTAATCCATATGGCTGCGATGGCAAGGCATATAGATTACCTCAGCTCCGCTTTGGCAAACATCGCGCACAGCCTGTGCATGATGAACTTCAATACCTTGGTAGATATAATTCCAGATGCCTTTTAAAAACAGACGAAACAGGCGTAAAGAAAAATAAGAGAAGTTAGCACTAATTTCATTTAAATAGCATCGACATTGTGCTTCAACCTGTGATTCGCTGAGTTTCTCTGCTTGTGCTGTCTTACTGATCACCTCGCGCAGATAGGGCTGCGCGATTACCGACTCAATCATCTGTTTTCGATTGGGCAGTTTAGGTCCAATACTACTGCGTTTTTGAAACTCAAAATAACGCATCGCAACCTTCGCTAATTTATGCGCCAGTTGATGATGCTCACCACGTAAGCTTAATTTTTTAATCGATATCGGGGGGTTAAAACGCACTAAATGATCTTTACCATTTCTCAACACAACTAGCGATTTATGAAGCAGCCCAACTTGTCCCTGCTGAGTTAAATCAAACCAAGGTTTTTTCCCCTCTCGACCAGGGTTTCTTCCCCAATAGAAAGTAACAGGTATAAGTTGCACCTCTAAAGTATGATCTTTTTGGTGTAGGTCTAAAAGCTGTTGATATTGAGCAAGATAAGGTGCATCTTGCAACTGTGGTGTTTTAGAGGCGAAGAATGACCAATTATGAATATAAATTAACGCACTAATCTGCTCACCATTAATAGTGATAGGCTGATAAGGATCAGGTAATCCTGCTTTTTTACAACTAGTCCGTAATCCGAGTAAATCACTGGCATTATTTTGTTCAACAACATAAATAATAGGTCGAGCTAAATCAACCTTTAGCTCTTTAACCGCTTCAATAGGAACATGGTGGCTTTTTACCCAAACACGATTGATAACACGAGAGAAAAATGAACCTTTGGCTAACACAAAGCAACCTTAAAACTGTAATTAGGAACATTCGATAATAACACAGAAGCAAGTTGCAAGTACCTAGGTAGTAGGAAAAGCGTTCTTCGCGATCACTTTTTGTTAACTAATAGGCATAATAGCCCGCCCTTAAAAGTACCAATAAGGACTTTTAAGCAGAGTAGAATGAGAGCATGAAGTTATAAACTAACAGGCGTGATTTATTAGCAGTGATCTTCAGGTACCCTTTTGTTAAAGTACCCCTCTTACTTTTTCACAAATAGGTGTGATGGAAATGCAGAAAAACACAGGTTTAAAAAGAATAATCCTAGCAACAGGTTACTCTCTACAAGGACTTAAAAGTGCTTTTCAATATGAAGCGGCTTTTCGCCAAGAGTTATTGTTAGCAGCAATATTGATTCCTGTAGCTTGTTATCTCGATGTCACTCAGATTGAGCGCATTTTGCTAATTGCACCTGTTTTTTTAGTCATTATTGTAGAGATAATTAACTCTGCAATTGAGGCTGTCGTTGATAGAATAAGTTTGGAAAAACATGAATTAGCAGGCCGAGCCAAAGATCTCGGCTCGGCAGCTGTGTTAATCGCACTATTATTAACTGTCTATATTTGGATTGAAATCCTCTTTTTAGCATAACCACACCGTTAGGATTTAACATGGCAGATCAAGCCCCTTACTCTCCCAAGAGTAAAAATAAAAGCGTTTCTACAATCAAATCGGTACCTCATTCATTTGAGGCGGAACAAGCAATCATCGGTGGTTTATTGCTGAATAATGACGCATGGAACGATGTTGCAGAGCGTGTTGTGGAACGTGATTTTTATCACCGTGCACATCGCACTATTTTTGCCACCATAGAAAGTTTAAGCAGTGAAGATATTCCGGTCGATTTAGTTACCCTTTCAGAGCAACTTGATAATAAACAAGAGCTTGAAGGTGTCGGTGGTATCGCGTATTTAGCCGAATTGTTACAAAACACGCCAAGTGCTGCCAACATCAACAACTATTCCGACATTGTGCGAGAGCGTGCCGTAGTCAGAGAATTAATTGGTGTTGCTAACGAGATTGCAGAAGCAGGTTATGAAACTGAAGGGCGTGATAGCGCTGAGCTGCTTGATTTTGCTGAAACCAAAGTCTTCCAAATTGCTGAAGCAAGAAGCGATAAAAGCGAAGGTCCGATTGCACTTAAAGATATTTTAAAAGAGACTGTTGCACGCATTGATGATCTTTGTAAAAACCCGCAGGATGGAATCACTGGTTTATCCTCAGGTTATAACGATTTAGATCAAATGACCACAGGCTTCCAACCAGGCGATCTGATTATCGTTGCGGCTCGTCCATCAATGGGTAAAACAACCTTTGCGATGAACTTAGCAGAGCATGCAGCTCTCAATGCTGATAAACCCACGATTATATTCTCTCTAGAGATGCCGGCGGACCAAATAATGAACCGTATGTTGGCATCCCTTGGTCGAATTGACCAAGGTAAAATCAGGACGGGTGCACTGGATGAAAACGATTGGGCTTCACTTTCATCCACCATGTCTATTCTATTGAACCAAGGTAAAATGTTTATCGACGATAGCTCAGGCTTGACACCAACAGAAGTGCGCTCACGTGCTCGCCGTATTGCACGTGATCATGGCGGAGTAAGTATGATCATGATCGATTACCTACAACTGATGCGTGTACCATCATTAAGTGAAAATCGAACATTAGAAATTTCAGAAATCTCTCGATCCTTAAAAGCACTAGCAAAAGAGTTACGTTGTCCTGTTATCGCTCTTTCTCAGCTTAACCGTGGCCTTGAGCAACGTGCAGATAAACGCCCCATCAACTCCGATTTACGTGAATCAGGGGCGATTGAGCAGGATGCTGATTTAATTATGTTTATCTACCGTGATGAAGTCTATAACGAAGATAGTGCAGAGAAAGGAATTGCAGAGATCATAATCGGCAAGCAACGTAACGGTCCAATCGGTAAAGTTCGCTTAACCTTCCAAGGGCGTTATTCTCGTTTTGATGAATACAGTGGGGCAGCATACCAAGATGAATGACGGTAGCATTACACGCGCAATCATTAACTTGAATGCGCTTAAACACAATCAACAAGTGCTGCAACGATACGCACCGAACAGCCAAATATTAGCAGTAATTAAAGCTAATGCTTATGGGCATGGTATGGTGCGTATAGCTCAAACACTGTCTGATATTCACGCTTTTGGTGTTGCACGTTTAAATGAAGCATTAGCGTTGCGAGCGGCTGGCATAAAAAAACCGATCGTTCTACTTGAAGGGTTTTTCCACGTAGATGATCTACAAACATTAGTTGAGCATAACTTACAAACCGTTATTCACTCACAACAACAATTAGATGCGATTATTGCAAGCAAGCTTAATAGTCGCTTACAGGTATGGCTAAAACTTGATACGGGTATGCACCGTATTGGCTTCCATGAAGAGGAGTTTGATAATGCTTATCTGGCCCTTAAAAATTCTCAAAATGTTTTACAACCGATCCATCTAATGACTCATTTTAATTGTGCCGATGAGTTACAAAACCCCATAACAGATGCACAATACAAACGCTTTGCATCACATATCCAACCTGATAGCGGTTTAATCTCATTAGCAAACTCTGCCGCCATTTTAGCCTGGCCAAACACGCATGCTGATATTATTCGTCCAGGTATTGCGCTGTATGGTGTTTCTCCTTTTATAGATAAAATTGCGGATGATTTTAACCTGCGCCCAGTGATGACGCTCAAATCACAATTAATAGCAGTGCGTTCCCACCAAGCAGGTGAAAGTGTCGGTTATGGTGCAAGTTGGCGAGCTACCTGTGATACGAAATTAGGCGTTGTCGCTGTGGGTTACGGCGATGGTTATCCACGCATGGCACCAGAAGGCACACCGGTATTAGTTAATGGTCGTTTAGTGCCAATTGTCGGGCGTGTGTCAATGGATATGCTAACTGTCGACTTAGGGAAACACAGCCAAGATGAAGTGGGAGATGAAGTTATATTATGGGGCGAAGGACTACCCGCAGCACAAGTTGCAAAACATATTGGCACCATAGCTTATGAATTGGTTACCAAACTAACTGCACGTGTTGCTTTACAATATGTCCAATAAGTACGATAAAAAGCGCGTATCAAGAGCAAAATTATACACTTATAAGTTACCTTTTAAGGTCGCGATGCAATTTAACAAATACCAACTGCACTATCGTGAAGGCGTTATTTTAGAGCTGACCGATAGTGACGGGATAAGTCAATTTATCGAATTTTCACCGCTACCTGGTTTTAGTCAAGAAACACTCTGTGACGTTAAAAAACAACTCATAACATTACTATCAGAATCTATTGATAATTTAAACGCACATAAAAATCATGCTCCTTGTATACAGTTCGCTTTAGATTATCTATCTATTGATGAAAGACCGACTCACTTTATTCATCAACAACAAAACACATTTATTACTATCGATAACATTCCACTTTTACAGGGCAATTGTGAGCAGGTTATAGGTCATTACAACTCCTTAAAACTGCCTAATGTTATTAAATTAAAAGTAGCAAGAGGCCTAGTCTCGGATGATATTGATATTTTTCAGTCTCTTTGTAATTTAAACCCAAACATTAAAATTCGCTGTGATGCGAATCAAGCTTGGGATGAGCAACAAGCGGCATTCTTTTTGCGCCACATTGATATTAAACACTTGGACTACATTGAAGAGCCAACCACGAATCACAAACTTAACCTACAACTAGCCAAGCAGTTCAATATATTAATAGGTTTAGATGAGACTTTACAACAGCGGGATTTTACCTATCAACACAGCCCCTTTATTCGAGCTTTTATCATAAAACCAACAATTATTGGTAGCAAACAAAAAATAGACCAATTAGTCTCCTTTGCCACCAGGCAAAATATAATAGTAAGTTTTAGTTCATCTTTCGAATCTATTGTCGGTTTACAACAACTAAAAAAACTAGCTACTCATTATACAAATAATGAGACTAAAGGGCGACGCCCAAGAATTACTCTCGGCATTGATACTCTTAAATACTTTAATAGTTCACGATTAATCGATGCAGAAAAGATAGCGCAAGACTGCCAGACATTAGAGGTTTTATGGATCAGCAACCGATAGAAAATTTGCGCCATTTTTGTCCCATTGCCAAACAAGCAGCGTTAAGTCCAAACTGTATAGCAATACAAGCAGAGAATCATGAGCTTACCTATCTACAATTGCATAGCGTTATCGATTCACTTGCAGCACAACTCACTCAACAAAACATGAAAAAAGGAGACCGATTAGTTTCCATAGAAAGAAATAGTCTTTCCCAAGTATTACTTCAATTAACCTGTTTACGTTATGCATTTATTTTTTGCCCTATTAACCCTCAATTTAGCGCTGCGGAAATAGAACAACGCTTAAAAATAATTAACAGCATTTTTATTTACCAGGAAAATAGTTCTACTACAATAACACTGGATTTTTCAATACCCGTTAAGCAAGCCTCGCTTGCTCCGCCTTTTAATATTGATCCCATCAATATAATCAGTATTATTTTCACCTCAGGAAGTAGCGGTACGCCTAAAGCTGTAATGCATAATTACAGCAACCATTTTTACAGTGCACTTGGCTCGCAAACGGTCATTCCTTTAATGCAGGGCGATATAAACTTACTCTCTTTACCGATATTCCATATTAGTGGCTATGCAACGGTTATGCGCACTATGTTAGCTGGTGCAACATTACATATCAGTTCAGAAAGGTTATCAGTAACACAATTAAACTCAGCTAAAATAACCCACCTATCTCTAGTAAGTACCCAGTTACAGCAGTTATTACAGGATCAACAATTTCAGTCTCATTTATTGCCAATTAAACATCTCTTATTAGGCGGTAGTGCTTTTCCAACAGCCATGCTTGCAAAAACAGGTCGCCGAGGCTTTGTCTACCACCTTAGTTATGGCTCTACCGAGATGGCTTCTCAAATTGCCACTTCAACTAATAACGAAATATTACACCTTCTACCTTATCGAGCATTAAAAATAGTCAACAATGAAATTTTACTTTCAGGTGAAACACGCTTTGTGGGTTATTTTAGAGGAGATAAGCAAAGTAAATTAGAAGATAATAAAATCTATTTTCCCAGTTCAGATCTTGGAGAGCTGCAAGTAAAAAAAGATCAAAAAATTTTAAAAGTTATTGGCAGAAAAGATCGTCAGTTTATCTCTGGTGGTGAAAATATTCAGCCTGAAGAGATTGAAAAAATCTTACTTACCTTTGCAGATGTAGCACAAGTCCATGTTTTGCCAATCGAAGATTCCAACTATGGGCATTGCCCTATCGCTTTTGTTAAATGGGTTAACGATCCACGAACCACTCAACTTAAACAATTTATAGAAGATAAATTGATTGCATTTAAGCGACCCAAACACTACTTTCTACTGCCAGAACAACTGGGCATCAAAGCTAATTATGAAAAATTACGTCATATCGCACAGCAGTTATTAGCTTAAAACAGCTTAAAGCGCACAAAAACAAGATAAAACAAAACGCCATTTCATAAAAATAAAATATCGTACCCGGTAATTAATGGCAATTATGCTAATCTCAATATTAGAAATTCAGCTAACTCACTACGAATTGGTTAAATATAATATGAGGGAAAGGTAATGCGCGTAACATTAATTCAACGTATCGTCATTGGTTTTAGCATTGTCACAATGAGCGCAATTGCGCTTAGTTTATCTGCGGGGTATTCGCAAAAAAAAATCGAACAACAATTAGAATTGAGTGCTTCAACATTAACCAAATTATTAGACCAAGCTAGCGAACTCGGTAAAAACTTACAAGATGCAAATCGATTAACCCTGATTCATGCTAATACTGCTGATATAGAAAAAAGAGAACACTATTTACAAGGCGTTGATAAAGCGCTCACAGATTATGAAACAACATATTTAGGAATAACAAAAGGGCTTGCACCAGAGTTAGGCATAACTGAAAACTTAACAAATATAGATACAGCAGCAAAGGCGACTAATCTTCAATTATTAGAACACATTGAAATTCACAATAAACGCCTAATAGCCCAAAACTTAGCTTACACTGAGTTGTCTGCTTTTTCGACTATTTGGGACTACTTTGATGCTAACATTTCAGACTTGATTGATGAAGCAAAAGAGAGCCATAAGACAGCAGCTTGGACCCTAGAATTTGTTAGAAAAGAGGGCTATGCAACCGGAGACAAGTTATCAAAATTAGTCGGTATTACCTCTTTTGATAACTTCACCGTTGTAGAGAGAGAGCTTATCAGTAGCTTAGAAGGTATCAACAAAAAACTAAAAATTGTTTATAAAACCTTCCCTGATGCAGAAAAAAAATTAAAAAGTTATATTGATGAGCTGTCTAATCAAATTAAAAATGATAACAAACTACTCAAGCAACATAAATATTACCTACAACTTAATGTGCAAAGTGATCAACTTATTCAGAAACAAGCTAAAGAAGTAGAACAAATATTATCTGAATTAAACGGTGTAACCGCAAATATTCGTAACTTAGCCGCTTCAGCGCTTACAAAAGCGAATGCTGATGCCAGTTTTTTCTCACTTTTAAATAACCTACTATTACTCGTCACTATTATTATCTCTATTGTGGTTACTTATACAGTTGTGCGCGCAATTAAATCTCCATTACGTGATATTCAATTAGCATTGTCCAAATTAGCATCAGGCGATTTAACTTACGACATCAACAATAATTATCAATCAGAACTTGGTGACATCTCGACTAGCATCAATACTTTAACAGGCCAGCTGAGAAACTTAATTTCCGATATTAAACAATCAGACACTAAACTAAATGGGTTTGCAGCGACAGGGCAAGAGCAAGGTCGTGGCATTTTATCTGAGATTGAGTTGCAACTGCAGCAAACCGTTGCCATGGCGGCAGCAGTGACTGAAATGGAACAAGCGGTCAATGAAGTCGCCTCTCATGCGGTTGAATCTAGTGATGCTGTCGCCTCGGTAGTGGATCTAGCAAATGACAATATGCAATCCATTCAAGTAAACTTAAGCTTTGTTGAAGAGTTACAGTCGTCGCTTAAAAAAGCATCCAAAGTGATTCAAGAGCTGTATATCCAGTCTCAACAGATTGATGAGATATTGTCCGTAATACAATCAATCAGTGAGCAAACCAATCTATTAGCTCTTAATGCAGCCATTGAAGCTGCTCGAGCAGGAGAGCATGGTAGAGGTTTTGCTGTTGTTGCAGATGAAGTTCGCTCACTGGCAACAAGAACACAAAGTTCCGCAAATGAGATTGGCAACATGATTGAATGCCTACAAACTAACTCTAAAAATGCAGTACAAATTGTAGATACTAACTTAAAACACGCAGAGCAATCCGTTGAAAAAACTAACCAAAGCTATGATTCTTTAGTGTCTATGGTAGGAAGATTAAAAAATGTTGATGATATGAGCCGCTCTATTGCAGCCGCATCCGAACAACAAAGTGCGGTAGCTAAGGATGTTGCCAAGAGCATTGTGGAGATTTCAGATTTTGCTCAAAATATCTCAGTTAGTGCCCAAAAAGCCTCTCAAAATAGTGAGAATTTACGTGACCTATCTAAACAACAGTCAAAACTTATTGGACAATTTAATTTAGACTAAATCTACCTAGTGGATAGTCATGCTATCCACTATTTAAATAGATTGTTCATCTCACATATCTCGCCTCAATGCGTAATGCAAAAAACAACATTTTATTATCTATGGGTAACATTCGCTTAGATGACTAGTAAGCATGGCCAAGTATTTAGTTAGATTGGTATCAGATCTTGTTGAACATAAATAATGAAGAACAAGGCACATGATTGAGTAATAACTAGCTATGGCGATTGAATGCAACGCTGCTATCTATTATTTTAACCAACAAGATAGAGCAGATACTTATGCGCATTGATAGTCGTATTTTATTACTGGCATTGCTTTGAGCAGGTTTATCAACAAACATGAAAAAATAAACTGAGACGAATAGGCATTTATCTGAATATTCGGTAGAATTATTTATTCCCCTTTCAATGAAGTAGACATTATGGACTCATACAAACTAAAAGCAGCTTTTTGTCACCCTAAATACTGGCTCGCTTGGTTAGGCATTTTAGCGCTATTCCTCACTTCATTATTACCCTATGGGACAATACTGTTTTTAGGCCGAACAATGGGACGAATTGCTTCTTTTTTTGTTAAAAAACGTGGTCATATCGCTAAACGTAATATTGAGCTCTGTTTCCCTGGGCTGTCTCCCGATGAAGTTGAACAAAAAGTTCGTTTAAATTTTGAAAATAGTGGCATTGCATTGCTCGAAATGGGAATGGCATGGTTTTGGCCTAGCTGGCGAGTTCGTAGCTTGATTCAAGTACGTGATGTTCAGCATGTTGAAAAAGCGCTTATTAATGGGCAAGGGATCATCTTTTTAGGGGCACATTTTTTAACCCTAGAGATGGGGGCGCGTGCACTAGGGCTGACACAACCTTGTAATGCAGTATATCGAAAACACAGTAATGCTGTTTTAGATTACTGGTTTTACTGGGGTAGAATGCGTGAGCATAAAGCGATGTTAGACAGGAAAGATTTTAAAGGCATGTTACGCGTTTTGAAAAATGCGGATGCACTATGGTATGCCCCTGACCATGATTATGGAAAGCACAAAAGCAGTGTATTTGCACCATTTTTTGATGTGAAAAATGCGAATACCGTTGCAGGTACCAGCACACTTGCACGTGTAAAAAATAGCTGCGTTATCCCTGTTTTCTTAAAACGTTTACCTGGAACTGAAGGATATGAATTAGTATTTTATCCTGCATTAGAGAACTTCCCTAGTAAGGATGTTGAAGCGGATACAAGGGCAACCAACCAACAGATTGAAAAGATGGTACTTGAGTGTGATGACCAATATATGTGGATGCATAAACGCTTTAAAACTCGTCCTGAAGGGGAAAAATCGTTTTATTAACACCTAGGTTAAAGATGTAGCAGTGCCTGCTACATCATCTATACCTATTCAGATAAAAGTGCTTGCCAAATTTCAATCACGGCATGGCGTACATCTTCGAACCCCGCTTCATTCAAAACACGAGTTTCTTTGTTAAGAGTTAAACGATGTCCCATATCGCGAATCTCACAATAAGCCAGTATGAGTGATTTGGCTTGGTGCTCAGTTAATAGATTAAGATTTTTACAGGTTTCAAAAATACGTAGATTATCAGACCATCGGCATAACGAATTATCTGCATTTGTGGCATTCGCTAAGACCAAATACTGCGCAATAAACTCAATATCAACCATACCGCCTTCTGATTGTTTTAAATCAAACTGTCCAGGCTTTGCATGTAAAAGGTGATCACGCATTTTTTGACGCATTTCACGAACATCTTTAGCTAATACTTGACCATCTCTTGGTAATGATAATACGCTCACTCTCGTATCATTAAATTGCGATAACAGCTTCTGATCAGAAAAAACCGCTCTTGATCGCACTAAAGCTTGATGCTCCCATGTCCATGCATCATTACGCAGATATTTTTCATAACCCGCCATACTCGCCACTAGAGGACCAGAGTCACCAGATGGGCGTAAGCGCATGTCTATTTCATACAAAATACCGGAATTGGTACGTGCACTAAATAGGTGAATAATGCGCTGACCTAAACGAAAATAGAAAAGCTGGTTATCTATTGTACGGCGGCCGTTGGTTTGGCCGCTAATATTATCATCATGCAAAAAAACCACATCTAAATCTGAGCCATAGCCGAGTTCAAATCCGCCCATTTTACCGTAACCAATGACAGCAAAGCCTTTTCGATCGGCATCAACGACATTGCTTGGAATGCCAAATTTATCAACCATCTGTGTCCAAGCGATTTGCACCACGAAATCCATTATCGCTTCACTTAGGTAGGTTAAATGATCACTCACCTTAGGCAATTCAATTGCACCGACAATATCCGCTGCAGCAATATGTAAAAATTGCATCTGTTTAAATTGACGCAACGCTTCCATCTGCTGTTCCATATCTTCCTCGGGAACACGTAACATAAATTGTCGTAAGTCACGTTTATAGTTATCGAGCTCGGTAGGATGATAAAGATGTTGTGGGTCAAGTAATTCATCAAGCAATATTGGATGGCGGCCTAACTGAGAGCTCACACGAGGGCTTGCATGACATAGTTTTAATAATTGATTAAGTGCCCCATCGTTTTCATTAAGTAACTCTAAATAGGCGGTACGACGCATTATTTGCAACAATAGATCAGCAATACGCTTCATTAATTCGCCAGGGTTTTTATAGCTAGGTATTTTTTCGACTATTTTAGGTAATAACTTGGCCATAGTTTCTTGGCCACGTGGGCCCATTGGCCTTTTGCTGATATCATCTTTGAAGTTCAGCAATAACATAGCTAACTCACTTGCAAGCGGCTCTGAGAAACTATTTTCTATCAATAATTCAACCATTTCCTGCTCAGTTAACGCTAATGCCCATAACTCATTCAGTGCTTGATCAGTATTTTTATCGGTTTCATCTTCACCAATTACCCAATTAAACTCGTCATGAACATTTTTCATCACTTTATTCAAAGTAAGGTAAAAGCTATCCCAGTCAGGAAATTGCATCACATTAATTAAACGGGATTTATCGAGTTCGTTGCTTGGGAGGGTTTGCGTCTGTTGGTCCCCTATCTGCTGTAATATATT
>Ga0316197_10000589_pt1 | contig 25182 bp, 25 predicted proteins | sample OudBiesiAoxic_MG_FD_204939 | JGI IMG/M metagenome (GOLD analysis project Ga0316197, IMG submission 204939) | Coastal sediment microbial communities from Oude Bieten Haven, Netherlands - site A oxic | ecosystem: Environmental > Aquatic > Marine > Coastal > Sediment | place: Netherlands... | reverse complement strand
CGAGCTCTCCGCTTTGTAAATAGGTATTTGCTAAATCACACGGAATATTAGCAATGCCCATACCTCTGAGCGTAGCATTAATAAGGACGCCCATTTCATTACATTGCAAGTTCCCCTTGACCGTTATTTCTTGATCACTGTTGGCAGATGTAATCCGCCATTTAGTGGCACTGCTATGCACCAAGCAGTTATGAGTGATTAAGTCTTGCGGAGTTTTTAATGCCGCAGACTTGTTTAAATAAAGGCTTGAAGCACATAGTACACTGTCGATGTGCATCAATTTACGAGCAATAAGTTGCTCATCGGGCTGTTGCATATAACGAAGCGCAACATCAACGCGCTCATCAACTAACTGTGACAAGTTATCAGACAGAATAAGTTGAATGTTTGTATTCGGGTGTAATGCCAAAAATGCTTCAACTTTATCAAAAAGCAACGCTTGTCCAAGCCCAATGGGTGATGCAACTCGAATCGTACCCACTAGCTCATTATTGTGGCTATGAGCACGACTTTGCATGTCTGAAACCGTGCTGATTATTTGTTGGCAATACAGCAAAGCTTCTTCTCCTTGCAAGGTTAAACTTACTTTACGCGTGGTGCGATGAAATAATCGAAGTGATAGCCATTGTTCTATTTCTTGTACATGGCGGCTGACCTGTAGGCGGCTTAAAGATAAATGTTCAGCAGCTTTAGTAAAACTGCCTGTTCGTGCAACTTCGATGAAGCTCTTTATTGCCGTTATCTTATCCATTAGTAACCTTTTTAGAACCAATATGTATCTTAATTCTATATTTATCATTGTAAACCGAACAAGTAAACTGCTTTTACTCGCTCAGCGTTAAACATCAAAGAAGGAACATAAAATGAAATTAGCAATATTAGGTGCAACGGGTTGGATTGGTAGCCACATCTTGGAGCAAGCTGTAAAGCGTGGTCATGAGGTGGTTAGTCTTGTACGTGATCCGATAAAAATCAGTGAACAAAAAACGAGCGTTGTTTCGTTTGATTTACAAAGCGAACAAGATATAACCTCCTTGATAGGTGATGTTGAAGTCTTGATTGTTTCTGTGGGTGGACGTGCTAACGGTAATCACCAGCTGGTGGCTGATACTGCACAACGTTTGATGACTGCACTTGATGGCAGTAATATTCGCATTGTTTGGGTAGGCGGCGCAGGAAGCTTAGAAGTGGCGCCTGGTGTTACACTCGTTTCAACCCCTGAATTCCCAGAGGATTATAAGCAAGAAGCATTAGCGCAAGTAGAAGCATTAAATGTGTTCAAAGACAGTAAAAGTAATGCATCATGGACATTTGTTAGCCCGGCTGCGTTTATTTATCCTGGGGGCAGTGAAGGTCAATACCGTATAGGCGATAACACATTTTTTACTAATACCGACGGTGAAAGTAAAGTATCAGTGACTGATTATGCGATTGCGATGGTAGAGGAAACTGAAAATGCAGCGCATTTAAATCAACATATGAGCATCGCTTACTAATCTATTTATCAATAGGTTAACAGTACCAATAATAGTGAATCGAGCTTGATTATCTCTACGCTTAATCAAGCTCAATGACTAAAAGAACATTTATTCAATCTACGTTGAGTCAAAATACATTTGATAGAAGTGCATTTGTTAAACGTAGAATAGATATCGAATTAAATGTCCTCTAAACATTCTATACAAAGTTTCATTAACCATTGGCTGATTATTTTAATCAGCCAATTTTTTAATTAGTTATTTTAAGGTAATTTATTAACTTGGGATCATCAACCTGATTTTTTTGTTAATTTAACGCGATTAATACATGGTGTAAGTGCTCGGCTGTTTCTAAACCACTATCGGTTAGATAACCTCCGTCATGTTGCGTAGTAAGACCTTTATCAAAAAGAGATTGTGCGGCTTGGATAACTGATGGGGATGCTTCTTTGTGAATTTTTAATCCTTCTAATTGTGATTTTTGTGGGAACTTAGCAAGTAATTTCATTTCTTCGAAAAAAGTATCAGAGTAAGTTTTAATCATCTTTAATTCACTTCTATAGTATTAAGGAACTTTCATCATATGCCCTGTTATATAAAAAGCAAAATTTACTCGAAGGGAACATGGGCTAGATCAATTCTCTGTAATATTCTGTTATTAAAGGTGATTTAGCGCACTTAAACAGATATTAGTATAGCAGATTTAGTCTGTTTTATGCATACGGGATAAAACTTCTTAATTTTACACTGTCAATAAAGCGATCGAATAAAAAAGGAATGCATTTGGCATTCCTTTTATGGGGTGACACTTTAACCGTGCTATAAAAAACGCACTATAAAATTTTATTCCGAGGTTAAAGGCACTTTGGTTTGATCACTTTGTGCCGCTGCATTAGGCGCATTTTTAGTTTTAGGGTTCTTAATGAGAGGATTTTCGACAGAAGTATTGTCACTCACAATTTCATTTAACTGACCATCTTTAAATGTAAGTAAAATTTCTGATTGCTGAATGTCTTCACCGCCAGGTTTGATATAACGAATGTAATACCATTTTGATGAATCAAACTGATCGATTAACATCGGGGAGCCTAACACGTAAATAACTTGCTCCTGTGTCATGCCTATCTCAATTTTGGCTAGTTTTTCACTGTCAATATAGTTTCCTTGCACTACATCAATTTGGTAAACAAAGGTATCGTACAAATAAGAGCAACCTGAAAGTGAAAAGGTAACTATAATACTAGCGAATATTTTTTTAATGTTCATGGGCTCATCAATCGTTAAAGGGTGAAAATGATGAAGCTGATAATACCCAAGCAAAGCAGACATGTAAAAATATAAGCGAAGAAATTTTGTGTTTCTGTTTTATCAAGCAGAACAAGTTAAGTAATTGTTTAAAAATAAGACTAAATAGGTGCTAGAAACAGAGTTAGCTTTAAATTTGTTGTAAAATTACGTAGAATTCAGCTCTTTTATTTTATCCCAATCTTTTTGACTCTGTGAATTATATAAATGCCATTATTTGCGTTAGGAATTAATCATCAAACTGCATCAGTAGAACTGAGAGAAAAGGTTGCTTTTTCGCCTGATTCTTTATCTATTGCCTATGCTGATTTGTTGACTCAACCCTTTGTCAAGGAAGCGGTTATTATTTCAACCTGTAATCGATGTGAAATCTATTGTCATTTTGAACAGGAAGATCCCAGTTCAATATTACATTGGTTAACGCAGTTCCATGGTATTGAAACGGACAGCTTGAATGATAATTTTTATTGCTATCAAGATCAGCAAGCAGTAGCACACTTATTTCGTGTTGCCAGTGGCTTAGATTCATTAGTGCTGGGTGAGCCGCAAATCTTAGGGCAGATCAAGCAAGAGTTTGCTACTGCAAGCCAATACAAAGCGGTCAGTAAAACACTGAATAAATGGTTTCAACATTCTTTTAGAGTGGCTAAACGCGTGCGTACTGAAACACAAATTGGCGCAAATGCAATTTCTGTTGCCTTTGCAGCCGTCTGTTTAGCAAGACAAATATTTAGTGATTTAAAACAAAGTCGGGTTTTATTAATCGGAGCCGGTGAAACCATTGAACTAGTAGGTAAATATCTACTTGAGCATGAAGTGCCTAATATCACTATTGCTAATCGTACCCTAGAACGTGCGATGGATTTAGTTGAACAATTTGATGCTAAAGCAATCACACTGGGCGAAATTCCTAACCACTTATCTAAATCAGATATTATCATCTCTTCAACAGCTAGCCCATTGCCCATTATCGGCAAAGGTATGGTGGAAAGTGCATTAAAAGATCGTCGTCATCAACCCATGTTATTTATTGATATTGCGGTGCCTCGTGATATCGAGCAACAAGTTTCAGAATTAAACGATGCATATTTATATAGTGTGGATGATTTGCAGGGCATAATAGAAGAAAATAAACAAGCTCGTGCCGAAGCCGCGATTGAAGCAGAAAAAATTATTGTCGGCTGCGTTGATATTTTCATGGCTTGGAGAGAATCTTTAAAAGCGGTTGAAACTATTCGTTTATATCGTCAAAACAGTGAGCAATTAAGAGATGAATTATTACAACGTGCTATTACTTCATTAGCGAATGGCAATGATAGCGAAAAAGTATTAAAAGAACTGGCGTTTAAATTAACCAATAAATTAATCCATCACCCTAGTCAGGCTCTCACTACAGTCAGCCAGACCGGTAATGAACAAGATTTAGAGTTACTCAGAGTAACATTGGGTTTAAACCAAAAAGATGATTTATAAAGAATATATTAAGTAGCTCGACTACTTACCTGTTCATAAAAAGAGATAAAGATGAAAGCATCAATTGTTGCAAAGTTAGAAATTTTAGTTGAACGTTACGAAGAAGTTCAAGCCTTGTTAGGCGATCCTGATACCATTAGTAATCAACAAAAATATCGTGAATTAACGAAAGAGTATTCACAGCTGGAAGAAGTAGTGTTGTGTTTTAAATCATTTCAAAGTGCACAACAAGACCTCGCTGCTGCTGAACTTATGTTAGAAGACGATGACGAAGATATGCGTGCAATGGCGGAAGATGAAGTTGTTGAAGCAAAGGTTAATGTAGAAAAATTAGCTGATCAGTTACAAATTTTATTATTACCAAAAGATCCTAATGATGATCGTAACTGTTTTGTTGAGATCCGTGCCGGCGCGGGTGGTGATGAAGCGGCGATTTTTGCGGGTAACTTATTCCGGATGTACAGTAAGTATTGCGATAGCAAAAAGTGGCGTGTCACAATCATGAATAGCAATGTCAGTGAGCAGGGTGGTTACAAAGAAGTGATCATGCAAATCGAAGGTGAAGGTGCTTACGGGTTAATGAAATTTGAGTCTGGCGGTCACCGTGTACAGCGTGTACCTGAAACTGAATCACAGGGACGCATACATACTTCTGCGTGTACTGTTGTAGTGATGCCTGAAATTCCAGAATCTGAAGCGATTTCAATTAATCCTGCTGATTTAAAAGTTGATACGTTCCGTGCATCAGGGGCAGGTGGTCAACACGTTAATAAAACTGACTCGGCTATTCGTATTACTCACGTACCGACTGGTACAGTGGTTGAATGCCAGGATCAACGTTCACAGCATAAAAACCGTGCGCAAGCGATGTCGGTATTGCAAGCTCGTTTACAACAAGCTGAAGACGAAAAGAACAATGCCGAAGAGCAAGATATTCGTCGTAGCTTAGTCGCTAGTGGCGATCGAAGTGAACGTATTCGTACTTATAACTACCCGCAAGGTCGTGTTAGTGACCACCGTATTAACTTAACTATATATCGTCTAAATGAAGTCTTAGAAGGTGAGTTGGATGCACTACTGGATCCTATTTTACAAGAAGACCAAGCAGACAAATTAGCGGCATTAGCACAAGGTACATTATAATTGCGTATTGATGATGCTTTGGTATGGGCAGAGTTCACGCTTGCAAATAGTGACTCTGCGCTTTTAGATGCACAGGTATTGTTAGCATTTGTACTTGGTAAAGAAACGATCTATTTAATAACATGGCCAGAGCGCGATTTAAGTGCACAGCAAAAGGCACATTTTGAATCGTTAATAGAACAACGTGTTAATGGTTACCCAGTTGCTCATTTAGTTGGTCAGCGCGAGTTTTGGTCATTACCGTTAAAGGTCAATAATAGTACCTTAATACCGAGACCAGATACTGAAGTCTTAGTAGAGGTTACGCTTAACAAGATACTTGAAACAAATCATCTTAATGCCCATATATTGGACTTGGGCACTGGCACTGGAGCGATCATTCTTGCTCTGGCCAGCGAATTACCTAAAGCGCATTGCGTAGCGGTAGATTTTAGTGAGCAGGCAGTCAAACTTGCCACTGAAAACCGAGATAATTTAGAGCTTAAACAAGTACAGATATACCAAAGCGATTGGTTTGAAAATGTGCAGGGGCGGTTTGATGTGATTGTTAGTAACCCGCCTTATATTGACGCTAATGATAAACACCTTAACCTTGGCGATGTGCGTTTTGAACCTCTATCTGCTTTAGTCGCTAATGAACAGGGGTTATCTGATATACGACATATTTGCGAGCAAGCAAAAGGTTATTTAAATGCTGATGGTTGCCTGTTATTTGAGCATGGTTTTGAACAAGCTGTGTTAGTTAGTCAGATTCTGCATGAAAATGGATTTACAGGTATACGAACGGAACAAGATTACGCAAATAACGACCGTGTGACGCTAGGATTTTTAACGTGTTAACGTTCATATTATAAATTTATATTTTTAAATAATATTAATAAAACAACTGTAAGTTTAATGACTTACCTCTAGGATAAAGATGTATTCTATTTTAAAACACACACATATGACCTTCATTCTGCTGGCTATAGTTATCTTTATTTTAAGATTCTTCTGGCTAAAGTCAGGGCATGTAAATGCACAAAAAGCCGTTTACAAAAAAATTCATTTACACACTCATTTAACAATTATCGTTTTAGGACTAGCGTTAATGGGACTTTTGCACTTTAATCCTTTTGTTGAAAGTGGATATTGGTTATTAGAAAAACTCATTGCTTTTGTTGCTTATTTTGCAATGGTACAAGTCGCATTAAATGAAAAAACTAAAAAACATATTCAATGGTTAGCGTTTATTGGTGCTTTCGGTTGGTTGGCCTACATAGCGAAATTAGCATTCACTAAACAAGCCATTTTATTAGTGGGGTAAAAAGTGGAATTAGATGAACAAGATGCAATAGAACAGCGCATTCTTAATGCAAGTATTATTCATGAGGGTATTGACTATAGTGCATATTCGCTTTTGCAATTGGCGAGTATGGCGGAATCTGAAATTACTGGTCAGTCGATTTTACAATTTCAAGATTCAATGCGTTTGCAGATGATTGTGATCAAGTCACAAATAAAACATGAAACAACGAACGATCTTAATAAACTAAAAGTGCTGTTAAATACACTTTATCAAGAGCAAGGTTTTAGTGGTGATTGGAAAGCTTTTTTCGAAGTTAAAAATGCTTTAGTCTCTAAAGTATTAGCGCGTCGTAAGGGCGTTCCCATTAGTTTGGGGATTTTATTGATTGAAATGCTAAAGGAGACTGGTTTTTCTGCACAGGGGATCTGCTTTCCAAGTGGGTTTATTGTTAAAGTTGAATTAGAGTTTGATGTTATCTATGTCGACCCATTCAACGGCGAACTAGTTAGCTGTAAGCAACTAGAATTAAAAGTACGTGGTCAGTTGGGTAATCATGCTCGACTAACTGCTGAAATGCTCAATGCAGATTCAAATGAAGTAATTATAAAACGTTATATTAGCGTTTTAAAAGCGGCTTATATTCAAGCCGAAAATATCGAATTAGCCTTGTTGTGTAGTGATATATTATTACGCCTTGATCCCGAAGATGCTTTTGAAGTAAGGGACCGAGGTTTCTTATTTCAACAGTTAGAATGTTTTCGCTTAGCGTGCAATGATTTCACCTATTTTATAGAACAGTGCCCAGAAGACCCGATTGTTAATTTATTAAAACAACAAATTAAGCAAATGACAGATGAGCACAGTGCTCAGACAATTCATTAATCACGATCCGGTATGTCGTGAATACTTGGTTATCCAACAATGAATTTACTGTAATATTGGGATAACAAGTTACAACTAACAAGAGAGAAAAAATGACTCAGAAAATTATTAAAGTAGGCAATATAGACGTTGCAAATGATCTTCCTTTTGTATTATTTGGTGGAATGAATGTTTTAGAGTCTCGCGATTTAGCGATGAAAATGGTTGAAACCTATGTGGAAGCGACCACTAAGTTGAATATCCCTTATGTATTTAAAGCCTCTTTTGATAAAGCGAATCGCTCATCAATTAATAGTTATCGTGGTCCTGGTTTAGAAGAAGGTTTACGTATTTTTGAAGAGATTAAATCTACGTTTAATGTGCCAATTATTACTGATGTACACGAACCTTACCAGGCTAAGCCAGTAGCTGAAGTCGTTGATGTTATTCAATTACCTGCTTTTTTAAGTCGTCAAACTGACCTTGTGCAAGCAATGGCAGAAACGAATGCGGTGATTAATGTAAAAAAAGCACAATTCTTAGCGCCACATGAAATGCAACATATTATTACTAAATTTAAAGAAGCTGGTAACGACAAAATCATTCTTTGTGAGCGTGGTAGTTGCTTTGGTTATAATAATTTAGTAGTAGATATGTTAGGTTTTAGCACCATGAAAGAAACCGGTTATCCAGTTATCTTTGATGTAACCCATTCTCTACAAAAACCGGGTGCACGCAGTGATAGTGCCGATGGTCGTAGAAGCCAAGTGGTACAATTAGGTTTGGCGGGCATGTCGCAGGGAATTGCTGGTCTATTCCTTGAATCTCATCCTGATCCAAGTAATGCTAAGTGTGATGGTCCTTGTGCATTACCATTAGATAAACTAGTGCCATTCCTAACACAAATGAAGCAAATGGATGACTTAGCAAAAAGTTTAGCGCCAATCATCACTGAATAAGGTTACTTGTGTTATTAACTAAACAAGCGCGTACTTTTATCGCCGTTGCTGCCTTCTTGGGCGCAACGGCGGTTATGTTTGGGGCGTATGCTAGCCATGGTTTAGCGCTATGGGCAACGTCCGCTCAAGTGTTACAAGTACAACTTGCTGCGCAATATCAGTTATTCCATGCCATTACGTTATTGGTGGTTGCTGTGTTGGGCTGTGTGTTTACATTACCTGTGCTTTCTCAACATTCACTTACAATAAGTCAGTATTGTCTTACGCTTGGTATTTTTTGCTTTAGTGGGAGCTTGTATTATTTGGTCTTTTTAGGTTCAAAGCTGCTGGTTTTAATCACTCCCGTGGGAGGTTTATTACTGATTTGTGGCTGGTTATCTATTGTTGTTTCTATGATTTTTAAACAAAAATAAAGGTTTATTGATGAACAATAAACTAAGGGTTATATGTTAGGTATTCTTTTATATTGTCGTCCAGGTTTTGAAAACGATTGTGCCAATGAAATTCAAGCAAAAGCTAGTGAGCTTGAAGTATTTGGTTATATTAAAACGTTAAAAAATAGTGGATTTGTTTTATATCATTGCTATGACCCATCACAAGTTGAAGCATTAGCTGAGCAATTAAACTTTGCTCAATTAATTTTTGCACGTCAAATGATTGTGGCGGTTGCGTTAGTAGAAGAGTTGCCTGCTGAAGACCGTATTACGCCGATTTTAGCCATTACTCGCCAATTACCAATGGCCGGCGATGTTTATGTAGAATGTCCTGAAGGCGATGAAACTAAACCTCTGCTTACTTTTTGTCGTAAATTTACTGTACCTTTTAGACAAGCATTAAAAAAACACAATAATCTGACCAATAAAGAGAACCATAAAAAGCGACGTACACATGTTTGCTTTATGGATTATGAAACTGCCTACGTGGGTTATTCTTTACCCAACAATCGCAGTGACGAACATATGGGGATCATGCGTTTAAGGTTCCCCAATGAAGCGCCAAGTCGTTCTACATTGAAGTTGGATGAAGCGTTCCAAACCTTTTTGACTAAAGAAGAACAAGCTTTACGTGCTCATTCCGGTTTGCGTGCAGTCGACTTAGGTGCGTGTCCCGGCGGTTGGACTTATCAATTAGTAAGACGTGGTATGTTCGTGAGTTGTGTCGATAATGGGGCGATGGCCGATAGCTTAATGGAAACAGGTCAAGTTACCCACTATATGGAAGATGGTTTTAAATTTGAACCTGAACGTAAAAACATTCATTGGTTAGTGTGTGACATGATTGAGAAACCCAAGCGTGTTGCAAAATTAATGGCGCAATGGTTAATTGATGGTTGGTGTAAAGAGGCGATTTTTAATCTCAAGTTACCCATGAAACAACGTTATCAAGAAGCCACTGACGATTTAAAAATATTAACTGATATGATTGATCAAGCTGGTTTTAACTATGAATTACAAGCTAAGCATTTATATCATGACCGAGAAGAGATAACCGTGCATGTGCGCCTAACGGATAAAATCTACGGCCCATTATAATCCTTATATTGCTTAAATGAGTGGCTAATTTCTGCTTCTGCAATCTTAGTCGCTGATACTCATTGAGCTAAAATGCCCAAATTATATTGTCAATCATATAGCCACTACCTAGTCGATTATATCGCCCATTACAAAGCTTAAATTTATTGCAAATACATTGTATCTAAATACAAGTAAATGGGGCTGCTTAACTCGTACATATAAAAATCCACACCTGCTATCTTACTTAAATCCATTTTTCTTAATTCAACACCCGCTTGAATAGTCGTAAGCAAAATACTTTGCTCACTATAACCGGGTGCAATTGTTAAATGTTGATCGTAACGGTCGCGGTAATTTGGATGCCCTTTATTATAGTGACGATCGGTAATAATTAAGGTCACTGGTAACGCGTTAGGGGTGGGATTATAAAAGCCTATAGTTATCTTGCTATAATTCTGCCAATTGCCCGGAAAGTAACGAAGTGCGGCGCCACTATACTGTCGTGGTACAAAGGTGATTTGCATCATACTGCTTGAGACTGGTTGTGTAATTGGCTTTTTAATCATTAATGGTTGATCTGCTTTCCAACGAGTTAGCTCGATCTCTTGATCAAATGAGGCTAAGACGGGGAAATCTATTTGTGCTTTTGCTTCATCATAAATCAATAATGCAGAACGGTGCAGTACTAAACCTAATAACAGCAAGTAGGAGACTTTAAATAGCCAATGGATAGGGTGTTTGCTAAATAAAATTATGCTTAATAATACTCCCATGTAATTGAGAAATAAGTCTTGTACCTCCATTTCACGTGAAAAATACGGTTGTATTATTTCAATGCTCAGGCCAAAAGCAAAACATAATAGTGTAAGAGTGAAGCACTGTTTTAGCTGGGAGAATGCTCTGATGGTTGAGTGGTAATGCAGTAGTAAGAAACTCCAAAAACAAAAAACACTAAGATGGCCGATAGGCCATAATGCTTCAATTAATCGTTGTGAAAATAAGCTACCCACATCAATGAATAGTAATAATAAAGCACAGACAGCCAAACCAGCGAAAATTATTTTTTTAAACATCTTTTAACTCAATGGGAGTGAAATGATAATGATTAGTGATGAGAAGGTTATTGTTACATTATTGAGTACTTATGTATTTTGTCTGCCTACTTTTACCGCTACTGAAGATAGCCATTAGATCCCGCTACTACAATTCATTATGTGTACATGCGCTGTGCCTTTTAGAACATTGATTATCAATGCTATTCAAAAAGGCACTTACATTTTAGGAGCAATTAACCTGTAATTAACCTGTAATAATATTGATTTTACTGGCTATAGCCTTCTAAGAAGCTACCTATTTTTTTGATCGCAATAGCCATTTCATCAACGCGAGGCAGACAAACGATACGGAAATGATCGGGTTTGTGCCAATTAAATCCAGTTCCCTGCACAATTAGTATTTTTTCTTCAACTAATAAATCCATGGCAAAACGTTGGTCATCTTTAATATTAAAACGCTTTTGATCTAATTTAGGGAAAAGATATAATGCCCCATTGGGCTTAGTACAGCTAATACCCGGAATATCATTTAATAATTTCCAAGCCGTTTGTGTTTGGTCGTATAAACGCCCACCTGGCACTGTTAATTCATTAATACTTTGGTAGCCACCCAATGAAGTTTGTATTGCGTGTTGCATTGGCACATTGGCACACAAACGCATACTGGCTAAAATTTCTATGCCTGAAATATAATCACGCGCTTGTTTTTTAGCACCACTGATCATCATCCAACCTACTCGAAATCCACATACGCGATAAGCTTTAGACAAACCATCAAAGGTCACAATCAAAATGTCATCGGCTAAGGTTGCAAGCGGAATATGAACTGCATCATCATAGACAATTTTTGAGTAAATCTCATCGGAAAAAACAATTAAGTTGTGTTGACGTGCCAACTCAACTATTTGCTCTAATAACTCTTTACTATAAACAGCACCGGTTGGATTGTTTGGATTAATTAACACGATGCCTTTAGTACGAGAGGTGATTTTTGATTTAATATCGTCGATATCTGGAAACCAGTCTGACTCCTCATCACAAATATAATGAACGGCTTTACCACCTGATAGATTCGCAGCCGCAGTCCATAATGGATAATCTGGTGCAGGCACTAATATTTCGTCACCATTATTAAGCAAACTCTGCATCGCCATTACGATTAATTCGCTGACACCGTTACCAATATAGATATCGTTTGTATCTAAAGATAATAAACCTTTCGCTTGGTAGTGCTGCATTACCGCTTTGCGTGCAGAAAATAGACCTTTACTATCACAATACCCCTGGCTATTTGGCAAGTTTTTGATCACGTCCATTAATACTTCTTCTGGGGCTTCAAAACCAAATTGGGCAGGGTTACCTATGTTCAATTTAAGAATGCGTTGACCTTCGTCTTCTAATTTCATCGCTTGCTTTAATACTGGTCCTCGAATGTCATAACAGACGTTATCTAGTTTGTTTGAACGAACAATTGAATACATTTAAACCCCTTAAACCCTAATTTTCATAATGCTTTTGATATTGGGTTAAAGTACCTCATCTCAATGCGTTAGTGAAGATGAAATAAAAAATATGTGGGGATAAATACAATTGATGGTGAATTTAATTCAATTAATAATATAAAAGCTTTAATATAATTAATTATTAAAATAGAATTTCAACTTCTTTGCTTTTGTTAGGACAAAATATGATTGAATTTAAACACTTAAAAACATTATCAGTATTAAGTAAAGCAGGGAGTTTAGTAGAAGCTGCAAAACAGTTACATTTAACCCAGTCAGCGTTATCACATCAGCTTAAAGAATTAGAACAACGCCTTGATTGTTCACTATTTATTCGTAAATCGCGTCCGATCCGTTTTACTATTTCTGGGCTCCGTATATTAGAACTTGCAGACCAAGTGTTGCCTCAAATTCGTCAAGCAGAACGGGATCTTTCGCGTTTCGCTTCCGGTGATGCAGGGCGTTTACACATGGCAATTGAGTGTCATTCCTGCTTTCAGTGGTTAATGCCCGCCATTGATAAGTTCAGGGATAGTTGGCCAGAGGTAGAATTAGACTTTTCCAGTGGTTTTAGTTTTTTACCATTACCGGCATTAAAGCGAGGTAATTTAGACTTAGTAGTAACCTCAGATCCACAACAAATTCCCGGCATCACTTATATTCCATTATTTAGTTACCAATGTATGTTGGCGTTAAGTCGCCACCATCGCTTGGCAAACAAAACCTACATCAACGCTGAAGATCTGAGCGAAGAAACATTAATTACTTACCCTGTTGAAAAAGAACGATTAGATATTTTTAATGGTTTCTTAATGCTGGAAGGCGTATCGCCAGCCAATATTCGTCATGCAGATATGACCTTGATGATGTTACAACTAGTGGCAAGTGGCCGTGGTGTTGCCGGTTTACCCGATTGGGCATTATTTGAGTATTTACAAAAAGATTACGTGGTTGCTCGTCGTTTAGGCAAAGAGGGCGTCTGGAAAACCTTATATGCAGCAGTACGAGAAGAACAACAGTCTTTGGCATTTATTGAGGATTTTATCTCAACGGCTATCGATAGTTGTTTTGAAAACTTGAAAGGAATAAAAATGCCTTGCTCAATTTACTAGGTGAACCATTATAGTTTTAGGGTTAAGAGCTTAGAGTTAAGCTAGTAGGTTTAAAATTAAAAACAAGGATATTACAGGGTTGGATTTGGCAGCGTTTTTTAACCTGTAAATAAATGAATAAAAAATAAACACTTAACATCCTTTATTCAGTTTAATTGATCTAAAAGGCATTTATTTCAGTTGTTCAATTGCACGGGACTGTAGAAAAAGACACAATAAAATTACTGCTATTTAACTAATTAAAAGAGTAACCCGATATGAGTTGTTGTGATGTAAAAGGCTTGTTGCCGCTCTCTGATGCACTACAAAAGATGCAAGCGTCCCTCACTAATGTGTGTGAGAAAATCGTTTTACCTTTGCCTGAGGCGCTAGGTTTTACGCTGAGTGAAAATATAACTTCAGAAAAAAATGTCCCTGCATTTAATAATTCTGCAATGGATGGTTATGCATTACATGCTAGCGATTTAAAAAATTGTGATACGGATAATCCCGTGCACTTGACCCAAATTGGAAAATCGTTTGCGGGTGCACCTTTTGCCGGTAAAACGCCTAAAGGCAGCTGTATTAGAATAATGACCGGTGCCGTTGTGCCTGATGACTTAGATTGTGTGGTGATGCAAGAACGCACTGTGGCAGAAGGTAAACAAATCACCTTCAACCACGCACCTAAACAACATAATAATGTACGTTTTGCTGGAGAAGATTTAAGTATTGGTCAAGCAGTATTACAACAGGGACATAAATTAACACCTCGTGACATTCCATTACTTGCTTCATTAGGTATTGCTACCGTTGCTGTATACCGTCAATTAAAAGTGGCGGTTTTATCCTCGGGTGACGAATTAACAAGTTTAGGTGAGCCATTACAACAAGGGCAGATATACGACACTAATCGTTATAGTATTATGGCTTTATTATCACGTTTAAATATTGAAATAATTGATTTTGGTATTATCAAAGATGATTATGAAGCCATTAAACAGGCGATGGTCAGTGCTGATCAACAAGCTGATGTTGTGATCACTAGCGGTGGTGTATCTGTTGGTGAAGCAGATTTCATTAAAGAAGTGCTCAATGAAATTGGTGAAATCGGTTTTTGGAAACTGGCTATTAAGCCCGGAAAACCATTTGCCTTTGGGAAGTTGAAAAACAGTGTCTTTTTTGGGTTGCCAGGAAATCCCGTTTCAGCTATCGTGACTCTATACCAATTAGCAGTGCCAGCAATGGCAAAAATGAGTGGTGAAGTCGTTAAACCCGCTATTCGCTTTAATGCAATCTGTACCGATACATTGTCTAAAGCACCAGGAAGAACTGATTTTCAGCGCGGGAACTATTCTGTCAATGAACAAGGCCAATTAGTTGTTAATACAACCGGTAATCAAGGCTCTGGTGTGTTTAGTTCAATGAGTCTGTCAAATTGCTTTATTGTGCTTGAGCAAGACCGTGGCAATATCAGCGTAGGTGAAACAGTGGTGATTGAACCGTATAGTCCTCTGATGGATTAATACGTTTAAAATGCCACCAATATAACGATAAAAAAGACCAACGCCATTAATCATGTGGAGCAAGTAGCATTGGGGGAGATAAGCAAGTTTTAAGGCTATATTTTATAGCTTTTGGTGGGGTAATACAGTTAACCCATGAAAAGAGGAACAATCATAAACAATGAAGTTTTTAGTGATTATGCCATTTATAAAAATGTTAGTAGCTTGCTTGTTTATTTACTCCGATAAAGTTGATTATTATAAACAACATCGTTGCTTGATTATTGATGGTATTGGTACAAAAAATACAAAGGCATAAAAGAGACTTATATCCGTAAATGCAACGGGTATATTTAATGAAAAATATATTAAATACTAACTATAAGCACAATGATGTGCCTCAGGAAAAATTATGATCAAAACAGATGACGTGAATATAACTGCAATTAAAGAACTATTACCCCCTATTGCGCTTTTAGAGAAATTTCCAGCTACATCTGCAATCAGCCATACGGTTTCTGATTCACGTAAAGCAATTAGCAAAATTTTAAGTAACCAAGATGACCGTTTATTAGTGATCATCGGACCATGTTCAATCCACGATACAGAAGCAGCGCTTGATTACGCAGCGAAATTAATGCCGTTACGTGAAAAATATAAAGACTCTTTAGAAGTAGTAATGCGCGTTTATTTTGAAAAACCACGTACGACTGTTGGTTGGAAAGGTTTGATCAATGATCCTGAAATAAACGGCACGTTTAATATTAATAAAGGCTTACGTAAAGGTCGTAAACTTTTATTGGATATCAATGCAATGGGCTTACCTGCTGCGACTGAATTTTTAGATATGATCACACCGCAATATGTTGCTGATTTAATGACATGGGGCGCAATCGGAGCGCGTACTACAGAGTCACAGGTTCACCGTGAATTAGCCTCTGGTTTATCTTGCCCAGTTGGCTTTAAAAATGGTACAGACGGCACTATTAAAGTGGCCGTTGATGCAATTGGTGCTGCTAATGCTTCTCACCACTTTTTGTCTGTTAATAAATTTGGTCATAGTGCAATTGTTGAAACAGCAGGTAACCCTGACTGTCACATTATTTTGCGTGGCGGTAAAGCGCCTAACTATAGCGCTGAAGACGTTGCCGCTATCAAAAAAGATCTTAAAAAATCAGGATTAACTGAAACATTAATGATTGATTTCAGCCATGCAAACTCAGAGAAAAAATTCGAAAATCAAATGAAAGTTTGTACCGATGTTTGTGGTCAAATTGCAGCGGGTGACCGTGCAATTTCAGGTGTTATGGTTGAAAGCCATTTAGTAGAAGGTCGTCAAGATCTATGTGAAGGTGTTACGCCTACTTACGGTCAGAGTATTACTGATGCATGTATTGGTTGGGATGCAACTGAGACGTTATTAGCACAATTATCTGAGGCTGTTATCGCTCGTCGTGGTTAAGAACGTGTTAACGCTTATTTAAAGCACTGTTTAGACAGTGCTTTTTTTTGTCTTTTAAACTTAATCCCAAGCAAATACCCACTTGGTTTTAGATAATTGACTGAGTCGTTTGTGATTTTTATTCTTAATTTATGAGACTATTTGCAAGTGAGTGAAATGACAGTACCACAAAAACCGATCATGATTTTAGGCTGTACCAGTGATGCGGGTAAATCGTTGATCGTGACGGCTATTTGCCGATTATTAGCTAATAGAGGTATCAGTGTTGCGCCTTTTAAAGCACAAAATATGAGTAATAATGCCGCTATTACTGAAGACGGATTAGAAATAGGGCGAGCGCAATATCTGCAAGCATTGGCTGCAAAAGCGAAACCATCAGTATTAATGAATCCTATCCTATTAAAACCAAGTGCCGACACATTTAGCCAAGTGATTGTGAATGGCAAGGTCGATACTGAAATTTCCAATATGCCGTGGATGGCAAGAAAAAAACTATTATGGCCAAAAGTCATACAGTCACTGGAATCGTTACAATCACAATACCAACAGGTTGTGATTGAAGGGGCTGGTAGCCCCGCAGAAATAAACTTGCGCGAAGGCGATATCGTTAATATGAGTGTTGCATTAGCTTGCCAAGCAGATGTATACCTTGTTTCAGATATTGATCGCGGTGGATCTTTTGCTCATTTATTGGGTACTTGGGCATGTTTAGCTGAAGAAGAACAAAAACTGATCAAAGGGTTTGTATTGAATAAGTTTCGAGGTGACCCTAAGTTGTTAGGTAATGCAATGGACTGGTTAGAGGAAAAAACTGGTATTCCTACTGTCGCTAACTTGCCTTATCACCGCCATCAATTACCCGAAGAAGATAGCTTTAGGTTAGGCACAACTTGGCAACAGGGCGCAATTAATGTTGCACTGATATATTATCCCTATGCATCCAATATGGATGAGTTTGATGCGTTAATTTATCAAGATGATATTAACTTAGTTCCAATACAGTTAAATCAAGATTTATCCGTTTTTGATGCTGTTATTTTACCCGGTAGTAAAAATAGTGGTAAAAGTCTGCATTTTTTACAACTAACAGGGCTAGACAAGACCATTAAGACATTTGCAGAGAGTGGCAAATTAGTACTTGGTATTTGTGGTGGTTTACAAATATTAGGGGATGAAATTAAAGATCCTTTGCAATTAGAAGATGGTGACAAAAGGGCACTTGGTTTAATTGGGCTAACAACAACCCTCGCACCTAATAAGGCAACACAGCAGAGAAATATAGATTGGTTAGGGCAAAGTATAGAAGCATATGAAATTCACCATGGTGCAAGCCAACTATTAAATGATGCAGTAACTCCTTTTATCAGTGATAATATTGGCTGGCAACAGGGTAATATTTATAGCTCTTATTTACATGGATTATTTGACAATGCTGTCTTTTATAATTGGTTTATGCAACAGCTCGGCGCAGCACAAAATGGTATTAGTTGGAAAGCACATGTTGATAAAGAATTGGATAAATTAGCATTAATGTTTGAACAGCATGGGTGGTTGTAGTCTTGTATTTTAATCGTTATTTAAAAATTATTTCCCCATTAATTTTTGCATCTAGCTTAACGGCGCCTGCTTATGGTGAATCATTAGGTGTTGCAGTGCGTTCAGTAGAGCAGGCATTGGCGATTGCTACGCTGATGTCCGACAGTGAAGCACTTACTTTTGGGTTTGCAAATGTAGATTTAGAAGTTGAAGATCCAGGCTTTGGGAACGAAAAAAGCACCAACCTTAAAAATAGCTTGGACGTGTTTGTGATCCCTTATACCTGGGATTTAGAGCCTAAAAGTAAAGCTTGGGATCATGCTATAACGATACGTGCTTTTTACATTGCTTCTAAACGAGACAGCCAGTTATTTAGTGAAGTGAGTGATAAATTAAAGCAAAATACCTATGGAATTTACGGTAATTATTCTCAGTTTTACCACGTTACTGATCAATGGTATGTCACTTCAGCCTTAGGTGCACACCTCAGTTATTATAAAAACTCTTACTCTTACGGTGATGGTTTTCCAGAAGAAACAAAAGCAGAATTGGATAATATCGCGTTTAATGTCACCACTTTGGCCTTAATTGCTGAACCAGAAGTAGGCATTGGGTATGAAAGAGATGAGCAATGGGGAAAATGGCGAGCACATAATCAAATCAATTACATTTATGGTCATGGTCTCTCTGGTTCAATTGATAAACCAAGTAGTATTAATCCTGAAGGATGGCGTATTACCAACGGGGTTGAGTTTACAGTTAACGTACCTGAATTATGGGGGGTTAATGACTTTATCACGGTCGACTTTAAGCGAATTGATTTAATGGGCGACTTAGAGGCCATGGCTGATAATGGCTACTATTATGAAACCACTGTCGGTTGGGTAATAGATACCCAAGATAAAATTCCATTTTTGGACAACATCGGGATTGGACTATCAGTCAATTATGGCAGTTCAATCAGTGGTGCGACCTTAGTACTGTATTGGAATGAAGAATAACCATATGCTTTGATCTTATTGCTTTGCTCACAAATAATGATTGTAAGCAAAGCAACATGATTAACAAACCTGTCTAAGGCTTGAGTTAGGAGCTAATGTTTATGGGTTAAGACGAGTAATAGCCCATTTACCATCTATATTTTTATATACAAAGCGATCATGTAAACGGTCCGCTTTACCTTGCCAAAATTCTATTGATTCTGGAATAACTCGGTAACCTCCCCAAAATTCAGGCAATGGTACTGGTTCACCTTTAAACTTTTCTTCATAATATTTAACGGTATCGACTAATGTTTGGCGCTCATTAAGTTCTTGGCTTTGTCTTGAAGCCCATGCACCTATTTGACTACCACGACCACGAGAATGGAAATAATCTTCAGATTCTTGATGGCTAACTCGCTCAATTCGACCCTCTATGCGCACTTGGCGTTGTAGCATATTCCAATGAAATAACAGAGCTGCAAAGGGGTTTTGTTCTAATTCGCCTGCTTTTCTACTGCCGTAATTAGTAAAAAACACAAAACCCTGTTGATCCACTTCTTTTAATAACACCATACGTGATGAAGGACGACCTTCGCTAGTAGCAGTTGAAACAGACATCGATTCAGGCAATACAATACCCGTTGTTTCCGCTTCTTTTAACCACGCCTTAAAAAAAGCAATAGGGTCGTCAGTAGTGGTTAATGCTTTATTTTCAATTAAAACACCTTGCCCCAAGGTGAATGCACAACGAAGTTTAGTGAGTAATGACATAGCGTATCTTAATTAGTTAGATTGAAAGAGATCTGAAGTGTATAATTTGTATTTAACCTTGTCGAACTTAATGTCTTTTTCCTGATAACTAAGTTTGAACATTTATCCCTTTATTAATTAAACACATTAATGATAAGTAAATACTGGCGTTCATGATCTCACTTGCGCTTGTTTTTATTGCTCATTATTGAAGTCACATACAATTGAACGAGAATTTTTAGTGCATGCCTAAGTTTTTTAATGAAGCATTTTCAAGCGAAGATATTATTAATATCTTTAATCAAACCTTTTACACTTCTCACCAGACTAAATTAGTACTGGGTGGCAATGAACCACTATACCAACCCGCTAATGAACAATGCGATCACCACCAAATCATTTTTGCCCATGGTTACTTTTCCAGTGCTCTTCATGAAATAGCACATTGGTTAGTTGCTGGTGATAAACGCCGCTTACAACTTGATTATGGTTACTGGTATGAACCGGATGGGCGTGATCAACAACGGCAAGCTGAATTTGAAAAGGTTGAAATAATGCCTCAAGCTATTGAATGGGCATTATCAGTGAGCTGTGGGCTTGAGTTCGATGTCAGTAGTGATAACCTAAGTGGTATTGTTATCAACCGTTTAGCTTTTAAACAAAAAGTATATCAACAAGTATTAAAGCTATTAAGTAATGGCTTTTCAGCACGCACTAATACCTTATTATTAGCATGTCAGCAGCACTATAGAACACCTGATTTAAGTGTTGAAGATTTTGAATACCAAGGTATGTATCAATTAGTGAATTAAATAAGAATTTTTAAAATTAGTTATTACTTGAATTTTAGAGGCTCAACATGAAAATATTAATCGTTTGTCTAGGTAATATCTGTCGTTCCCCAACAGCTGAAGCAGTGCTAAGGGCAAAAGCTAAAATGCGTGAGATTGATATTGAAGTCGATTCTGCGGGCACTGCTGATTATCATCAAGGTAAAGGACCGGATAGTAGGGCCAAGAAGGCAGGTGAGAAGCGTGGATACAGTTTTCGAGGGATTACTTCTCGTCCTGTCACAATTGAAGACTTTGCCTACTTTGATTATATTTTGGCTGCAGATAAACAAAATAAATACGATTTATTAGCACGTTGTCCATTACAATTTAAAACCAAAGTGGATCTGTTCTTAAGCATGACCGAAGTTCAAGAAACTGAAATTCCAGATCCCTATTACGGTGGCGAGCAAGGTTTTGAATTAGTATTAGATCTGTTAGAAACCGCCAGTGACCAATTATTAGATAAAATAAGTTAATCAATCTATGAGCAATAAAATCTACCACCATGCTGTGCAAATTTATTATGAAGATACCGACCACTCTGGCGTGGTATATCACCCAAATTTTTTAAAGTATTTTGAACGTGCTCGTGAACACGTCATCGATAGTCAAGTGCTTAATAAGTTATGGAATGAACAAGGGATCGGTTTTGCTGTTTACAAAGCAAATATGATTTTTCAAGATGGGGTGGAGTTCGCTGAAGTCTGTGATATTCGTACTCACTTTGAAATTGAAGGTAAATATAAAACAGTGTGGCGTCAGGAAGTTTGGCGACCTAATGCAGTTAGACCCGCTGTGATTGGTGATATTGAAATGGTCTGTCTGGATAAAAACAAACAACTTCAACCACTACCATTAGCTATTATTAATTTATTAAACAAAGTGTGATCAAAGTTTCTAATACTGATTTAATGCTTAAACTTTTTCGTTGATCTCACTTTATAGGTAAAAATTTATATCAATGTTATCTTTCTCCCAAACAGCATGGATTATACTTGCGAAAATATTTTTTATAGGTAATTTTGTGATTTTATAAAGGAGAGGAATATGTATTTTGCACAAAATGATCAACGATCATTTCATAGAATGGAACTTAACTTACCTATTAAGATCATTAAAGGTGAGATTGAATATGCAGGAATTTGTATCGATTTAAGTAGTACCGGAATGCGTATTTCTTTTTCTGCTGACTTGCTAAAAACGGATGATACGGTTCATATTCAATTGAACACCGGTGATGAACGTTTTCCTCCCCTTGATGCAGAAGCTAAATTAATTCGTGTGACTGAAATTGGACCTAGTAATTATACTGCCGCTGTTGAGTTTTTATCATTAACTTAATAACGACTCACTGCCTATCGTATGTTTATTACGGTTAGTATTGATGCTTATTAATAAGCTCTGGATCATAGTGATTGATTTATAGGTGCTTGTTTATAGGTATTCATTAAATGCCAAGTAAAGAAGTCGCATCGCGATAAACAATAGTTTGATTAAGTTTACTTGAACGACAGATAGACATGGTTTGTTGTTTAAAAGAAGTGTGATAAAACTGCCACGGTGCATCTTTACTCAAGGGATAATGTGAATTGAAATTTATTGCAATGTTATCCTTTAAACTCAATTGTTGAATATCGTTCGCCACGTATTCTGATGCTTCACTTTTGTCACTAGGCGCGATGCCCGTAAAGCTAAAATAAAACGTATCTAAACCTAAACTAATCCCTACACCCGTTGCTTTTACGAAGGCTTCTTTCAATGTCCAACATCTGAAAAATTGTTGCTGTTGTTCCATTCCAGTTAATTTACTTAACTGTTGATGTTCTTGTGCTGCAAAATAACGTTTAGTTATCGTCGGAATATTAACTTTACGCAGTGGATTTTCAATATCACAACCAACTTCATCGCCAACACATACTGCCATAATAATGAGCTGATTATTATGGCTTAGGTTAAAACGTATATCATTGTTGTTATTAATCAGTGCTGGTTTTCCCTGTGAATTACGGACAAATTGTAATGCAATGGGTGAACTATTTGTATAGTGAGATAAGACTAAGCGACATAATGAGCGTGTAATTAAGGCAGTATGTTGAGCCACTTTATGCTTATATTTTAATAATTTTTCATATTCTTCTTTTGTCAGCAGACTAGTTAAAAACGTGATTGATTGTTCAGACAACTGGGTAGGGTCAATAGACCATAAATCAATATGATCAGTTTTTAAGGTATATAAATTTGAAGTAAAAGTATCCACGGAGTAGACCTGTTAGATAAAGGCAAGCGTTCTATAGCTTATTAACTCTTAGCTTAGCATAAAAAAATTCAACTTAGGATAAACTACCTCGGCCCTCATTTCGAAATATACAGCTAAAATGCCATGATTAATGACTAGAGAGAGGTAACACATTGGTTACTAAAACTAGTTAACTTGCTTTACTAGAAATGAAAAAAGATAGCTAAGCTATCTTTCTTCCGGTCAAGCCAACAAGTTATTTATTTAGTTGGTTCTGGACGCTTGAATGAATTAATTTTCTTATTCACTTCACGACGTTCTTTAGATAATTCAGCACCTTTGATGATATGGTCATCAACACGATCTTCGTAATCTGACTGCATATTCTTAATGATATTAACGATATCTTCGTGCGTCATGCTAGGTGTGATGTATTCAGATAAGTTTGTTAATAGATCAACACGTTTGCGGTTATCACGGATTTTCTTTTCATTATCAATGATTTCACGCTTTAACTTGTTTTTACGGCGTGTATTTTTTACTAATTCTAGAACGTTACTCATTTATGACACCTTTTGATTTATATACTTAATGACAGTTACATAATAACAAATAGATCTATTCGTTAAAATCAATTAAGAAATTAATGATTTATATTAATAACTTAATTATACGCAGCATAAACATTTACGAAACTGATTTTTTGATTTAAATGTCGAAAATTGCAAATTATTAGAAGTAACAATAATTTATTGTAATTAATGACTCTGTAATAAAAATGTCATCCTCAGCTGTTTATATAAAAGTTCACTTACCTGAGGAGCAAAACATGATGGACGTTGTACGTAAATACTATCTACTTGATACGAACGTTTTATTACATGAACCTTTAGCTATTTATTCCTTTCAAGAACACAATGTTGTTATTCCTATGACGGTTTTAGAAGAGTTAGATCGCATTAAAGATAGACAAAAAGATGTAAGTCGTGATGCTCGAGTGGCGATCCGCTGTTTAGAAAAACTATTCCAAGATGCAAGTTCTGAACAAATTTCACAAGGAGTCGCAATTGATCATAAAGGTATGCTCTTAGGGGGAGTGATTTCTATTTTTGCTGATCACCATGCTTCTTTTATGCAAGAAGCTTTCTCTGAAGATGAGCCGGATAATCGAATTATTAATGCTGCTTTATATCTGCAACAAAGCAAAGCCCCTGCAAAAGTCGTATTAGTGACCAAAGATATTAATATGCGCTTAAAGGCAAAAGGAGCTGGGCTTAAATGTGTAGAGGATTACCGAACTGACCAACTGATTGATGATGTGCATTTATTGAGTAAAGGTTATCAAGAAGTGGAGGGGGCGTTTTGGGAAAATATAAAGCAGTGTGAAACCTTCAATCGTGGTGAAGATACCTACCATCAATTAACCTCTGATAAAATAAACGATCCCTATCCGAACCAGTATATTGTGGATGATAAGTCTCAATTTGTTGGTAAAGTGACGGATCATCTTAAAGATAATATTGAGTTATTAGATATAGGTTTTGAACGTTTAATGGGACAGCAAGCTTGGGGAATTAGCCCTAAGAATATTTATCAAGGCATGGCGCTTAATGCACTCTTAGATCCAACCGTAGACTTGGTGATTTTAACTGGGCCTGCCGGCTGTGGAAAAACATTATTAGCGGTGGCTGCTGCGTTAGAACTTGTTATTGAAAAGAAGCAATATGACAAAATAATTGTAACACGCAACACCCCCGATGTGGCTGAAAATATCGGTTTTTTACCAGGTACAGAAGAAGAAAAAATGATGCCATGGCTAGCTTCTGTTACCGACACTTTGGAAGTCTTACATAAAAATGATAATTGCAGTGCAAGTTCAGTAAACTACATCATGGATAAAGCGAATATACAGTTTAAGTCGGTGAATTTTATGCGTGGGCGAAGCATTCAAAACAGTTTTGTTTTACTTGATGAGTGCCAAAACCTAACCGCCTCACAACTCAAAACTATTATCACTCGCTGTGGAGAGGGCACTAAAATTGTATGCTCTGGTAATTTAGCACAAATCGACAGCAATTATTTAACCCCTGTCACTTCAGGTTTAACTTATATTGTTGAGCGTTTTAAACAATTCGAAGGCAGTGCAAATATCTACCTTAATGGTGTGATCCGTAGCCGTTTAGCAGAGTTTGCTGAAGAACATTTGTA
>Ga0316197_10000588_pt1 | contig 25188 bp, 25 predicted proteins | sample OudBiesiAoxic_MG_FD_204939 | JGI IMG/M metagenome (GOLD analysis project Ga0316197, IMG submission 204939) | Coastal sediment microbial communities from Oude Bieten Haven, Netherlands - site A oxic | ecosystem: Environmental > Aquatic > Marine > Coastal > Sediment | place: Netherlands... | reverse complement strand
TAAATGTAGACGATGCAGATTCCAGCGTCACCAATGAGGTGAATACTGCCTTTGCAGTGAATGCAGGTAACCTTGATATCACCGATAGTAATGGAACATTATCTGTACCCCTAACAAGTTTAGGCACGGATGATCAATTAGATTCAGAAGTAAACCTGGAGACTCCTATTGATGTAGATGAAGGAGGTGTTGGTTCTCCAACAAATGAAACTACAGTTCAGGAAGTAATCCAAGCTATTGCCCCAATTACCTCTAAAGCAGCACGTATATTCTATCCGCCTTCAATAGCTGTAGATGCTTCTACAAATGGCGTAGGATTTACCGAAGACCTTTACACACAATATATAGCCCAGTTTGGAACACCAACAGTGGCAAGTGCAGGAGCTCCGGCTGCAGTCCCGACTTATGCAGCAACTGATTTATACTATTATGTAACCTATGCGGATCCTGCAGTATTTGCCAATATGAGCATTAATGCAAGTGGAGTCCTAACATATGATATCATTGGTCAACCTGCAGATTACAATTCTTTAATCAACGTTGTATTTGTTGTTAAATAAAAAGACATAAAAACGCCTAATAGGTTTGAAGACTACTAACAGATATCATTTTCTAGTCCTCAGTATTGTTATTACATTACTGGGGATTAGTGCATCCAATGCCCAGTTTTTGCTTCAGGCACCTAATAGTGGTGATGAAAGTAATTTTAGATGGTATGAAGCTTCCGATACTTCAACTGTTTTAAGTACTGATTTCTTCTATGAGACCAGTACTCCAGGGGTTTACTTTGCTACTTATGATGGTACGCTTTGTGGCTCTAATGCCACTGGTTACTTTATTCTAACAGATTGTACAGCCCCTGATAATCAGGTTACTCTGGACATTACCGCAAATGTCAGTGGCACTGCCACTGTAAGCTGGAACCCTGCCGTTGCAGGAAATCAATTACAACCGGTTGTTACATCAACAACTTCTGTAGTTCGTTATGTAGCCACAATAAATAAAGCCGGTAATTCAATGGACCTCCCTCGTTTCACAGTAGTATGCCTGCAACAGGCAGCGACCTTGGTAGACGACCTTATTACGCTTGATGAAGACACTTTCACTATAGTTCCAATTTATGACAATGACAGCGATCTTCCAACAATAGGAACTTTGACAACTACAAATCCTGCTAATGGTTCAGTTAGTATTAATAACAACGGGACCCCGAATGATCCAACAGATGACATTGTTACATATACGCCAAATCCGGATTATAACGGACCTGATTCGTTTGATTATACGGTTTGCAACACCACGGGAGATTGCAGTACTGCAACAGTTACTGTAGATGTATTGCCTATAGTAGATGCATTGCCGGATTCTATAGCTACCATAGAAGATATAGCTGTTGACATAGATATTTTAGCCAATGATAACGATATACCTACGGTAGGAACACTCACCATTACAAGCCCGTCTGATGGCACAGCTGTAATCAATAACAATGGTACTCCGGGAGACCCTTCGGATGATAATATCACTTATACTCCTAATCCCGGTTATATTGGGACAGATTCCTTTACATATACGCTATGCGATAGTTTATCCAATTGCAGTACTACAACAGTTACAATTCTTGTAAATCCTATTGGAGTTGATCTTGATACAGACAATGATGGAATAGTAGACAGTTTTGAAGATTTAAATTTGGATGGTGATAATGATCCTTCCACAAATCCAACGGATACGGATAATGATGGAATAGCGGATTATCTCGATATAGATAGTGATGATGATGGTATACCAGACAACGTAGAAGCGCAATCAACTGCAGATTACACAGCACCTAGCGGGATAGATGCCAATAATAATGGTCTCGATGATGTATATGAGAATGGTGGTGGATTAGGAATTCTTCCCGTGGATACAGATGGTGATAGTCTGCCCGATTATGTTGATACCGATAGCGATAACGATAATGTTCCAGATAGTATTGAGGGCCATGATATGGATAATGATGGCATTGCAGATGTGGTCTTTATAGGGTCTGATAAGGATAACGATGGCCTGGATGACGGCTATGAAGGTTATACAGCTATAGATGATGATGTAAACGATGAGATTGATGACCCTTTTGATATGTTGCCTAATACAGACGGTGATTCTGAATCTGATTATAGAGATACAGATGATGACGATGATCTTATACCTACTGCAGCTGAAGATACAAATGGAGATGGAGATTTTTCTAATGATGATATGGATGCAGACGGCATACCAGACTATTTGGAACCTAATGCCAGCGAAGAAGATATTGAAGTATTTAACGTGGTAACCCCCAATGGAGACGGTGTTCATGATGTTTTAAGTATTCGAGGACTTGAAGATTTCCCAAATAATACAATTCGTATTTATAATAGATGGGGTGTACAAGTTTATACTACAAATGCCTATAATACTCAGGGGAATGTTTTTGATGGCACATCTCAAGGTAGGGCAACTGTAGATATCGACAACAAACTACCGGTAGGTACATATTTCTATATTCTGGATTATGAAAATGATGACGGAATTATGAAATCGCTATCCGGATACATATACATTAATAGATAAACCAATGCTAAAATTGACACGCAAAATTTATTTACAAAGAAGCCTGACAACATTGTCTTTTCTTTTGGTTGTTCTATTAACAGGGCTTCTCAATGCTCAGCAAGATGCACAGTATACACAATATATGTATAATACAGTTAGTGTTAATCCGGCATATGCTGGTTCCAGGGGCCATATGAGTATAGCAGGATTATATCGGTCTCAATGGGTAGGTTTGGATGGAGCTCCTAAAACGCAAACTTTTAATATGCATACACCTTTGGGTTATAGGGGTGTTGGTATTGGATTATCTATTGTAAACGACCAAATAGGACCCACATCAGAAACTTTCTTTGATCTCGACTTTTCGTACACCTTACAACTAGCTAAGGAATCTCGCTTAAGTTTTGGATTAAAAGCAAGCGCAAGTTTGTTAGATATCAGATTTTCTGAGTTAAACCAGGATGTTACAAACCCCGGTGGACCCGACCCAACTTTGCAGCAGGATATCATTAACAGGTTTTCACCCAACATAGGCGCTGGAGTCTATTATCATACAGACAGGTTTTATGTTGGTTTATCGGTTCCAAGATTTTTGGAAACTTCTCATTTTGATGAATCTTCACTTTCAACTGCCAGGGAACAAATGAATTTATATCTTATCACCGGCTATGTTTTTGATATGAGTGCATTTTGGAAGTTTAAACCAGCCCTTCTGGTTAAAGCCACACAGGGTGCACCTCTGGGATTGGATTTGTCAGCTAATTTTATGTACAACGATAAATTTATTATGGGTGTTGCTTACAGATGGGATGCCGCGTTTAGTGCATTAGTGGGTTTTCAGTTATCTCCTTCATTTCTAATAGGTATGGCGTATGATAAGGAAATTACAGAATTGGGACAAGCCACTTTTAATGATGGTTCATTTGAAATAATTCTGAGATACGAATTTATCAAAGTCAAAGGAAACTTAAAGTCTCCGCGATTCTTCTAAAGTTATCTCATGTTTAGTTAGATGGGTTAATCAATTTTTTTTGATACTCTTGACCTAGAATATTGAATAAAGGTGCTACTTTTGCAAGATGGAAAATAAAAAAGAAGAAAATGTTATTCTTGTAAATCAATTAGACGAAGAGATTGGTTTAATGCCAAAAATGGAGGCTCATGAAAAGGCTGTACTACATAGAGCTTTTTCGGTTTTTATTATAAACAAAAATGGTGAGACTATGCTGCAGCAAAGGGCTGAGAATAAATATCATTCTCCTTTATTGTGGACAAATACTTGTTGCAGTCATCAACGTCAGGGCGAGACCAGTTTAGAAGCTGGTAAAAGAAGACTACAGGAAGAAATGGGTTTTGAAACGGATTTAAAGGAAATTTTCTGGTTTATTTATAAGGCACCTTTTGACAATGGTTTAACTGAACATGAGCTTGACCATGTCATGATTGGATATTATGAAGACCCACCTGTTATAAATAAGGACGAAGTGTCAGATTGGAAATGGATGAGTCCCATAAAGATTAAAAAAGATATTTCGGAGAATCCGGAGTCATACACCGTGTGGTTCAAAATCATCTTTGAAAAATTTTACGATCATCTTGTTCAAAACCATCAGATAAAATGAAAGTAAAAGTAAGCCGTAAGGCCCATTTTAATGCGGCACACCGTTTATATCGTAAGGATTGGGATGACAATAAGAATAATGCGGTTTTTGGCAAATGCAATAATCCCAATTATCATGGACATAACTATGAATTAGTAGTTAGTGTGACCGGTGAAATTGATCCGGAGACCGGTTTTGTCATAGATATGAAAATTTTGAAAGATCTAATCAGGTCGGAAATAGAAGATGCCTTAGACCACAAGAATTTAAATGTTGAAGTACCGGAGTTTAGAACATTAAACCCAACTGCGGAGAATATAGTTATTGTTATCTACAATAAATTAAGGCCTCATATAGATTCAAACAAAGAACTGGAAGTTATTCTTTTTGAAACACCTCGTAATTTTGTCACCTACAAAGGCTAAATCATGGGCCTGATATTTGGGCAACTCATTCCACAATTTGCATTACCTGATCGGGCTGGCAAGTTATTCAAGAGTAATAAGATTGTAGGTAAGAATCCCTTTGGTATTTTTTTTATGCAAAGTATTACACTCCCGGTTGCATATTAGAAGTTTATTCTTTCAAAGACAGTTATGAGAAGTTTACCGAACTTCGAGCGCCAGTGATCGACATACGTTCCGATTCTAAGATTACACATCGTAGATTTGTGTCAAAATATCACTTATCATTGAAACCTTTGGCGCATAATCATAATAAAATGCGGGGTTTTTTTAAAGTTGAAAGTAAGTTGGTTTATTTACTTTCAGGAAGTGAAAATTATGTGGTAAGCGAAGGAATGAGTGATATCGAAGGTATTTACTAATTTAAATACCTTATAACATATGAAAAAAGCGCTAAATGCGGTTAAGAAATAAAAATCTCTATGAATTTATATCCATTAAAATTTTATCCCATACTCAAAGAACGTCTCTGGGGAGGTACAAAGTTGGGCACATTATTGGGTAAGGAATTGGAAAATGATCTTATTGGAGAAAGCTGGGAATTATCTGGAGTTACAGGAGATGTTTCAATCGTTGCCAATGGCTCTTTTGTTGGAACTACTCTTACCGATTTAATTGATCAGTTTCCTGAAGAGATCCTTGGAAAAAGTGTCTTTGAACGATTTGGAAAAGAATTCCCAATACTGATTAAATTCATTGATGCCCAAAAGGATCTTTCAATTCAGTTGCATCCTAATGACGATCTTGCAAGAAAACGTCATAATTCTTTTGGCAAAACCGAAATGTGGTATATAATGGATGCGGATAATGATGCAGAGCTAATAATTGGGTTTAAAGATGATATTACCAGGGAAACATATGTGGAGAGTCTGAAGAATGATACATTAACAGACTTATTAAATTATGAAAATGTAAGTGAAGGCGATGCTTATTTTATAAGTGCAGGCAAAATTCACGCCATAGGAGCAGGGATATTAATAGCGGAAATACAGCAAACTTCTGACCAAACCTATAGAGTGTACGACTATAATAGAAAAGATGCTCAGGGAAACCTAAGGGAATTACATACGGAATTGTCTGTTGACGCCATTAGTTATGATAAGCAAGACGACTTTAAAGTTAGCTATGGACAGGAAACAAACGTTTCTAACCCAATGGTAAATTGCCCTTATTTTAAAACGAACTTCATCAGTTTAAATAAAAATATGCAATTCGATGTTTCTGATCAGGATTCCTTTACCATATACATGTGTATTGATGGAGAAGTTTTAATAGAGAACGATTTTGGATCAATCTCAATTAGAAAAGGGGAGACTGTTTTAGTACCGGCTATTACTAACCATATTCTTTTGAATGCCGAGCAAGCTAAACTTCTCGAAATTACTATTTGAAAAAGCTTACTTTTACACAAAATTATTGAGCAATGGCAAACATTAGAGAATTAAAAAAAGATATAAATTACGTACTGGGTGATATAATTGAAGCAGTTTATATTGTTGAGGCTGCCAATGACAAACAAGGTTCAAAAGAAGGTTCAGAGATTATTGATGGTGCGATTGCCACTTTTGATGATTTAATTTCGAAAGTTAATAATAAAGGCGTAGACAATAAGAAGGAACACCTAAAAAGCGTACGTAAAGAACTGGAAGAAAAAGCCAGAGCGCTTGTAGATAAAGTTAATAAATTACCGTAGTTTTTTACCTCAGGGATTATTTATTTTTTTCCTCTTCCAGATATTCTTGAAGAGCCCTTCCGTATTTGCCATTGGCTACTTCCGGACTTAATGAATTGTTAATAGAATCCAGGTAAATTTTATTTGCATCCGGCACTTCTTTTAAGGCTATATAAGGGGCAATATCATAATCTTTGTTATTTAGTGCAAAATTTAGAGCATAGAGGTAACCCCTTTTGATATTCATGTCACTTGCTTTTTGAATAGAATCCTGAGTTAGAGAATCTTTAGGAGTCTCGGGGTCATAAACTGCCCTGATAATTTCTAGGTTGGTAGTGTTAAAACGTGACATTACTTTCCTGTATTCTTCGAGTTTCTTTTGGTTTTCAGAACCACTAATTTTTGCTTTGGTATCGAATGTATTCCAATTGGTGTTAATAGTTATTGTACCGGGTTCGCCAAAAAAAGTAATCCTGTCGTTTATATCATTGTTGTCCTCTTTATCGAGGTATAAATAAAAAACCTCCGGACTTTCCAGCTCAGTTTTAAACATGAAATTCCCATCACCTTCAACCTCGAGAGAATCAATTACAACAAGCGAAGTATCCGGGATATGCTGAAGATAAATCGTCCCTTTTTTTAATCCTTTTACCTTTCCTGTAACAGTCATGGTATTTTCAGTATCCTTATAACCGCAAGATGCTAATATGGCACAGCTTAGTAAAGTAAGTATTACGTTCTTCATGGTATTTTATTTCTGCCGCAAATATCATCAAAGTTTGTTGGAAATTTAAACTTTTGAAGCAATTTCCATTAGAAGGGCGCATATATATGCACCTGCGGTTCCTACTACATAGCCCAGGACGGCCAGAAGAATACCCACAGAGGTAAGTGATGGATGAAACTCTGCAGCAACGATTGGTGCAGATGCCGCTCCACCTACATTTGCCTGACTTCCCACGGCCAGGAAAAAGTAAGGTGCTCTAATAATTTTAGCCACAAGAATTAATAATCCCGCGTGTATGGAAATCCAGATTAGGCCAACTGCAATTAAACCTGGTTTGTCTAAAAAACTTCCTAAATCCATTTTCATTCCAATAGTAGCCACAAGGATATAGATAAATAACCCACCTATTTTACTTGCCCCGGCTCCTTCGTAATATTTAGCCTTTGTGAAAGACAGGATAATACCAATGGTCGTAGCAAAAACAACCATCCACAAAAATTCAGAACCCAGAGATGAAAGCGCTTTTTGCTTATTCCGGATAACCTCAAAATTTTCCTGTAAGAATTCTGAAAAATGGAAGCCACCAAAATGAGCAATACCCACGGCTGTAAATGCCAAACTCAACATAATTACATAGTCGTGAAGCGTTGTAACCCGGGTAATTTTAGCAGTATACTCAGAAACTTTTGTCTTAAGGGTTTCAATAGAAGAATTATCAGCTTTTAACCACTTATCAATCTTATCAGACTTCCCGATTCCAAGAAGAATTATTGCCATCCAGATATTTGCTACCACTATATCTATCAGTACCATGTCACCAAATTTTTTGGGGTTATAAGAAAAGACTTCGAGCATTGCGGCCTGGTTTGCCCCTCCGCCAATCCAGCTTCCGGCAATTGTGGATAAACCTCTCCATACAGCATCAAAATCATTGCCCCCAACTGTTTCCGGGGAAAAGATTGAAACTATTAAAATTGCGATTGGGCCACCTATAATAATACCTGCTGTTCCTGTTAAGAACATGATAAGAGCTTTGGAACCGAGATTTATTATCGCCTGAAGATCAATACTTAAGGTCATGAGTACCAAAGCCGCCGGTAGTAAATACCTGCTGGCTATATAATACAGCTTAGAATTTTCTTCAGAGATGAGTCCCGAACTGGTTAATATTGCTGGTAGCATATAGCACATTAAAAGAGTTGGAACAATGGCATAGAATTTTTTCCAAAATCCGGTTTTAATGGAAGATGTATAAAATACAAACCCAAGACAGAGACATAGTAAACCAAAAATTACGGTGTCTTCAGTTATTGGCAAATGGTTCATGGAAGATTATTTAATGGTGAAAAGCCATCAAATATAATGAAATTAGATGGGGCTGTTCACTATAAAAATGAACCTAAATATTCAACCAATATGTTATTTTTAGATTAATAGATCTGGTCTTTGGTGCAAAACCATCTACAAAATAATTATCATTATATACCAGAAAAAGGTCTGATAGCGGAGCAAAACGCCATTGTAATCTCGAATTTATACCAAAATTGTCTCGCTGATTGCTGTATTGAATTAAGGTTGACCAAAATATTGATTTGCTAAAAGTGACTTCAATTTTTGGACTTATCAACCAAATGTCTGCACTGGGGTAAGGGTCCGGCAATTCAATTTTATCGTACCTCATTATCATGGAGAGAAATACTTTTGGTTGAAAACGGAAGGTCATTCCTCCTTGAATAGAAAAGCGGTCACCATTAAAAAAACGACCAATAGATGGTTCAACGGAATAAGAAAAGATTTTTCTACGATCTGAGTTATACTCGGCTTTAACGCTGTTGTAGTGATATCCCTGATTTCCGGGCAAAGGAATGCCACCATCGGTATCTGTTGGATCAAAATCATCAATTAAAAAAGTATACTTATTCGAGAATTCAATATTGAACCTGGACTGATCCTTTAACCTGGCTTCCCATTGGCCTCTGAATTCATTGTCGGTATTCTTAAAATCCATACTTGGGCTCCATATAAAAATAGGAAAGAACTGGAAAGAATGATTTTGGATAAAACTATTTCTTGGCCAAAATACACGTTCAAATTGAACAAAGCTTTTTAAAATATCCGTACGTCTTACAAAACCCAAATCTGATCTGAAATCTTCGCCTACATATACTAATTTACCTGAAGCCTTGTAATTTCTGGAGTTGTACTCCAGGCGCGCACCAGTGGCTATATCTTTACCGTTACTCTCAGGTTGAAATGACTTTTGAAAAAAGAATTTTCCATTCCATACATTATCCTGTGAAATCAGATTGTAATCCAGTCCCAGTACACGGTTGTATTTATCCTCAGGTAAAAGAAAATCGTAATCTTTAAGGGATTGCCTGTTAATAAAAAAGACACCAATGTTAGACCTTGCAAAAACTTTCTGCTGTAGGGCAAACATCATATTATTATTAGACGGGATTTCATTTTCTTCATCTGATGCAGTTTGAAGATTAAGAAAACCCAACCGTAAGTCTTTTGTTAATTTCCCACTTAATCTAACTCCTCCTATGATTTTATTTTCAATGGTATTATCCGCAGTATCCTTTGCAATACCTATCCTTCTTGAAAAAAAGGGGTTCGCATCTCTCGAGTCACCAAAACTTCCAAACAAGTCATTATTATCTATAAAGAATTGTCTTTTTTCCGGTAGTGAAATTTCAAATCGCGTAAGATTTGTGACCTGATCATCTACTTCAACCTGAGAAAAATCCGGGTTTACAGTAATATCCAAATTCATACTGTTACCGATAGAAACTTTGGCATCTCCACCAACCGAAAACTTATTAGTGGTATTGTCTTCTTCAAAATCATTATTTATACTTCCATTTACATAGGGAATTAGTGCTAATGGGGTTCTGGATTTACCCAGAGGTTTTTCAAAAACCATATCTCCCATAAATGCCAATCCCCATACATTCTGATTTTGGGGAATATTCACCCAGGTACTGGTTTCGTTAGATTGACTGTCGAACCGATAACTGTTAAACCTCCATTTTGTTTCACCTTCTTTAAACTTAAATGAAGTGAGCGGGATAACCATTTCAGAAGTATACCAGGTGCTATAAATTTTTGAATCTCCTTTCCACTTTACATCCCATGTTGTAGTGAAATTCCTGGAGTCCTGGCCTCCTCCCGAAATAAGGCCCTCTCTGCGCACCCCATAAGGGTTAATGCCAAATAAGAAGGCGTTTGTACCATCACTAAATGTATCAAAAAGTAAGCTAATATTATCGCTGTTTCCGGCCCGATAATCTCTTTTCAAGGATTGAATGGAATAATCCTTACCCAAAGCATAAACCACAATTCCTATATAGAGGTTTTTATCATCATAAAGCATTTTAATATCTGTCTGTTGTCTGGCCTGAATGGAATCTAAAGGAAAATATTCCCAAAAATTATTGGCGCTATTCGCTGTTTCCCAAATGGGTTCGTCCAAAACCCCATCGGGGACAATATTCTTATCGATTTTCTTAACAACAAAAGATCTGGTTTTATTCTGACCGTAGTAAATAGAGGATTTAATATTACTTTGTCCGTAAAATGCTATTGAAGTAAGAAATAAGGTTAAAAAGATTAATGTTTTTACCATTAAATATGGATTAGACATCATAATAAGTCTAGACAAATTTTAAAATCGTTTTTAATAGAAAATAGGATACAAAGATCTTCGTTTTTATTTTTTAGACAATGTCATTTCTGTAAACGACCAGACTTTTAATGTGAACGACATATCCCTGCATATTATATTTAGATATTTATAGATTACTGATTATATTTTTATATGGTATAGAAGTATAAAATTACAGCAATATTATGTCAATAGAGTATCAATTGTTGAATTTCTATGATCTATACCGGTGACTTTAATTATATTGTTTAAATTTTTTGGTTTTCTTCTTTTTTGGATTTTTAAAAAGTCTTTTAAAGAAACCATCTCGTTTTACAGGTTCGCAATCAAGCATTGAAATAACCGCAGCATCCGGATTAATAAAATTTGCTCGGGTTATGTAATTATAGGATGTATCCTTGTTTAATTTTTGCATCCAAAGAGCAAAAATCGGTAAAGCCGCACTAGCACCTTGCCCAAGTGAGGTGTTCTTAAAACCAATTTCGTGATTGTCTAATCCTACCCATGTTACATGAACCAATTTAGGGGTAAGAGCAACAAACCAGGCATCTTTATTATTTTGTGTTGTTCCGGTTTTACCAGCAATATCATTTTTTAATCCGTAAGTATTTCGTATTCGGGCACCTGTTCCTTCATTAATCGTGGCTTTCATAAATTCCAGCATAATCTGCCGGTTTTCATCACTAAATGCCTGAACAGAAGAAATTGTTGGCACAAAAACATCAAGTATGGAATCTTTGTAATTGTTTATACCACTTATCAAAATAGGTTTAACAGCTTTCCCGTTATTAACATAACTGGCATACGCCCCTGCCATTTCTTCTATGCCAATTTCACCGGTACCCAGAGCTAATGAGGGTAAACTTGGTAAATCTGCGGTAATACCCATTTTTTTAGCCTGTTCCAGCACATTCGGTATTCCCGTTTTTTCCAACACTTTTACTGCCACGGTATTTACTGAATTACTTAATGCCTGTTTCATGGAATAATTCATAAAAGTCTCATCTTTATTCACCGAATTGGAAGGGGACCAACCTTCCAGGTTTTGATATTCCACTTGTTGTGCCGAAAAATACGTGCAGGGTTCTATCCCATTTTCCAATGCTGCAGTATAAACTATTGGTTTAAATGTAGACCCTACCTGTCTTCTGCTCTGAGAAATATGATCATATTTAAAAACTTTATAATCAATTCCACCTATCCAGGTCTTAACAGCGCCAGTACCAGGATCTATTGAGATAGAACCGGTATTTAGAAATTTCATGTAATGCTTAACGCTGTCTATTGAGCTTTTCTTGAGTTCTTTTTCTCCTTCCCATGAAGTAAGCATCATTACTTTCTTCTGTTTTAATGAATCCCATGCCTGTTGCTCATTCAACCCTTGTTGAATTAGATTTTTATAGGCTATAGATTTCTTAACCGTTTTAAGAATTAATTCATTATTTGTAAGCCAAGGTGCATTATTACCATAACTCTTCTCAAAACTTTTTTGAAGTGCTTTCATATGAGTTTTCATAGCCTCTTCTGCTAAAACCTGCATTTTATAATCGAGAGTAGTAAATATTTTTAGCCCTGAGGTATAAATATTATATGAATTTCCCTGTTCATTTTGTGTTTTACACCAGTTAAGGACTTGCTTTCGTACTTCTTCCCTAAAATATGGAGCCAATCCCTGATTATGGTCAAAATCCTTATAATTTATTATCAGCGGTAGAGATACCAGGCTATCTTTTTCTACTGTTTTAATAAAGGCTTCGTCTGCCATGGCATTTAAGACCAGGTTTCTTCTTAGGAGACTATTTTTAGGAAAAACTCTTGGATTATAGGTGTAGGTAGCTTTAAGCATTCCTATAAGAACAGCCGCTTCCTCAATATTTAGGGAATGTGCGTTTTTTCCAAAGAATTTTAAGGCAGCACTTTCTATACCAAAAGTATTGTCACCAAAAGAAACTGTGTTTAAATAATGCTGTAAAACCTCTTCCTTACTATAAATATCTTCAAGTCTGGAAGCAACAATCATTTCTTTAATTTTATCTATGGTTAAATAAAATATTCCCGTTTTTGATCTGGGATAAAGATTTTTAGCCAACTGCTGGCTAATGGTACTGCCTCCACCTGAGGCTTTATTTTGCAACAAAACGGTTTTTATTGCAACTCTTAACAAGCTTTTGTAGTCTATTCCGGAATGTTCATAAAATCGTTCATCTTCAACAGCTATTAGTGCATTTATTAAATGCTTTGGTATGTTTTTGTAGGATATAGGTTGTCTGTCATTAAGGTAATACTTTCCAATCAAAACACTATCTGCTGTATATACTTCAGAGGCTCTTGGGTGTTGAAATTCTGCTAATGATTTCTTGTCTGGAAGTTTTCCCCAGGCACCAATATAAACACTCAACACAAAGATTAATGCCAGGCTAATCAGCAGGACTAATGTTAATAAGGCGTACCTTAGAAATGGAGGAGTTATTCTTTTAAGAATCACTTGTCTGGATTTAATTATGCAAGATGAAATTAATTAATTAGAATATTACATGCATTAACAATTCATTAATGTCTTATTATTTAATTTTGAAAAAAAGTTTTAAATATGAGGATTACTGTCTTGTTGTTTTTATTATGTGCTCATTTAGCGATGGGAAATTCCAATTTCTGGTCAAAAACCGGCCACAGGGTGATTGGTGAAGTGGCTCAGGAGCATTTAAATAGAAAAACGAAGCGAGTCATTTTCAAACTATTAAACGGGCAAAACCTGGCGGCAGTTTCCAATTATGCCGACCTAATTAAGTCGGACGGAGTTTATAAAAACTATTCGCCCTGGCATTATGTAAATATACCGTCGGACAAGAATTATTCAGAGGTGGAACCAAGTCCAAATGGTGATTTAGTTACCGGAATTCAAAAATGTATTGAAATACTAAAAAATAAGGACAGCCCTGAAGCAGACAGAATCTTCTATTTAAAAATGCTTATTCATTTAATTGGTGATTTGCATCAACCCATGCATGTGGGACGAGCAGGGGATAAAGGCGGTAATAATATTCAATTGCAGTGGTTTGGAAAAGGCAGTAATTTACATAGGATTTGGGATTCTAATATGATTAATGATTACGGGATGAGTTATACGGAACTATCAAAAAAATTACCACTCCTTAATAGAGAAGAAATCAGTGAAATAAAAAAAGGCACAGTTCTGGAATGGGTAAAGGAATCACAAGAATTGGCAAATGAAATATATGGTTCAGTTGATAAAGGCGAAAAGTTAGGTTACTCTTACAGTTATAAATATTGGAAAACGGTAGAGAAACAATTACAAAAGGGTGGGCTGCGTTTAGCTCGGGTATTAAATGATATATTTAGTTAAGTTATTTAAAATAAGATTCTTAGAATTGTTATTTGCCTAATAAATTGGAGATTAAGCGATATTTTATGTCTTTTAATTCATTTTGCAAGTTATACTAATAAGGTTGCATATGAGGAAATTAGCATAGTATACCAAAATGTTAAAGATAGTATTCAACTCCGCTGTAAATGGTATAAAAAAAAATCGACTTTTAAAAGTCGATTTTTTTTTATGGGATAACTCTAAAGGTCAGGTTAATCCTTTCCCCAATTGGTTTGGCTGTTTTAGCTATTTGATGGAGCCAGTAATGTTGCGTTTGGCCACTCATTAGAAGCAGACTTCCATGCTCCAAAAGAATTTTATATTTTAAGTCCTTTAATTTTTTGTGTTTTAGATGGAAATAACGCTCCTGCCCCAGAGATACTGAAGCTATAACCGGATTCTGCCCTAATTCCTTTTCATCATCCGAATGCCAGCCATTGCTGTCTTTCCCATCTCTGTAAAGATTTAAAAGACAACTTGTAAAATTTACAGGAGTCACTCCGGATAGTTTTGTCTTAAGAACTAGTATTGTTTCAGTAAATGGTAGAGGTTGCATTGTAATTCCTGAATAGGAATAAGATTGATTATTATTTCCATATAATGCCGTTAACCGGGGCTGAGGATATATTTTGCCATAAACCCTTATTTCATCCTGACGCCATGGTACCGTAGATTTTAGCAATTCAAAATAGCTACTAGCATTCTCATAGTCCAGAAAATTGGAGAAATATGTGATATCACTATCGGGTAGTTGTAATTTCAATTTTTTCAAAACTTTATAATCTATTATTGGACCACCATTTTTAACCTGTTTCGGAATTCAGACGGATTTTGGCCGGTAAATGCCTTAAAAGATTTATTAAAGTGCGAAAAATTATTAAAGCCACTTTCAAAACAAATATCAGTAATGCTCATTGGCTGCTCAGCAAGCAATTTTGACGCGTGTACCAAGCGATATTCATTAACAAATTGAATAAAGGTTTTGTTGGTGATTTTTTTAAAGTACCTGCAAAAGGAAGGAACTGTCATTCCAGCCTTATCTGCAATTTCTTTAAGGGTTAATTCTTCTTTGAAATTATTTCTCACATGATTAAAAACGATATTTATTCGGTCATTATCCTCAATATCTGTTTTAAATGAGAATCCTTCTGCATTCAACACTTTAAAATCCTGAGAGTGTCCTAGTTCATTTAATATAGACAAAATAGATAACAACTGGTCAAAATCTGATTCATGTTCAAGATTTTCCAATTTTTCGCCAACAATGTTTTTGGTTTCACCACCAAATGCAACACCACCCCTGGCAATTTCAAACAAAGTCTGAGTTTGCTTCATTTCTGGAATATTAAAAAAAGAATTACCTAAAAAGTCCGCTTTCATTTGAATGACAATTTCACTTTTGTTCCCCGTAAACTTATCAGTAAACCCACAATGCGGTAAATTACTTCCAATTAAGATTAAATCTCCATCGGTATAACATGAAATATGACTTCCAATCTGGCGTTTACCCGCTCCTCCGTTGACATATACTAATTCTATTTCAGGATGATAGTGCCACAAATTGTCTTTGTTATTCTTTGTGGAATCAAATTTTTGATACGTAAATGAGTGCCCAAAATTAGGTTCAATAGCTTCAAAAGCCGGTTTGTACTTTTTCATTTTTTCTGATGATTGATGATGTAAAATTACTCAACTCCGTTTTAGCCTTTTGTTACAAAATTACCCATTATATGTGTAATATTAACCCTTGTGTTAAAATAGGGTTAACATTCGGTTAAAATAGAGTATAAATTGGAAAACCTGGTTGTATTTGCTGATATGCTTTGGTAGTAAGTTTGCTCTGTAAATTATTCATTAACTCTAAAACGAAATGTTATGAAAACAAATTTAAAATTTACCGCAATGATTGCCTTTATGTTTGCTACAGTAGTGGGCTTGGCAAAAGAACCTAAACTAAGCTTGATGGCAGAAGGTCAATCTAAAAGCTTGGTTGTAGAATTGGATTCAAAAAGCAACAAGACTTTTCTCAAGATAATAGATGAAAATCAGAATATCATATTTTCAGAGAAAATCACGTCAACATCTTATACTAAGAAGTTTGATCTGAATGAACTAGAGAATGGTTCTTACTATTTAGAACTAGATGATTCCTTAAGGACTCTTGTTTACCCAATAATTGTTGAAAACAAAGAGGTTAAAATTCTGGATAGATTTGAGAATACCAAACCGGTATTTAGAAAAAAGGGATCGAGGCTCTTTCTTAACTTACTTAACCTGGATGGTAAAGATGTTCAAATTAAAGTATTTGACAGCGAAAACCGCACTTTATTTAGTGAAGTAATTGAGAACGAAAGGATTGTAATAAAGGCTTTTAATTTTGAAACCGCCCATGAAGATCGCTATACGGTGGTCGTAAAGGATGGTGAAAATACCTACTATGAAGACATTGCAGTTAATTAGTATGTTGTTTAGTTTAGTTAAAAAAGGGGCCTATTAGGCCCTTTTTTTTAGGTGTCTTTTTAAGCCTTCAGTTATATTCGGGTAGTACAAGTTTTTCAACTACCAGTCTTAGGGATTTTTCATCTTTTTTCTTTGTACATAGCAATTCAAAGGTCTGATGTAGATTTTATCAACCATCAGAATGTTCCTAAAAGGCTAGTTTATTTTCAGCAGATGCCTGACCTTCTTCACCTATTCTGAGATAGGTTTCCTGGAATCCATTTTCAGTTTCAGTAAACTCTTTCAAAACCTGATGGGTGCCAACTACAATGAATTGTTGCAGAATTACCCATTATATGTGTAATATTAACCTATTATTTAAAATAGGGATATAATGCGGTTAAAATATGATAGAAATTAGAAAACCTGGTTGTATTTCCTGAAATACTTTGGTGGTAAGTTTGTACTGTAAATTAGTCATTAACTCTAAAACGAAATGTTATGAAAACAAATTTGAAATTTACCGTATTGATTGCCTTTATGTTTGCTACAGTAGTAGGCTTGGCAAAAGAACCTAAACTAAGCTCGATGACTGAAGGTCTGTCTAATAGCTTAATTGTAGAATTGGATTCAAAAAACAAGAAGACCGCTCTAAAGAGAAGTGAGAATACTAAGCCGGTATTTAGAAAAAAGGGATCGAGGCTCTTTCTTAACTTACTTAACCTGGATGGTAAAGACGTGCAAATTAAAGTTTATGATAGTGATAACCGCACTTTATTTAGTGAAGTAATTGAGAACGAAAGCATAGTAACAAAAGCTTTTAATTTTGAATCCGCCCATGAAGATCGCTACACTGTAGTGGTAAAGGATGGTAAAAACACCTACTATGACTACATTGTAGTTAACTAGTATGTAGTTTAATTAAGTTTTAAAAAGGGCCTTTTTGGCCCTTTTTTTTAAAGATATTTTTTTAGGCGTTCTCTTTTATATTCTGGTAGTGCAAGATTTTCTATTGCGAGCATTAAGACTTTTTTGTCTTTTTTCTTTGCATATAACAATTTAAAAAATTGATGCACTGTTAATAAATTATCTGAAAGTTGAATAAGGGCTAATTTATCTCCTGAAGAGACCTGACCTTCTTTAAGTATTTTTACATATGTACCTGGAAAACCGTAGTCTATAAACTCTTTCAGAATCTGTTGTGTACCAAACCGAATACCCAATTTAAAACAAGGTTCTCTGGGTTGTGATATCTGCACCAAAGCTGTACCAATTTTATATATATTTCCAATCCGGATTTCTGTTTCATCCATACCGTTCACACTGAGGTTTTCTCCAAACATTCCCCAGTTCCAGTCTAGATGCGGATAACGCTTTTTCCAATGGGCATAGTGCTCTGTAGAAAAGAGATAACAAGCCTTATACACACCTCCATGCACCTTTCGGTCTGCTATGGAATCATTTGCAACCTTTTCTGTTTCCAAAACCAATGGAGATCTCGTTGGGGATTTAAATATGCCTGTGCTTAGCTCTTTTCCATTCCAATTAATTTTGGTCAATTTACTAATGTTAGTAGATAATACCTGCATATTTTAAAGATATCACCACTTTTTATTAATTACAAGTTAAGGGGTTTGATTTCTTAAGAGGATTCTGAGAATTTAAAAAAGAGGGTAGGTCAAAACAGAAAATATAGCTAATAAGGATTGTGATGGAAATGAAAAGGGTTATGAGTCTGTTTTAAGTTCAATCACCATAAATTTTAAAACCTTAAGACTTATGTTTTCAAAATCGAGAATAAGTTCTCCGTACTTTTTTATACTATAATAATATACATCACCTTTTTTGAACTGTCCAAAATTGATTTTTCCATCGCCTTGATGAAAAACCCCAAAACCTTCAGTCAGGAAAGTATAGCTAAAATCATTCGTAATTTTGCGAAAAGGTAGCCTTTCCTTAGGCTTTAAGGTAATATTCCACAATCTGAATTCATCATTTTCATAAATAGGAGACTGGCTCAAAGTTTTGGCGAATTGTTCAGACCTAAATTCATTCAATCTGGCGATTTCCCAACTTTCAAAATTTCCTACAGGACTTAATTCTATTAAATTCATAACCACTTTTTTATTTGGGTAATTTTGATTAATCAAAAAAATAGGGCCAATAAATTGGCCCTACAGGGAACTACCTAAATTCATCATCTACAATTACAATTCCTCAAATTAGGGGAACATCTAACCTCTTAAAACAGCTATTGAATTAGGACTGCAAATATTAAGAAAAGGATTGTTTTCATCTTATGAATTCAATCTTAAGAAGTTTAGATTTCAGAATTAAATACTAAAAAGAGGTTAAATAGGACTTTTTAAAACAATAAGTAAACTTTAAATTATTGTTCTAGCTTTCTAAAACCTCGGTATGATAATTCATGGGAGTGGTTCCGGTGACCTTTTTAAATGCTGTGTAAAATGAAGCTTTACTATGAAAACCCACTTCACGACTTAGCCCTTCTATGCTTAAATTAGTAAGAATATCAGTTTTTAGAAGTTCCTGAGCCTTCTTTACCCTAAATTCATTAATATAAGTATTGAAGTTTTTATTATAATGTTTATTAATGGCCAAAGAAACATCTTTTGGATGTACTTCAAGAGCTGATGAAATATCTACTACGGTCAGATCCTGTTTGGTATAAACAGCAGAATCCGTAACATATTGGTCTATTCGGGTAACAAGTTCAAGAACTTTTTCTGTGTGATCCTCTCTTTCCAAAGAAGCCTCCTTTACAGGTAAATCTGCCCGTTGTATAGCAGAAAACACATTATATTGAATAATTCCACTAATAGCAATAGAAAAAACAAGTATAAGATTACAGCAGGATATGAGTAATTCAAAAATCGGGGCAATCTCAATAAATAAAGTCCCGATGTGAACCCCTACAAGCACAAAACAAAAAGCTATAAAAAACCTCGTCCATTGTAATTGTCTGTTTTTGACTGTAGTAAATTGGTTTTTTACTTCTTCCGTATGATTATTAATATATTTGTTTATTCGAACAATAATATATAAAGAATACATAAGGCCAAGCGTAAACAATATTTCGAAAAGATACGTCCCGCGCAGGTATTCTTTTGTTGATTCGGGTAGCAAAAACAAAAGAAATAGAAAAAGAATAGAAATTATTCCCGGATACAATATGCGATAAGTTACTCTCTCATGGGCAAAAATGGAGATCTTTTGCACATACAGAAAAAAAATTGGAAATATAATCCATGAAAAGCTAATGGGCAGAAGGAGTAATCCGGGATGATTTTCAAGGATTTTAAAATCCTTCAGAAGAAAAGGTAAAAACTCAATGGCAAATCCAATAAGAAACAAACCCAGAAAAAAAGTGGATTTATTCTTTTTGTTTATAAAAAGAAGTATTACTCCTAAAATTAATCCTTGAAAAACCCCCAATGCATGGACTAAGGAAATAACATCATCATCCATTTGCTCACTTTTAAGTTATTAAAGTTCTATAATAAGTGGCTCTAAAACAAATTATAGTGATGACAAAAAAACCATCGTGTTTATACGATGGTTTCAATTCAATGGCTTTGATAAACTTATTTATTCTTCTTTTTCTAATTTTTTTGTCAAAGTAAAACCGGCAAAAAGCCCAAGACCTGCCATTGTGAAGATTGTTGCAGGATATGCAACCTCTTCATCCAAGCCCATGGTACTTACTAAAACAGAAGCTATAAATATGGCCAAGCCTACAGCGATCAATAATAACGACAGATTAAGAATAAATACCTTCCAGAATGGAGCTGCATGTGCTCGTTTTCCTTTCACAAAAATACTTGCATCGGCACCTTTTTCAATTAAAGCAAGGCGTTCTTTATTTCGTGTCGAAAAATATAAATAAAAAACTCCAAAGATTGCCCCAAATACGAGTGCAACTATAATGATTTCTCCTCCCATTTTATTTAGTTTTTAATAGATTAAACATTTTGTTCACAGGGTAAGACGAACAAATTTTATAGTTGGTTACCGGAAATGAGGATTTATTTTAATATTTTATGTAACCAGGATGCTATTATTTGCGTCTTATATAACAAATGAGCCAGAAACCGGACGAGCACTTTATTTATAAAGTAATACAAGGGGAAAATAATGCCTATGCTGTATTGGTAGATAGGTATAAGCATATGGTATATTCTCTGGCGTTGAAAATTGTAAAAAATCGGGAGGACGCTGAGGAAATAGGGCAGGATACATTTCTAAAAGCCTATAATGCCTTGAATGAATTTAAAGGTCAATCTAAGTTTTCTACCTGGTTGTATAAGATTGCTTATTACAGAAGTCTAGACTATTTAAAAAAGAATAAGAGACGGGTTGACACAACCAAAATAGATATTTCTGAAGAATATAATATAGCATCAATGGATGATGCTCTAGATTTGATGGACGTAAAGGAGCGAGCAGAAATAATAAAGCATGCAATTCAGGAACTAGCTGCCGATGATGCCGTTTTAATAACTCTTTATTATTTTGAAACGCTTTCAATGGCTGAAATATCCAAGGTTATGGAAATTCCTCCTAATACGATTAAAGTAAGATTGTTTAGAGCAAGAAAGCGTTTAGCAAAAATTTTGGAAATAAAATTGGAACAAGAAATTATACATAGCTATGGAAGATAATAAAGATAAACAGCTTGATGATTTTATAAAAAAAATTGTGAAAAGTGCAGGAATTGAGACACCTTCTGATGGGTTTACCCAAAACATTATGTCAAAAATAGTAGCGCAAGAAGAAAAAATAACAACAATTGAGTATAAGCCCTTGATTTCTAAAACAAGCTGGTTTGTTTTAGCCGCCTTTGCCGTTTTTCTATTCACATTTATAATTTTTGGGAATATAGACCTTAACATTAGTTGGTTGCCTGGCATTGATCAGCTGGCACCAAACAAAGTTGGATTTTTAGATTTTCTTTCACAAATACATTTGCCGAGTACTCTGGTTTATGGGCTTTCTGGACTTGCATTGTTTATTTATGTGCAGATTTTCTTTTTGAAGAAGCATCTGGAAAATAGATATACACTAAGTTAGTTATTGACTAAAAGATCCCCAACTTATTAAATCATCTACATCTTCAAATACCAATAGGCCCAGTACATAAGTCCGAATTGTAACGGAATTCTTAGGAGCAGGATCCATCTTGGGATTCCTGCAGAGGCTTTTTTCCCCGATAACATATGAAAATGAACTGTAAGGAAAATAACTAGCATTAGTATTATTCCATATATAGCCAAATCTTTAAGTTTCGGTGACAACAGGCTCAGCCCTAAAGCTATTTCAGCAATTCCACTTAATGTGACCAAAAGTTTATGATTGGGAAGATACCCCGGCATAATTCGGAGGTAGGCTTTGGGTTTTATAAAATGCATAATACCTGCCAGGATATACATAAAGGACATTAATAGATAATGCCAGGAATGAATCATTTACTTTGAATTAGTGGAAAATTGGAATTAAAAAACTTCACGGGCCCTCTGAAATTATCATATAGATAATCTATGTGTGCCCGTGAAGCATTCAATGAACATGATATTTATGCCGTTTCGGTAATCTCTGATAGGAGTACCTATTTAATCATCTCGTAACTGCGGCTAATAAATTTAGTCAGTTCTTCACCCTTCAGTAAGCCTTTTGACAATCGGGCAAGATCCAAAGACTGATTTATTAATCGATCTCTTTTTTTAGCCGTCTTTGTTCCAAGAATTTCACTTACTAATGGATGATTTATGTTTACTATTAAATTATACATTTCGGGCATATTCCCCATGCCAAACATTCCACCTCCCCCGGTTTGCTGCATTTCCTTCATTCGCCTCATAAATTCGGGTTCGGTGATGATAAAGGGAGAAGCCTCACTATCCATGGCCTCCAATTGTACAGTATAACCTTTATCGGCAGTTACCTCTTCTATATTTGCCTTTAGCTTTTCCTTCTCTTCATCAGACAATTTGCTTATTTGTGTATCTTCTTTTTTAATGAGATTATCTAAATGATCGGCATCTACCCTGGCAAAAGATAATTTCTCATTTGAAGTTTCTAATTTTTGCATCAGATGCGGGACAATCGGCGAATCAAGTAATAGCACTTCAAAACCCTTAGCCTTGGCTGCTTCAATATAACTATGCTGTGACTCCTTATCCGATGCATAGAGCACTACCAATTTCTCATCTTTATCTGTTTGAAGAGCTTTAATTTTTTCTTTTAACTCTTCAAATGTAAAATAAGTGCCATCAACCGTCGGATACAAAGCAAATTTATCAGCTTTTTCAAAGAATTTTTCTTCGGACAACATTCCGTATTCAATGACGATTTTGATATCATTCCATTTTTTCTCAAAATCCTCACGATTATTTTTGAACAAAGCGGTAAGCTTATCTGCAACCTTTCTTGTTATATATGAGGAAATCTTCTTAACAGCACCATCTGCTTGTAAGTACGATCGGGAAACATTCAGGGGAATATCAGGCGAATCAATTACACCTCGTAGCATGGTTAGGAATTCAGGAACTATTCCTTCAACATTATCAGTTACAAAAACCTGGTTCTGATACAGCTGAATTCTGTCCTTCTGAATACTTAGGTCATTAGTTAGTTTTGGGAAATAAAGTATACCCGTCAGGTTAAAGGGGTAATCCACATTTAAATGAATATGGAAAAGAGGCTCTTCAAATTGCATTGGATACAATTCCCTGTAAAAGTTATTGTAATCCGCGTCTTTTAAATCTGCAGGTTTCTTTGTCCAGGCAGGGTTGGGATTATTTACTATATTATCCACTTCTTGTGTAGGAGCCGGATCATCTTCTTTAGCATCTTCAGGTTTTGGAAGAGTCTCTGTCTTTGTTCCAAACTTAATTGGAATGGGCATAAATTTATTGTACTTGCTCAATAATTCAGATATCCTGTTCTCCTCTAAAAATTCAGTCGAATCATCGGCAATACTCAAAATTATTTCTGTACCGCGCTCTTTTTTGTTCGATTTTTTCAAATTGAATTTTGGCGATCCATCACAGCTCCAATGAACAGCGGGTTGGTCAGTATAACTTTTACTGATAATCTCAACCTTATCGGCCACCATAAAGGAAGAATAAAAACCCAGGCCAAAATGTCCGATAATACCTGAGTCTTTGTCCCCATCCTTGTATTTATCAAGGAATTCTTCAGCACCGGAAAATGCAATATCATTAATATACTTTTTAATTTCTTCTTCACTCATGCCAATACCCTGGTCAATGATATGAAGTTTTTTACCTTCCTTATCTATCTTCACCTCAATCATTGGATTTCCATACTCTAATTTGGCCTCGCCGATTGAGCTGAGGTGTTTTAATTTGAGTGTGGCATCCGTAGCATTTGAAATTAGCTCGCGTAAAAATATCTCGTGATCGCTATAAAGGAATTTTTTAATTAATGGGAAAATGTTTTCAACTGAAACATTAATCTTACCTGTAGCCATATTTATTTATTTTTAAAATTATAACTTATTATATGTCAAAAAAAGTACCATACTGTTCACAGGTGACAAACTGACACTTTTAGATATTTTGAAAGTTTAGCAGTAAACTTTAACAAATTTTATGTTTAATATATACGAATAATAATTAAACATTATGTATTTTTGTAATGTGATTAAGGAATATCAATTGCTATGAAAAAGTTTTTTGATTTTTTAATCAGATTGTTTATTAATTGGTTAGGTTGTTTAAAAGTGTGCTTTTTCTTGAAAGCACACTTTTTTTATACAGATGTTACCTTTATATAATTATTAAATGCGTTTATAATATATTTCATAAATTTAAACATAAATACAAGAGGTTATGACTTCTAAAGCCAAAGTAAAAAGTCCGTCTAAAGCAAATATTATTTCTTATTACATGAATTATGTACTGGAACATGAAGCAGTACCTAAATCTGTTTTTAAATTTTGTAAGGAAAACAAAATAAAAGAGGAAGAATTTTATAAAAATTTTGGGTCTGTTAAAGGAATTCAAAAAGCTATATGGGATATTTTCTTTGAAAATACCATGGATTTATTATCTAAAAATAAGGAGTATCAGGAATTTTCCAGTAAAGACAAAATGCTCACTTTCTTTTTTACTTTTTTTGAAATGCTCAAACTTAATCGGAGTTATGTGCTATTTGCTTTGAATGAGGACAAAAATCCTTTAAAAAGCATAGAACAGCTTAAGGGACTCCGAAACGGAATCAGAAATTTCACAAAAGAACTGATTGAGGAGGATAATAGTGTAAAAACTTCCAAAATTTCAAAACACCAACCGGGACTGTTTTCGGAAGGCGCTTGGGTCCAGTTTTTATTTCTTCTCAAGTTTTGGATGGATGACACCTCAGCGGATTTTGAAAAAACGGATATAGCAATTGAGAAATCAATAAAAACCATTTTTGACGTTTTTGACAATACACCATTAGACAGTATCATAGATTTTGGAAAATTTATCTATAAAGAAAAATTTTCTTAATCATCTTAAACTTAAAATAATATGAAAACACTTGATAGAATCCCAACCGGGAAAATTGAAAGAGCAGGGAAGCTCATGAAGACCGGAGTCAAAGTAGGGGGGAATTTTATGAAGTA
>Ga0316197_10000587_pt1 | contig 25195 bp, 18 predicted proteins | sample OudBiesiAoxic_MG_FD_204939 | JGI IMG/M metagenome (GOLD analysis project Ga0316197, IMG submission 204939) | Coastal sediment microbial communities from Oude Bieten Haven, Netherlands - site A oxic | ecosystem: Environmental > Aquatic > Marine > Coastal > Sediment | place: Netherlands... | reverse complement strand
GTATTAGGTAGATTAGCTGCAGAAATCGCAAAAAAATTAATGGGTAAAGATAAGGTAACTTATACTCCTCATATCGATGGTGGAGATTACGTAGTAATCACTAACATGGAAAAAATTACAGTTACAGGAAAAAAATTAACTGACAAAATTTATTACAATCACTCAGGATTCCCAGGTGGATTAAGAGAGAGAAGATTAGAAGAAGTTTTAGCTAAGAACCCTGCAGAGGCTTTATTTTTAGCAGTTAAGAGAATGTTACCTAAGAACAGATTAGGTGCACAACAATTAACTAGATTAAGAATATTTGTTGGATCTGAACATGAGCATGCTGCTCAAAACCCTGAAACTAAATCTTTATAATAAATAGGAGGTAAATTAAAATGGCTGTACAATTTAGAGGAACTGGAAGAAGAAAAACTTCAGTAGCAAGAGTAATCTTAGTACCTGGTGAAACAGGTGTTACTATAAATGGAAAAGAAATGAGCGAGTATTTCGGAAGAGGAATCTTAGGAGATATCGTAAACCAACCTTTAGTTTTAACTGAAACTGCTGAGAAATTTGGAGTTAAAGTAAACGTAAATGGTGGAGGAACTACTGGTCAAGCAGGAGCTATCAGACATGGTGTTGCTAGAGCATTATTAATGGCTGATGAAACTTTAAAAGCTGCTTTAAGAGAAGCTGGATTCTTAACTAGAGACTCAAGAATGGTTGAAAGAAAGAAATTCGGAAAGAAAAAAGCAAGAAAATCACCTCAATTCTCAAAAAGATAAGGTTATTTCAAAAGAGATATATTTCCACTGTTGTGGAAATACATCTCTTTTTTTTATACTATTTACTCTTCCTATAAATTAGCACAGGACTCTCCTTCACTTTTTCTAAAAGCCTGTATCCTTTGCAATTTTTCATAAACTTCTTTCCTAATATAATGAACTACTTCTCCAACTTTTAACATGTATATTTTTTCTTCTAAACCTACAACTTCTATTTCTTCAAAAGTATGATAATGTGCCCCATAAAAACTTTTTACTTCTCCATGAAAATCAATAAACCAAACCATATTAAGCCTCCCTTATTCACTCTTCCTTCTTATGGTTTCCCGATTCGCGAGTATTAAAATCAATTCTAGTTAGAATGAATTTTAAATGTGACTAAGGAAACCAAAGCTAGTCACTTCTGTAGTTCTAATCCTACACCTTTCAAAATAACTAAACATTCTTCATAAATTTTATCTTACTCTAAATAAAACACTATATAATGATGTTATTGTTTAACTTAATTAAATTTCCTTTTTAAAATATTATTCATTTTATATTTATAAAAAAAGCCTATACCTTGAAATGAAGGCATAAGCTTTTTACTTTGATAGTATAAACTTGTTTTTCAACCTTAGTTCAACTTTCTTTCTCCTAATCTAGGAGAGAGAAGAAGGAAGAGTGAGATCTTACGACAACAGGGAAAGAGTCTAATACTTCCTTAACTGTCTTTCAAATGCTCTCAAATGATTTTTAGATCCATCTCTCAGATATGTAAATACTTCCCTTACATCACTAGGTAGTTTCTCCTCTTTCAAGAATTTTTCATACATAGCTATATTATCTATCTCTGCCTGTACTCCTATCTCAAAAGTTTCTTTTAAAGTTTTTGGAATTACAAGATCTTTCTCATCTAATTTCTCATAACTAACATCATATTTTTCAATAAGAGGTTGTAACATCTTCATATGAGTCTCCTCAGCTCTCTTAATATTTGAAAATGGTCTGTCAATATTAAAAGTTTTCATTATCTTCTCATATTCTGTTTTTGCAAAAATTTCATCCTCTATTGCATATTTAATCATCTCTTGAACTGTCATATTGTTATCTTTTTCCGCTCCCTTATTACCATAACTAGCAAAAGTTAAACTTCCCAATACCAACATCATTATGATTCCTATAAATTTCTTTTTCATCTTCCTCAACCTCCTGTAGTAAGGGAAATTCATGAAAATTACCCCTATATAAATTAAAATTTATTCCTATACTTAACTTTACTACCTGAATATGAAAATCCTGTGAAGAAACAAAAAGAAGCTAATATTTTATTAAAATATTAGCTTCTTCCGTATATACCCACCTCGGTTTCTCTAATATTCGTAACCTCGCGAAACCATACGAAGGAGGAGTTATTTTATTTTTCTTCTTTTACTTTTTTAGTTGTTGTTTTCTTCTTAGCCGGAGCCTTCTTTGCAGGTGCTTTTTTGGCTACTGCCTTTTTAGTAGTCGCTTTTTTTACTGGTTCTTTTTTCTTTGCAGGAGGAGCTACAGAAAGTTCCCCTGTTTCCTTATCTTTTAAGATCTTTCTTGTATTTTTGCAAGTTGGATAATTACTACAAGCCAAGAATTTACCCCTTCTACTTGCCTTTATCTCAAATTTACTTCCACATTTTTCACATACTCCAGCTTCAGCTATTAACTTATCTTCTACAGCTTTGATCTCATCTAATAGATATTTAATTATTATAACTCCATCGACTTCTTCTAATTGCCCTTCCTTCACCATCTTTTTTATACTAGCTGGTAGTGGAATTCTGATCTCATCAGTTGCAAAATTTTCACTTTCTAGATATTCTCCATATCTTCCCTTTTTTAAGGTCATCATAGATCCATCTTCTGTTTTCATATCAGTATCTTTTTCTTCAAAATACTCATTCATCTCTAATAACTTTTCCTTTAAAGCTATCATTTCTACATCTATCTCTATACTTCCATCTCTTAAAACACCTATAACATCACTAGATAATGGTAATCTTTTATTATCTGTCTCATAATTTTCACTTTCTAAATATTCACCAAATCTTCCTTTTTTAAGGTTATATCTCACACCTTTGATAACTATATCAGTAGCTATTCCCTTTTTAATTCTTTCTCTCTTTTGTACTATCTCATTGATAAATATATGCCCATCTTCTAATTCTTGTTCATCGATCTCCACTGTTTTTAGAGGAATTCTTCCACTACAAGTTTCAAAATGCTCACATTCTAAATATTTTCCAAATCTACCAGTTTTTAGGAGCATCTTTCCTGTACAGCCATCCACTGGACACGGTACATCAGATTCGATCCTTCTGTTGGTAATTTTTTCCACTTCTTTATCAAAGTTATCCAGTGCCTTTTTAAAATCTACATAAAATTCCTTTAAAACATTGGTCCACTTCACTTCCCCTTCTTCAATGGAATCCAAAGCATCTTCCATACTAGATGTAAACTCTACTCCTAATATTCTTGGAAAATATTTGTTTAATATCTTTTCTACATCATAACCTAATTTAGTAGGTACAAATGCTTTTCCCATAAATTCTACATATTCTCTCTTCTTTAAAGTTTCTATGATCGATGCATATGTAGAAGGTCTTCCAATTCCATCAGCTTCTAACTTTCTTACTAATGAAGATTCAGTAAATCTTTTAGGAGGTTTAGTCTCATCAGCTTTTATATTTAACTTTTCTAAGTTTAACTTATCTCCCTTTTCAATACTAGGGAAACTAGCTGTTTTTATCTCATCTTCCTCTTTAAATACTTTATAGTATCCGTCAAAGGTTACTTTATTTACTATCCCTCTAAATTGATATTTATCATATCCACTTATCAGAGTAAATTGGTCATATTCCATAGGAGCCAATTGAGAAATTATAAATCTTTCCCAAATCAACTTATATAATCTATATTGGTCAGAATTTAGATATTCTTCAATATTTTCTGGCTCTAAATCTATATATGTAGGTCTTACTGCTTCATGGGCATCCTGTATTTTCTTCTTATCTTCTACTTTTTTCTTTTTTTCTTTTCCTATGTATTTTTCACCATATTTCTCTAAAATAAATTCTTTGGCTTGCCCTTGAGCTTCCTCTGATATTCTAGTAGAGTCAGTTCTCATATAGGTAATCAGACCTTTTTGAGTCCCATCTATCTTTAGTCCTTCATATAAACTTTGAGCTACTCTCATAGTTTTAGAAGCTGAAAAACCTAAATATGACGAAGCTAATTGTTGTAATGTACTTGTTTTTAATGGTAGCGGTGGTTTCTTAGTTTTTTTAGATATCTCAGTACTAGTTACTTCAAAAGTTGGATGTTTTTCTAAAGATTTTTTTAACTCCTCCATCTTTTCCTCATCCCACATTTTTATTCCTCTGTCATCCCCTGATTTATAGAGATTTAGATCTATATTATCACTGAAATTTCCACTTACTTCCCAATATTTTTTAGGAACAAATGCCTTTATCTCATCTTCTAAGTCACAGATTAATTTTAATGATACAGATTGAACCCTTCCTGCACTTGTATTAGAAGATATTAATTGCCATAAATATGGACTAATAGAATAACCTACTATTCTATCTAATAATCTTCTTGCTTGTTGTGCATCTACCCTATCTTGGTTTATAGTTCTAGGATTCTTTACTGCTTCTCTTATTGCATTTTTAGTTATTTCGTTAAATTCTATCCTGTTTTTTTCATTTGGATCTAGTTTTAGTATATGAGCTACATGCCAAGCTATAGCTTCCCCTTCCCTATCCGGGTCGGCTGCTAGATAAATTTTATCTGATTTTTTTGCCATTGCTCTTAAATTTTTAGTTATTTCTCCCTTACCTTTTATTGTCGAATAAGAGGGTGTAAAATCATTTTCTATATCTATACCCATCTTTGTCTTAGGAAGGTCTCTTATATGTCCATATGAGGCTGTAACCTCGTAATTTCTTCCTAATATTTTCTTTATAGTATTTGCCTTTGCTGGCGACTCCACTATAACTAGATTTTTTTTAGCCACTTCTATCACTCCAATATTTTGTCTTTTTCATATTCTTCTATATTTACCACCTGCGATAGCTCTCACAAGTTTTTTTAATTCTAAATTTGTCAATAATCCCAAAAGTTTACCTATGGGAATATTAGTTTCTCTCATCAATTCATCCAAACTTTTTTCCACAACCAATACACTATAAACCTTTTTCTCTTCTTCGTCTATATCTATACTGATATTTATTTTGTTTTCTCCAGTCCATCCATATTCGTCTAATATATCTTTTCCACTGGTAATTAACTTACCATATGAATCTTTGATGAGGTTATTATTCCCCTCAAAAGACAGGTAGTTTGGAAATCCTGGAATAACAAATACATCTCTATCTTCTTCTAAAGCCAGTTTAGCAGTTATTAAACTTCCACCTTTTTCATAACTTTCTACCACTGTAACTCCTCTAGTCAATCCGACTATTATCCTGTTTCTTCTGGGAAAATTATATCTGTCTGGAGGAGTTCCCAAAGGATATTCACTTATAAGGGTTCCTTCTTTAGAGATTCTTTCCCATTCGTATTTATTTTCAGGAGGATATATTACATCTAATCCACTTCCTACAACTGCTATGGTATTTCCGCCTAGGTTTAAGGCCCTTTTATGAGCAGTTACATCTACTCCAATTGCTAATCCACTGGTTATAGTAACTCCTGCTCCTACTAAATCTCCTACCAATTCCTTACATGCCGATTCCCCATAATTAGTCATCTTCCGTGTCCCCACTACTCCTATATTTTTATCATAAAAAGTCATCTTACCCTTTATGTATAGAAAAACTGGTGGATGAGAGATGTTTTTTAGGTATAATGGATATTCTCTTTCCTTTATAGAAATTGTTTCAATATTTAAATCTAGCATCTTTTCCCTATAAAAATCAAGGTTAATTTTATAAGAATTTAAAATTTTATCAATATCTTCATCTTTAAACCTCATAATTTTACTATAAAACAACCTATCATGAAGAAATATTTCTTCGAATTCTTCACACAAATTCATCAGTTTAATTACTATACTGTCCCTTACTCCTGCTACTCTCAATTTATACCAAGAATCCAAAGCTTTCACCTCCACGACAGTTTCATCAAAATATATTTTAAAAATCTTCTTTATATTTATTGGTGTTATTCGTGACTAGATTTTTTCTCATTTCTTAATTAACATTTTTGTTTATTTATTATTAAATTATTAATTTCGTCCAAGCTTACTATATATATACCCCAAATTTCCCCTTATTTTTTTAGAATTAGGAAATTTAGCCTGTGCCTTTTCCAAAACATCTTTAGCACTGCTGTATTTATCCTCTGCCATATAGATATTTGCCATGGCTACATAGACGTTTTCATCTTCCTGATATACCAGATATTTCTCCATATTTTCTATAGCCTTATCATAATTTCCTTTCATCTGATAAGAACTTCCTAGTCCAAGATATCCCCTATAAAAGTCAGGTTTTTCAGACAAAAGTTTATTATAAAATGAAATAGCAGTATCATATTTCCCTAAAAATCTAGCAGTTGTAGCTGCACCAAAATAATTTTTATAATCTCCTCCCTTATCCCTCTTAAATATAGTATAAGCTCTTTCAAAAGATTTATCATTCATATATATACTTCCCAAGGTGTAAATATCCTCGCTGTTTGCATAATTAGTTTTCTTTAGGTAGTTTTCAAACTCCTCAAAATATTTCTCTTTTTTATCGTATCCCCACTTGGAAACATTTCCTTTATCCAAAATAAGTTTTTTTTGCAGTGCTTTCATATCTTTAGGATTTAATTTTAAAATCTTTCTATATACTCCCAATGCTTTTTCTGTTTGGTTCAACCCCTCATATGAAAGAGCTACACCATAAAGAGATTCTATATCATCTTTTTCTACCTTAAATGCACTCAGATAAAAATCTAATGAATCGCTGTAATCTCCTTCTAAATAAGAATTTTCCCCCTCTTCCATATATTTTTCATAGGTTCCAAAGTCAGTTTCTGCTTCTCTATAAGTACCTTCAGTTACAAAGTTATCTTGAACTTCTCCATATCCTATTGAAACTATCCCAATAAACAATATTATCAATAATTTTTTCATCTTTTTATCTCCTCTACTTTACTAATTACACTACCATCATGATAGATAATCTCTATTTTTTCATCTTTTTTTACATCTTCTACACTTCTTATAATTTTATTCCCTACTTTAGTTATAGTATATCCTCTCTTTAATATTCCTTCTGGATTTAATGAACTGAGTTTTTCCATCCTTACTTCTAAAAGGTGTTTTTTTTGTATCAAAGTATTATTCATAACTTTTTTTAATCTGTCTTCCCTATCCATCAATAGATTATTCCTATCTATAATAGTTTCTAGATAACTCCTCAATATATAACTTTTTTTTAAAGTTTCTAATTTTTCCTTTTTTCCCTTCAGATTAATCAATAGACTATTGTTTAATTTTCTTCTCCTGTCCTCTAAACTTTCCAGCAATAGGTCTTTCCTAGGAACTACTAGTTCTGCTGCATGAGTAGGAGTAGAAGCTCGCATATCCGCTGTCAGATCTGTCAAAAGATTGTCTATCTCATGACCTACAGCTGAAACAATAGGAGTTTTAGTATTAAAATACGCTAGAGCCACTTCTTTTTTATTGAATGACCAAAGGTCTTCTACACTTCCACCTCCCCGTCCTGCTATAATAAGATCTATTTCTTCCATGCTATCTAAAATTTTTATTCCCTTTATTATCTCATCTTCAGATCCTATCCCTTGAACCTTAGCAGGATAGACATAGATATTTATATTCTCATATCTAAGTTGAGCAGTATTTATTATATCTTTTACTGCTGCTCCTGTTCCTGAAGTTACTATTCCTATATTTTGAGGTAATTTTGGAATAGGTAGTTTATATTTTGTATCAAAATACCCCTCTTTAGCCAATTCTCTTTTAGTTTTTTCTAGTTCCTCAAAGAGTTTTCCTAGAGTTCCCTCTTTTTCCACATGGGCTACCATAATTTGATAATTTCCATTAGCTTCATAGAGAGTTACCTTACCAAATAATTTTATCTTATCTCCCTCTTTTAAATCCTCTGGTATCTTTTTAAATTTATATCCAAAAGATACACATTTTACACTGGCCTTACTATCTTTAAGGGTGAAATACAGATGACCACTCTTATAATAATTTATCCCTGAGATCTCACCTTTTAGAAAAAAATTATTAAAGTTATCGTTCCCCTCTAAATATTCCTTTACCATCTTATTCATTTGACTTACTGTAAATATTTTATCCTTCATTATTTCTCCTCTTTTATCCCTCTCATAGTATAGCTGTTTTATGATACTCAAAAGAAATAAGAAAAAATTATATCTCCAATATTTTTATTCCTTCTTCCCAAACAGTTATTTTTTTATCTTCAGATACCTTTATAGCTAAACCATATTTAGATCCACTAATTGCCGCGGCGGTTCTGGCTCCCTCTACCTTTTCTTTACTTCCATTCATATCTAATTTCACCAATCTACCAAATGATAAAAGGTTAAATTCATTGTCTAGAGTCACAGCTCCATCTACTTTAGATATTAATTTTAAATATTCAAAATTATGATTTTTTATCCTTGTATTTTTTCCATCCTTTAAAACTGTCCTTTTATATATGCTGTTATCTTCATTCCCACCTACAAATATCTTTTCTATCTCTCTTTTTTTTATAGTTCTCTCTAGAATTATAAAAAGTCCTCCCTTCCCTTCCTCTAGGAGGTTTTTAATGAGGCAGACCAAAACATCTACATTCATTATAATATTTTTAATTATATCTTTTTTCTCTATTTTATCATTAAAAAGGTGAAATACAAAAGAATCCATATAAAATTTTTCGATAATTAAAAATTTTAAAATATGAAAAGATTTCAACTTCCATTTTCCACTCCTATATGAAAGGTAGTTATCTATAGAATTCTGTAGATATAATTTTAACTCTTTATTTTTTATTTCCATATAAATATATGGGAACTGCTCCCTTTTCTCTCTATTATAACTATTAAAAAGTACTTTAGAAGATATCATCTCTTTGTTAGAATATTTAACTAATTTTTCTATCTTATCCTCACTCATCTTAAATCCAGCTTTGAGCTCTATATTTATACTGTCTTTATCTATATAGCTTAAAATATTTTTAGATAGTAATGATATAAATGAAATTAAGTAACCGTTATTTTGATTCCTTAATTGAAGTAACATCCTCTTTTTGAATACCTCGTTTTTTACATCATTTACTCCTAATCCATAACCTTTAAACTCACTATCTATGATCAACACCAAATTATCTCCATTTAACATCTTTAGGGATAATTTCTCTTTGAAGATATCTTCTATTTTTTTAGGAGTATCAAAGGGAAGAAAATTTAATCCCATTTTTTTTAATTCTTCAGGGATAATTTCTCTATTTTTAAAGAGCAATATATTTAAATTTGAATTCTCACTTTCATAAGTTTCGTTGCAAATTCTCTTTATAACATTCATAAAATTCATCTGCTCACTTGTAACTACTAACTTCTCCTTTACCATATGACCTATTAATTTTTGAGAAAACTCCTCTATTAGATCGGTAAAATAAATATTATTGTTTTCCTCATAATATTCTTCTAAAATTATATCCAAAATTTCAAAGATCTCACCTATATGTTCCAAGGTTTTCTTCGTAAATTCAGAATTAAATTCAGGTATAAACTCCATATGATTACCATGAGCTTTAAGCTTTAATTTTACTCCTAAATAATCACTTAATTTCTCCAAGAATTCTCCATAATAGTCTATTTTTTTCATTTAACCCCCTTTTTGTTTCTGAAAATAATATTCTTCAATGAGTATTTAGTGGGCTTTTTGAATTTGTTTTTATATTCTAAGTGGTATTTTTCCATCATTTCTGCCATTCCTTTTCTCTCATCATCAGTTAATATCTTAAACATCTCTAAAAATTTTAACTTCTCACTGAGAGGTTCTCCTCCTAACAATACATAGGCCATAGAATAAAAAATCCCTCTTTTTTCCATAACATATTCTCCTGTTTCTTGAACTAATTTACTAGATACAAAAACTATTTCTCTTTTTTTAGTCTGGAATATAGTCTCTAAATCTCCTATTCTTTTTATTTTTAAATAATTCAACAATTTTATTATTTCTACAGGGGCTTCCTCTCTGACCTCTTCCTTTAAATTAAGCTCTTCTAAAGTATCTCTAAAAAGATTATTTAAAATAACGTTATTCTCCATAAAATATTTAATAGTTATATTATTTAAAGGACTATCACTAGGCATATTTTTCCCTAATTTTATAGAATCATGGACTTTTTCCTCATAGTCTATAAGATCTTTCTTTATATTTACGAATTCCTTATCAGCTAACTCCAATAAACTAGCAACTCTAGAGAAACTCCTTATCAATTCATCTGGAATTCCTATCCTACTTTTATACCCCAAATCATGTTCGATAGTAGCCCAAGTGTGTTGTAGAAGACTTCTTATCTGTATCTCAAATCTTACCCCTTTAAATCTTTTATATTTTGCTTCTAATGGAAATGAAACTACATAATGCAAAGATAGATACCCAAAAGATCTAGGATCCAATGCTTTTCTTTTATCAATAGTATTTTTTTCATCTACCACAAAAAAATCTTTTATTTTTTCCGCTGCTATGTCTACCTGATCTTCCATAAAGGTAACTACTCTAACTCCTACAACATCAGTTATATCAGATAATCTTTGGTATTTCCTTCCTTTATCATGAATTTTTTTAGTCAAACTTTCTTTGGTTTTTATCCTAAAATCTATACTTTGAAGTTTATATTCTTTATTTTCTATTTCATTTTCAAAGATCTCTTCTATGACATCTATCATGTCATTATAAACAGGTAACATCTTATCATATTTTTTTAAAAATCGATCCACTTTTATATTTTTCATGATTCCCTCCAATCACTTATATTTCTAATAATAATTTATCTAATTTTAACATTTCATCTCTCTTTTTTATAGCTCCTTCAAAATCTAATTCTCCAGCTAACTGATTTATCTCTTCCTTTAATTTTCCTATCTGCTTTATTATATCCTTTTTAGAACTATATATCATTACCTCTTCATTTATTTCATCTATATCCAAACCATAATCTAAATTAAGAAGATCTTCCGAGATCTCATTCACAGTCGATCTAGGGTCTATATTATTTTTTATATTATATTCTATCTGTTTTTCCCTTCTTCTATCTGTTTCTGAGATAGCCTCTTTCATAGATTTCGTCATAATATCTGCATATAATATAGCTTCTCCCTCTATATTTCTAGCAGCTCTTCCCATTGTTTGGATCAACGATCTCCTACTCCTCAAGAAACCTTCTTTATCTGCCTCTAATATAGCTACCAAGGATACCTCTGGAATATCAAGCCCTTCTCTCAATAGATTTATTCCCACTAATACATCAAATTCCTTTTTCCTTAACCCTCGAATTATCTCGATCCTTTCCAAAGTATCTATCCCAGAATGCATATATTTCACCCTTACACCTAAATCTGCATAATATTCTGTCAATTCCTCTGCCATTTTTTTTGTCAATGTAGTCACTAAAACACATTGTTTCTTTTCTACCCTTAACCTTATCTCCTCCAAGAGATCATCCACTTGATTTTTAGTTGGTTTTATTATTATCTTCGGTTCCACAATTCCTGTTGGACGAACTAATTGTTCTGCTACTGCCTCACTATTTTCTAATTCAAAATCTCCAGGGGTAGCCGAAACAAATATCATCTGACCTCCTACCTCTCTAAATTCTTCAAATCTTAGTGGTCTGTTATCTAAAGCAGAGGGCAATCTAAATCCATTTTCCACCAAAGTTGTCTTTCTAGATCGATCACCCTTGTACATCCCACCAATTTGAGAAAGTCCTATATGAGATTCATCTAAAAAAATTAAAAAATCATCAGGAAAATATTCTAGTAGAGTATGGGGTTTCTCCCCCTCTTTTTTTCCCGACAAATATCTAGAATAATTTTCTATCCCTTTACAATAACCAATCTCCTTTATCATCTCAAGGTCATATTCAGTTCTTTGTTTTATTCTCTGTGCTTCTAGTAGCTTCCCTGATTTTTCAAATTTTTCTACTTGGATCTCTAAATCATTTTTTATATCTTCCATTATTTGCTCTAATTTGTCCCCTTCTGTCAAATAATGGGTAGCCGGCATGATCATTATCCTCTGAATATTTCTTTTGATACTCTGACCTGTAAGGGTATTTATTTCAGAGATACTCTCCAATTCATCTCCCCAATATTCTAGTCTGTATCCACTTTCTTGATATACAGGATAGATATCTATAATATCTCCCTTAACTCTAAATTTTCCCCTTTCAAAGGCTATGTCATTTCTTTCATATCTCAAATATATTAATTTTTTCATAACTTCATCTCTGCTCATACCGCTCTTCAGATCTATAGCTAATGTCATCTTTTTGTATGTTTCAGGAGACCCTAAACCATAGATAGCAGAGACAGAGGCTACTATTATAACATCTTCCCTAGTTAGAAGGGCCGCAGTTGCCGAATGTCGCATCTTATCTATCTCATCGTTAATAGATGAGTCTTTCTCTATGAAAGTGTCTGTAGAGGGAATATAGGCTTCTGGTTGGTAGTAATCATAGTATGATACAAAGTATTCCACTGCATTCTCAGGAAAAAACTTTTTATACTCTGAATATAGCTGTGCTGCTAGAGTTTTATTAGGAGCCATAATAAGAGCTGGCCTGTTAGTTTCCTTGATTACATTGGCTATGGTAAAAGTTTTCCCCGACCCTGTCACTCCTAATAACGTCTGATCTCTATAATTATTATTTAAACCTTCTACCAGAGTTTTTATAGCACTTGGCTGATCTCCTGTAGGAGTATAATTTGATACTAATTTAAACATCTTAGCCCCCCTAGTTTATTTTTTTAATTAAGAAAGATAAAAAAAGCAACGTGACGTTGCATTCAAATAGGTATAACCTATATTTTTATATTTTCTATATTTTTAATAAAATTTATGATTTTCTAAACTATAAAAAAAGAGTAGTTCAAACTACTCTTTTTTTATCTTTCTTATATCTTAACTGTTTTTTTCTTAAATTTCAAAAAATTCCACTTTGTTTCTGCAGTTATTATGGCTATAAATATAGCAAAGCCTCCAACAACCATGTTAATAGTTAGGATTTCTCCCAATAAAGCCACTGAAAAAAAGGTTCCAAAAACTGCTTCTGTAGATAATATTATTGCTGTTTTTGTAGAGGTTGTATGAGCTTGTGCCCAAGTTTGTAAGAAAAATGCCAACATTGTTGTAACTAATCCTACGTAACATATAGCTACCCAAGTTTGAGAAGATATCACAGGTGGCAGTGTTTCTACACTAAATGCCGTTATAAAAGAAAACATCGATGCAAACATCATCTGTAAAAAGCATAGGATAAAAGGCCCTGTTTTATCCACATAATGACCATTTGAAACTATGTGTCCTGCAAATAAAAATGCACAAACCAAAGATAAAAATTCCCCATATCCAAAACTCATATTATTCCCTGTGGATAAAAATCCTGTTCCTAAAAAACAAATAGCCACTGCTGCAAAAGCATATTTATCAGGTTTTTTACGTGTCACTGCCCAGTATAAAAACGGTACCACGACTACATTTACTCCTGTTAAAAAAGCATTTTTAGACGGTGTAGTATACTGTAATCCTACTGTCTGTGCTCCAAAAGCCAAATATAATAAGATTCCTACTAAAAATCCTCCTACTATATCTTCTTTTTTCATCTTCTTTATTCTCTTAAAAAATATTATCCCTAAAGATACTCCTGCTATTAAAAATCTAAATCCCATCATATAAAATGGAGATATCCCTGCATCCAATAGAATTTGGGTAGCTACAAAGCCTGACCCCCATACGATAGATACTAATAATAATGTTACATCTGCTACTAAACTCTTTTTCATTTTAATCACCTTTTCCTTCTGTATAACCAAAATGTTAAACTAACCTACAGATACAATAAATCTAAATATTCACTATATTCATCTTCTTTCCACTTCTATATTCTACTTCTTCTTTACAAAAAAAGATAATTCATTTTATTCATCTTGTATATATTATACTATATATTCTATTCATCCTAGGAATATTTTAATTTAATTTTACTACTACAATCTTTTTTTTAATTAGAAGTGAAACCACATAAATAATAGAAATAACGATAATTCAAGTTTTTTCCCTCTATTTACTGTATACTATAGAGACAAGATTAAACAAATTATTTTATAGGAGTTGAGTATGATGTTAAGAGCAAAAAGTTTATTCATAGTCACTATTTCTAGTATCCTAGTCTTTATCTTGATTTTTATTAATTTAAAAAAATCAATAGAAAAAGATTATGAAGAAATAGAGGTTGGAATATCTAAATCAATATATAAACTAATAAACAATGAATTTAATAGTTCATATTCAAACTTAGAAAAAACTAATGTTGATTGGGCTAAATGGGATGATAGCTATGAATTTATAAATTCAGGAGATCCAAAAATAAAAGAACATTATATAAAGAGTAATTTAGTAGGCTCTATTTTAGAAGAATTAGATTTAAACATTATTATCTTTTTAGATGATAATGGAGAAGTAGTATACCAAGATAACTATGAGGATGATTCTAATAAAGTTCTTTCTTTAGAAGAGATCGTAAAATTAAAAGATGAAATAGAGTTTCACAATGAAAAAACAGGGATAGTGACTAGAAAAAATAACCAAATTTTAATTTTTTCTAATTCAGAAATATCAAATAGTAATAATTCAAAGAAACCAGTGGGTAAATTGATTATGGGTTATTTTTTAAACAAAGATAAATTAAAAACTTTAGAAGATAAATTAGGAATTCCAATTAATATATTGGGAGTCTCTGAAAGTTCAAATCTGCCATATGAAATTAAAATAGAAGAAGATATTGTACTGAATAAATTCTATATCCCTACTCTTTCTGAAAAAAGTATTATCCTAGAAAACCATAGGGATGCCAATATCTTATTCTTAGGTAAAGAAAATGTTAAAAAATACATAGTAATGTTACTCATAAACTTTTTAATCTTAATTTTTGTTATATATATATTTATGGAAAAATTTATTGTGAAAAGATTAAGAAATATGCAGTCCTCAGTTAAAGAAATAATAAAACATAAAGATTTAGGAAAACGCCTTAAAGTAAATGGAAAGGATGAAATTGGAGATCTAGGGGAAAATATAAATAATCTCCTAGAAGACATTGAAGAAATGAAAAAAAGACTTTATAGTTTGGCCACTTATGATGTAATGACAGGTATTCTTAATAGACATATTGGTCTAGAAAAATTAGACAGACAATTTAAAAATGTTGAAAAAAAGAAAGGAAGTTTAGTAACTGTCTTTATAGATATAAATAATCTAAAATATGTAAATGATCGATTTTCTCATGAAGAAGGAGATAAATTAATTAAAAATGTTGTTAAAATTATAGAAAATAATCTACAGCCAGAAGATGTTTTCCTTAGGTTTGGAGGAGATGAATTTATCCTAGGATTTGATAGATTAAATTTAGTAGAAGTAAGAGCTTTATTTGATGATATTGAAAAACAATTTGAAGAGTATAATAAAAATAACCCCATACAGTACAAGACCAGTATAAGTCTTGGGATAGTAGAATGTTCTGGAGATGATACCTTAGAAGAATATATTAACCTTGCAGACATAGAGATGTATAAAGATAAAAAACAGAAGAAAAAATTCCCTGAAAAAATATATATTGAAGTATAAGCAAAAGAGGTTTGATCCTAAGGGGTCAAACCTCTTTTTATTTACTAAACCGAGTAATCAATCTATATAGAAAAATACTTTATCTAATTATTCCCCTTTCATAAACTTTTCTACACAAGACTTGCAAAAACAACCACCTGTATCGTTTTTTTTTGCTTTTTTTAATCTTTCCAAAACTTCTTTTGGTATCTTCACATCCATACACCAGCAAGTATGGGGATCTTTCCCATTTTCATGGGCACAATTATTCTCATTTCCACAAATAGGACATATTTTTTTATTCATCTCTCTCCCTCCTGATTATCTTAATAATAAATTAAATATTAAAATTAGGAGGTAAATAATCTACCTCCTAATTTCCTATTACTTTTTATTTCCCCCATCTAGATAAACTAGATATTAATTCTGGGAATGCTATCTCCATTGCTTTAGCATTTAAATTATTCAATTCTAAAGTTGTTAAATTTTTCTTCTTAGATAGTTCTACAAGTTTCACTGTATCCTCTGATATCTCAGCACTATAAACTGATTCTCCATCAAAGAACTCTTTTCTTTCTAACCAATCATTCAATAATTTTCTGACCTTTGTTCTATCTTTATCAGTCATTTCATCTTCAGTTTTTTTATTTAATTCCAAGACATAATCTCTTTCCTTTTCTGTAGCAACCACTGTCATCAAATGCTTTGAAGTAGTAGGATAAACAACATTATATCCAATCACCAAATTCTTTACAAGTTCTTTTGTATCTTTTATATTTTCATCTTTTAACTTATATTTTCTTTCTAACTTATTAAGATATTTTTTAGTCAATTTATTGAATTTTTCAATATCATCACCTGTGATTTCTTTAGTTTTTAAACTATTTAAAAAGACCTCATCTTTACTGTCTTTTTTTATAATCTGTCTAGTTGTCAAATAGTGAACTGGTTCTTCATTGTTATACCAGTCAGATAAAATAGATTCTCTCACAAGTATTTCATCCATTACTTTATATGGTTCTTTCAATGTTTCTGTAGTAATCTTGTATTTACTAGTATCTAAATCTAAAGATGAACATGCTCCTAAAAACACTACCATCATTACCAATAAAATTTTCTTCATTGCCTATACCCTCCCACAACATTTTTTATATTTCTTTCCAGAACCACAAGGACACAAGTCATTTCTACCTACTTTGTCAGAAACTCTAGATTCTTTAGCTGAATTAGCATTACCTTCTGTGTCTTCACTAGTTTCATATCTTATATTTTTATTTCTATTTTTTGCTTCCTTTATCTCTACTTCCCTCTCTTCTGGTACTCTTATTTGCACCTTAAATAGATAAGAAATTGTTTCTTCTTTTATAGTTTTTAACATCTTAGCGTATAGATCTCCAGAGATCAATTTATATTCTGTAAGAGGATCTTTTTGACCATATGATCTAAGGTATATTCCCTCTCTTAGAGCGTCTAAAGTTTTTAAATGTTCTCTCCATCTAGAGTCTACTATCTCAAATAATATATATTTTTCTAGCTTTCTCATAAGTTCAGGAGTAAATTCTTCCTCTTTAGCCTTATACTTTTCTATTATTTTTTTAGATAAAGAATCAGAATATTCCTCAATAGTCAGACCTTTATATTCCTCTTTGTCTTCTATAACATAATCAAAGAACTCTTTTACTTTTTCTGTTAAACCATCTATATTCCAGTCTTCTTTAAATTCTCCTACAAATTTTTCAACAACTTCAGATGAAACTGTATCAGTTAACATACCAAAAATAGTCTCACTGAGATCATCTTTTTCTAAGGCTGTATTTCTACTCTCGTAGATAGCTTCCCTTTGTTTATTGTTAACATCATCAAATTCCAATAGATTTTTTCTGATCCCAAAGTTTCTCATTTCTACTTTTTTCTGTGCATTTTCAATAGCCTTACTTATCATATTGTGTACAATAGGTTCACCTTCTGGTAGTCCTAATTTGTCCATTACAGCAGCTACTCTTTCTGACCCAAATAATCTCATAAGTTCATCTTCTAACGAAAGATAAAATTCTGTTGCTCCTGGATCTCCTTGTCTACCTGATCTACCTCTTAACTGGTTATCTATTCTTCTAGATTCATGTCTTTCAGTACCTAGGATAAATAATCCTCCTGCTGCTAATACTTTTACTTTTTCATCTGCACACTGAGCTTTGTATTTTTCAAGTACTTCCTCATAATTAGGAGCATCCATTGATTCAACTTCATTTAGAGTTAAAAATTCTGGGTTACCTCCTAACATGATATCAGTTCCCCTTCCAGCCATATTTGTAGCGATAGTAATTGATTTATATCTACCAGCTTGGGCTACTATATCTGCTTCCTTTTCATGGAATTTAGCATTCAAAACTTCATGAGGTATTTTTTTCTTTTTTAGACGCTCAGATAATATTTCAGAACTTTCAATAGAAATTGTTCCTACTAAGGCAGGTTGACCCTTAGCATAGAGTTCCTCAATTCTTTCTACTATAGCGTTTATTTTTTCATTATGTGTTTTATAGACTAAGTCTGGGTTATCTAATCTTACTATTGGTCTATTCGTTGGAATAACTACAACTCCTAATTTATACGTATGCATAAATTCTGTGGCTTCTGTCTCGGCTGTACCTGTCATTCCAGATAATTTTTTATACATTCTAAAGTAGTTTTGTAATGTTATAGATGCTAAAGTTTGATTTTCTCCAGCTACTTTTAAACCTTCTTTAGCTTCTAAAGCTTGGTGTAAACCATCTGAATATCTTCTACCTTCCATGGCTCTTCCTGTGAACTCATCTATTATTATTATTTGTCCATCTCTAACTAAATATTCCTTATCTCTATAAAATAATTCTTTAGCTTTTAAAGCTTGCATCATATAATGAGTCAATTCTACATTTTCAGGTGAATATAGATTTTCAATATCTAATTCTTTTTCTATCTTAGTTATTCCTTTTTCTGTTAGGGTTATATTACTTGATTTTTCATCTACTTCATAATCTTTCCAAACATCATCTGGAATATTCATCTCTTTTTTCTTCTTTACATCCTTAATTTTTTCAGTTTCATAACTTCTAACTAATTTTTTAGATACTCCATCAAATATTTTATACCATTTTTGAGTATCAGCTGCTGCTCCTGATATAATAAGTGGAGTTCTAGATTCATCTATTAGGATCGAGTCTACCTCATCTACGATACAGAAATTAAGTTCTCTCTGAACTTTGTTTTCTACTTTAGATACCATGTTATCTCTCAAATAATCAAACCCAAATTCACTGTTTGTTCCATATGTAATGTCAGCTCTATAAGCTGCTCCTCTTTTATCCATAGGCATATTATTGTATACTACATCTGAAGTTAACCCTAAAAAGTCATATAATCTTCCCATTAATTCTCTATCACGAGTAGCCAAATAATCATTTACTGTTACTACATGAACACCTTTACCGCTCAGTGCGTTTAAATATACAGATAGAGTTGCAACTAATGTTTTTCCCTCTCCTGTTTTCATCTCAGTTATTTTCCCTTCGTGTAAAACTACTCCACCTATCATTTGTACATCGTAGTGTCTCATTCCAAGAACTCTTATAGCACCTTCTCTTACCACTGCAAAAGCTTCTGCTAAGATATCATCTAAAGTTTCACCTTTATCTAATCTTTCTCTAAATTCTATAGTTTTAGCTTTTAAATCCTCATCTCCTAAAATTTTTATCTCAGGCTCTAAGTTATTGATCTCATCTACAATAGCTAAAATCCTTTTTATTTCTCTGTCATTTTTTGTTCCAAAAATTTTCTTTACTAAGTTCCCGATCATCTGTCATTACCTCACTCAATTTTTGATTTCTCAAAGTCAAAAAACTTTGATTTCAATACACTTCACCGCTTATAATGATAACATATAAAAGGAGAAGTCGTCAATTAAATGAGCTTCGTTTTTACCTCTTATAAAGATATCTTTTTTGTGTATTTAATATGAAATTTTCACAGAAATGAACAATATATTTTTCTCATGAATTGTTAACAAGTAATTAACATTCTAGAAAATATATTTCTTATAGATTAACAAAACACCTTGATGTTTAAATATGTATTTGTTATACTCTAGGGGCGAGAATAATTATAGATTGCACTTTACAGGCTTTATTTTACTTACTGTTTTGTAGCTATGATATAATTCATAAAAAAAAAGGATGATGAAATATGCAAGAGGATGTACAAGGAGCAGTTAATACGTGGCAAAATTTAAGGAGACGAAGGCACAATTTACTATTAGTTTTCTACAGTATTATTGTAGGAATTCTAACAGGTTTAGTTATTGTAGCGTATAGAGTGGGATTAGATTTTTTAAATACAATAAGACAAGCCACCTTATTAGACGTAAAAAAGACTGTATCTTTAGTTGAAATATCCCAAATAGTAGCTATTTTTATAGTTGCGGCAATAATTTTACAGATGCTTTTGTCTAAATTTCCATTGATCAGTGGAAGTGGAATCCCACAAGTAAAAGCTCTTTTAATGAAACAAATTAAATTCAATTGGTTCTACGAATTGATAAGTAAGTTCTTAGGAGGGTTACTTAGTATAGGTAGTGGACTATCTCTAGGAAGAGAGGGACCATCTATACATTTAGGAGCTCAAATAAGTGAAGGAGTTAATAGCTTCTTCAAAACTAAAGAAGCAGAAAAAAAATATCTTATTTCTAGTGGAGCTAGTGCTGGTTTAGCAGCTGCATTCAATGCACCTCTAGCTGGAGTTATTTTTTCTTTAGAAGAACTCCACAAATACTTTTCTCCATTACTTCTTATTTGTACACTATTAGCTAGTATCAGTTCAGATTTTATAACCAAATTATTTTTAGGGTACGACCTTGTATTCGATTTTGATACTAAGTTACCTGCACAACTTTCTACAGGTAAATATCTCATCTCACTTATAATCTTTGGAATCATTATAGGATTAGCAGGAAAGTTATTTACTGACGGAATTGTCTTTTTTCAAAATTTATATAAAAAAGCTAAATTCAATTCATATGTTAAAGCGGTTTTCGCAATTCTTATCTCTCTAGGTGTAGGATTATTCTTTTCCGAGGTTGCTGGTGGAGGACACCATCTCATTCAAGACGTAGCTCAGAGATCTACTCCTATGAAAGTTTTATTTATTCTTTTAATAGCTAAATTCTTATTCACTTTATTTTCATATAGTACAGGATTTCCAGGAGGAATTTTCTTACCTATGCTAGTTGTAGGAGGTCTCCTAGGAAAGATATATGGTCTTGTTTTAATGGATATTTTCGATCTAAAAGAGGTCTATGCAGTTCATTTTATGATCTTAGGTATGGCTGGATACCTTACAGCAGTTGTAAGAGCTCCCATTACAGGAATAGTTCTTATTCTTGAGATGACAGGTAGATTTGATCATCTATTTAGTTTAACTCTAGTCTCAACACTAGCCTATGTCTTAACTGAATTTATTAATTTAGACCCTATTTATGATATTCTTTATAGAAATATGATCGCTAATCTTTTTTCATCAGGAAAAACACCACAAAAAGTTTCATCAAAATCATCTAAAGTGACACTATTAATACCTGTTATTGCAGATTCTTTTTTAGATGGAAAACATGTTTTTGAAATATCTTGGCCTGAAAATTGCCTTTTAGTTGGAATTAGAAGAGAAGTAAAAGAGATCATACCCAAAGGAATAACCAAGATAAAAAATGGTGATTTCCTTATTGTACTGACAGATAAAACAGATGCTGGGATAATCAGTCCCAAGTTATATAAGATGGGAACTGTAGCAACAGTTAGATAATATATTTATAGTAACTATCTATATAAAAGGAGTACCCTTGGTACTCCTTTTATTTGGTCCTATGATACCCTATCTTAAATATAATTTTTTTGATATAATATACACTCAAGGGGGAATTAATTTGAAAAAACTAAATAGAGGATTTACGATGATTGAACTACTTATAGTCATTGCCATAATAGGAATTTTAGCCACAACTTTAGCTCCAAAACTTTTAAAAGAAATAAGAAAGGCTACAGTAGCTAAAGTTCAGCATAATTTAGGTGTAATTAGATCTAGACTATCACTAGACGAAACCTTATTAGAGGAATTTCCAAATCTATTCGATGATGGTAGAGGAGAGGAATCAAATTTACTAAAGTCTTATAGTATCGAACCTACCCCTGCATTTACAGGTGCAGATGGAGTTAGCTACGGAGAAACTTCTCAAGTCGTTACTCCTAGAGATGACACAGGAGGATGGTTCTACATTAGAGAAACAGGTGAGATCTATGCCAATCTTCCTAATGGTGCTTATACAAAAGATGCAAAATACGAGATATGGAATGGAGAAGACGTTGGTGGAAATACTGATGGAGATGGAGATAGCGGTGGAGAAGAAGTTGCAAAGCCTAATGGCCCTGTAGGAGATAAGAGTTGGGAGGAGTTTACAAGTGGAGCTAACAAAGAAAATACATACAATAATAATACGAAAATCACATATGGTTCTATGACATTAAGTCCCAACGGCAACGGCACTTTTACACCTGTAGAATGGACACAGGGAGGATGGAAAAAAGTTTTTGTCTATGATGAAAATCATAATTTAATTCCTAATTCTGATCCCAGTTCAACAGATGGCTCTTATAATTACGGTGATCCTATTCCTAGTGAACCAAATAAAAAATATGCTGTTGTCTTTGAGAACGAAGACAACACTCATCTATATTCTGAAGCAAAACAACCTAGTTGGTAATCATCAAAATATAATAACAATCTAAAAAAAAGGGTGCGAAATCGCACCCTTTTTTCAACTCTACTTTGTCAGCTCTAAAAACTCCTCCTCAGTAAGAATTTTTACACTTCCTAACTCTTCTGCTTTTTTCAGCTTACTTCCAGGTTTTTCACCAACTATGAGATAATCTAATTTCTTAGATACACCTGACACATTGGTTCCTCCTAATTTTTCTACAATATCCTTGATCTCTTGTCTCTTAAAGTGGATTAATTTTCCTGTAGCTAAGAAAGTTTTTCCTACAAACTCCTCCAAATGAGCCCCTTCATCAACCTCTTCTATCTCAAAATTAACTCCTGCATCCTTTATTTTTTCCAATATTCTCATACTATCTTCATCTCTAAAATATCCGTATACAGATTGGGCTACCTTTCCTCCTACACCATCTATAGATAGTAAATCTTCCACTTCCATGTTAGCTAAATTTTCTATATTTTTACTTTCTTTAGACAGTAAGCCTCCTAAAAATTTCCCTACAAATGGAATTCCTAAGGCATAGAGTGTTTTAGAATAATCTAATTTTTTACTCTCTTCAATGGAACTTAACAATTTTTCTATACTCTTACTCCCTAAATTATCTAATTTTTCCAATTCATCTTTTTTTAGATGCAGTTCGTAAAAGTCACTTATTTCCTTTAAAAATCCTAATTCTATAAATTTTTCAACTATTTTTGCTCCGCCGATTATATTCATAGCATCACGAGAGATAAAATATTCCATCTTCCCCTGTAATTTTGCCCTACAGTGGGGATTCATACATTTTAAGTTTACTAGACCTTCCTCTTTTTCTAACTCTGAATCACATACAGGACAGTTTGTAGGAGGGATTATCTCCACCTCTGTTCCATCTCTCAATTCTTTTACAGGTTTTACAACTTGAGGAATTATTTCGGCAGCTTTTTCAATAAATACTGTATCTCCGATTTTTATATCTTTTCTGAGAACCTCGTCATAGTTATGAAGACTGGCACGTCTGACCATACTTCCCGATACTTCTACTGCCTCTAATTCTGCTACTGGAGTTACCTTTCCTGTTCTTCCTACCTGCCAAGTTACATCATTTAATTTGGTCGTCACCTGTTTAGCAGGAAATTTATAGGAGATAGCCCATCTAGGTGCCTTGGTTGTAGCTCCTAACTCTTCATACAGACTCAGATTATTTACTTTGATTACCAGTCCATCAGTTTCATAGTCCAAATTATTTCTCTCAGCTTCCCAGTATTTTATCCTAGTCCCTAAATATTCTATAGTCTCACACATATCATAGACCTTTGTAGTTTTAAATCCCAATCCTTCTAAATATTTTAGACTGTCGATATGAGTTTCAAACCCTAATTCTTCACTATCTACCAAATAATATATATAGGCATCCAAATTTCTTTCTCCTACAATGGCTGCATCTTTCTGACGAAGGGTTCCCCCAGCTGCATTTCTAGGGTTAGCAAAAACTTCCTCTCCTGACTCCAACCTTTTTTTATTGAGTGATTCAAATTCAGTCAATGGTAAAACTATCTCTCCTCTAACCTCAATAGATACACTTTCCTTTAGAAATTTGGGGATAGAACTTATCTGCATTATATTTTCAGTTACATCTTCTCCGACTTTTCCATCTCCACGGGTAACAGCCTGAACCAAACGACCATCCTCATAGTGGATACTTATTGAGATCCCATCTAATTTCAATTCTAATACATAGTCTACTTGGGTATTTTCATTTTCTAGACTATCTTTATTTAAAACTCTCTTTACCCTTCCATCAAAATCTTCTAAATCTCCTAAATTATAGGTATTAGCTAAACTCAGCATTGGTTTTTTATGGGTAACTTTCATAAATTTACTGTCTTTTAACCCTCCACCTACAACTACTGTAGGAGAGTTTTCAGTCTTATATTCAGGGTTCTCTGCCTCTAATTTTTCTAATTTTTTTAATAATTTATCATACTCTACATCTGAAACCAAACTTTCATTTTTTTCATAGTAGTAGTAATTATGTTTATGTAGTTCTTCCTTTATTTTCTCTATCTCTGCTTTTATATTTTTTTTATCTTTCGTCATAAATCTTCTCCTTCAAAATATCTTTTTTATACTAAATTATATCATAAAATTTAAAACACTCGAAATAGATTTATCAAGATAAAAGTTATAGCTCCATAAGTTGTTTTCTTTGACACAGAGATTCACTGAGAATTAGATTAGAGGTTCACTGAGGTTTCTCTGTGCACTCTCCTTTTTTCCCTCTGCGTATCTCCGTGTCCAGTTTTTTTTTACCCTTCGAAGCACGCACTTCGGGTTTTCTCCAACACCTTTGTTCGTTTTCAGTTACAACTCACCCTTGTTATTTAGTGATTTAAATGGTAATATATTTAGGTTAAAATATATATAAACATAGTAAATTAGGAGTTTCTACCTGCATAGGTGTGACTTTTAATATTTCACTATAATTTTAGGAGGTCAACAATGAAGGAAAAGGTTTTAATTTTTGGACACAAGAATCCAGACACAGACTCTATATGTTCAGCTATTGCATATTCTAACCTTAAGGATCAATTAGGACTTAATACAAAGGCTGTTAGATTAGGACAATTAAATAAGGAAACTGAATTTATTTTAAATCATTTTAAAGTAGCGACACCACCGTTACTTACTACTATTAAACCACAGGTCAAAGATCTGACTAAGGTTGAAAAAGAATTGATAAAAGAAACTGACTCTATTCAAAAAGCATTAGAG
>Ga0316197_10000586_pt1 | contig 25202 bp, 22 predicted proteins | sample OudBiesiAoxic_MG_FD_204939 | JGI IMG/M metagenome (GOLD analysis project Ga0316197, IMG submission 204939) | Coastal sediment microbial communities from Oude Bieten Haven, Netherlands - site A oxic | ecosystem: Environmental > Aquatic > Marine > Coastal > Sediment | place: Netherlands... | reverse complement strand
CGACGGGTGGCCGACTTCGTGTCCGACCGGCTGCGTCATCTGGCGCCGGCGCGGATCGAGCCGGTGGACACCGACGTCCGGGCACTGCTTGACGAGCTCGCGGGCCTTGCGCGTGGGGCTGAGGGGCTTGCCCCCCGCCCGTTGCCTGCGGTCTTGTCGAGGGCGTACGGCGACCAGGTGAGCGTGCTGACCCACGACCTGCTGGAGGCCTGCGGTGCGACCGGGACCGGTGCGGCGGACGAGCCCCTCGGCGAGGCGCACTCGGTGCTGGTCGCCCTGCGTCGACTGCTGCCCTGAGCCGTTGGCCGATCGCGCCTAGGCTCACCGCTGTGGAGTATGTCGATTCGGTGGTCGACCTCGTCGGGCACACGCCCCTCGTCCGACTCCGACGCATCATCGAGCACGGGGACCCCGCCGGACCCCTGGTGCTGGCGAAGGTCGAGTACCTGAACCCCGGCGGCTCGGTGAAGGACCGCATCGCCGTGCGGATGGTCGACGCGGCCGAGGCGTCCGGTGAGCTGCGCCCAGGAGGCACCATCGTGGAGCCGACCAGCGGCAACACCGGTGTCGGTCTGGCGATGGTTGCCCAGGAGCGCGGCTACTCGTGCGAGTTCGTCGTGCCCGACAAGGTCTCGGCCGACAAGGTCAACGTGCTGCGCGCCTACGGGGCGCGGGTGCACGTCTGCCCCACGGCTGTGGCGCCGGAGCACCCCGACTCCTACTACTCCGTCTCCGACCGGTTGGTGCGCGAGATACCCAACGCATGGAAGCCCGACCAGTACGCCAACCAGAACAACCCACGCTCGCACTACGAGACGACCGGCCCGGAGATCTGGGAGCAGACGCAGGGGCGCATCACCCACTTCGTCGCCGGGATCGGCACCGGCGGGACCATCACCGGGGTTGGCCGCTACCTCAAGGAGGTCTCCGACGGGGGCGTCCAGGTTGTGGGCGCCGACCCGACCGGATCGGTGTACTCGGGGGGCACGGGGCGTCCGTACCTGGTCGAGGGCGTCGGGGAGGACTTCTGGCCGGGCACGTACGACCCGTCGGTGTGCGACCGGATCATCGAGGTGAGCGACGCAGACTCCTTCGCGATGACCCGGCGCCTGGCCCGCGAGGAGGGGCTGCTGGTCGGAGGGTCGTGCGGCATGGCGGTGGTGGCCGCCGTCCGCGTGGCCGCCGAGCTGGCCGCCGACGGACGTGCGGATGCGGTCGTGGTGGTGCTGCTGCCCGACGGTGGTCGCGGGTACCTGTCGAAGGTGTTCGATGACTCGTGGCTGGCCCGCTTCGGGTTCTTGCACTCCCACTCCGACGACGAGAGCGTCGGCAACGTGCTGCGTGGCAAGAGTGGCGCAATGCCGGCGCTGGTGCACACGCACCCCAACGAGACCGTGGCCGAGGCGGTGGCCATCCTGCGCGAGTACGGGGTGTCACAGCTGCCGGTGGTGCGCGCCGAGCCGCCGATCATGGCCGCCGAGGTGGCTGGGTCGGTGTCGGAGCGGGCACTGATGGAGGCGTTGTTCGCCGGCCGTGCCGCGCTGACCGACCCGGTCGAGAAGCACATGGCGCCCCCGCTGCCGTCCATCGGTGCCGGCGAGTCCGTGGCCGCGGCCGTCGAGGCGCTTCGGCAGGTCGACGCGGTGATGGTGCTCGACGACGGACGACCGGTGGGTGTGGTGACGCGGCAGGACCTTCTCGAGCAGGTGACTCCGGTGGGAGGCGACGATGGACGCTGAAGAGTGGGACGAGCGCTACGCAGCATCTGACCTGGTCTGGTCGGTCGAGCCCAACTCGTTCGTGGTGGGGCTGACCGACGACCTGACCCCGGGATCGGCGATCGACGTCGCTGCCGGTGAGGGACGCAACTCGTTGTGGCTGGCCGAGCAAGGATGGCAGGTGACCGCCGTCGACTTCTCCTCGGTCGCTGTCGAGCGGGGGCGGGGCCGCCCCGGTGGGGACCGAGTGGACTGGCAGGTGGCCGACATCACCAGCTACACGCCATCCGAGCAGTTCGACCTAGTGCTGCTGTGCTACCTGCACCTTCCCCGGCAGCTGATGCGGCGGGTTCTCGACCACGCTGCGGCGTGGGTCGCTCCGGGCGGCCATCTCGTGGTCATCGGGCACGCGGTGCGCAACCACGCGCAGGGCGTGGGCGGGCCGGACGACGTCGACCGGCTGCAGGACGAGGAGCTCTATGCCGAGGCCGCTCAGGCACTGGTGGTGGAGCGCCTGGAGGAGGTCGAGCGCGACACCCCGAACGGGACCGCGATCGACGTCGTCCTGCGGGCCCGCCGCGCCTGACGTCGGCACCCGGCCCACCACGCCGGAGCTGGCCACCGATTCGGCACGAGAAGACCTGCGCACTGATGGCCGATGGACTCTGGCGGCCGGCCCGGCAGGAGCCGATCATCACAGATGGGTCGGCGTTGACCTTGTGAGAGGGGGAGTCACGATGAGGGCGGCCCAATCCGGTTTCGTCGCAGCGGGATCCCACCAGGTGGAGCTGAGAACCGATCGACAGTCCCTGGGCTGGCTCGCCGTCGCCGTGGCGCTGGCGATCGTGGCCATCCTCGTCATGGGGACGATGGCTGAGGCTCGCTGGTGTGGCCCAGAGCTCTGTGTCGAGGAGGCGGGCTTCTGAGAGACACGTCGCCATCGACGTGAGCCCTACCCGTCGGATCAGTTACCTCAGGATCGTTGCGTCACTCAAGGTTCGAGCCGACACCGCAGGACACGCCGGTGCCACCGAGCCCGCAGTAGCCGTTGGGGTTCTTGTGCAGGTACTGCTGGTGGTACTCCTCGGCGTAGTACAGCGGGCCAGCGGCGTCCGGCTGCTCGGGTGAGAGCGGGCGGATCTCGGTGGAGATCTCGCCCCGTCCGGCCGCGCGGAGCCTGTCGTTGTAGGCGTCGCGGGTGGCGACTGCCGCATCACGCTGCTCAGGGGTGGTCCAGTAGATCGCCGACCGGTACTGCGTGCCCATGTCGTTGCCCTGGCGCATGCCCTGAGTCGGGTCGTGGCCCTCCCAGAAGATGCGCAGGATCTCCTCGAGCGACACCACTGCCGGGTCGAACACCACCCGAACGACCTCGGTGTGGGCGGTCTGACCGGTGCAGGTCTCCTCGTAGGTGGGGTGCTGGGTGTAGCCACCCGCGTAGCCCACGGCTGTCGTCCACACCCCGTCGGTCTGCCAGAACAGCCGCTCGGCACCCCAGAAGCAGCCCATCGCGACGACGATCTCTTCCATGCCCGTCGGCGGGTCGGACTCGATCGGCGTGCCCAGGACGGTGTGCGTGCCGGTCAAGCGGTAGGGACGCTGGTCGCGTCCCTGCAATGCCGCCGCGGGCTCGACGATGCGGGTCTTCAGGGCGCTGCTGCCGAACAAGAAGTCGAACACGGCTGCTCCTTCGCAAGTTCCAGGTTCCGGTGCCCCCGACACATGTCTCAACCTTTGACGGACACCCGCTGTTCCGCGACTTGCCGCAACGGTGCCGAAGGTGGTCGGCTGCGCCCATGACGTTCCCCGTTCTCGACGGCCTGCGCACGATGGAGCTCGGCAGCCCGGGCCAGATGCGCACCGAGCTCACCGCCCTCGTGCTCGCCGGACGCAAGACAGCGACTGCGGGCCTGGTCGAGGAGTACGAGTCCGAGCAGGAGCCGGCCGAGCAGGTGGGGGAGCGCCTGGTGCTCGTCGACGACGAGGGCGGACGGGTCGGGGTGATCGTCGTCGAGCGGGTCGAGCGCCGCCGGATCGCCGACGTGGACTGGGCCTTCGCCCAGTCCGAGGGAGAGGGCTTCAGGTCGCTCGAGGACTGGCATCAGGCACATCGGGAGTTCTGGGCGTCGGAGGGCCACCAGGTGGGTGAGGACACCGAGGTCGAGCTGATCTGGTTCCACCTCGAGCGTGGCCTGGACACCCTCGCCATCCATGCCGGGCAGGATCCCGACCCGGCCACAGGGGCGGTCAACGTGCCCGTCTACCTGACCAGCACCTACGCCCAGGATGGTGTCGGGACCCTGCGCACCGGGCTCGGCAACGGCTACGACTACTCCCGCAGCGGCAACCCGACGCGCACCGCGCTCCAGGACTGTCTTGCGGCGTTGGAGGGGGGCAGCCACGGCCTGGCCTTCGCCTCGGGGATGGCGGCCGAGGACACCCTGCTGCGCGCGCTGGTGAAACCGGGCGACCACGTGGTGATCCCCGACGATGCCTACGGCGGGACGTACCGGCTGTTCGCCCGGGTGCTGCAGCGATGGGGCCTGCGCTTCACGCCGGTGCCCCTGGACGACCTGTCCGCCGTGGCGGCTGCCATCGAGGACGACACGAGGCTGGTGTGGGCGGAGACGCCGACGAACCCCCTGCTGACCGTCGCCGACATCGCCGCCCTCGCTCGACTGGCCCATGACGCCGACGCCAGACTGGTGGTCGACAACACCTTCGCGTCACCGGCGCTGCAACGACCTCTCGGGCTGGGCGCCGACGTCGTGCTGCACTCGACCACGAAGTACCTCGGCGGTCACTCCGATGTCGTCGGGGGAGCATTGGTGGTGGGCGACACCGAGCTCGCCGAGAACCTGGCCTTCCACCAGAACGCCATGGGCGCGGTCAACGGGCCCTTCGACGCCTTTCTCACGCTGCGGGGCATCAAGACCCTCGGCGTGCGCATGGATCGGCACTGCGACAACGCCGAGGCCGTCGTCGAGCTGCTCCTCGCCCACCCCCGGGTGCGTCAGGTGCTGTACCCGGGCCTGCCCGGGCACCGTGGTCACGAGGTGGCGGCTCGCCAGATGAGCCGGTTCGCAGCGATGGTCTCGTTCACAGTGGACGGCGGTGCAGAGGCAGCCGCGGCGGTCTGCGCCCGCACTCGCGTATTCACCCTGGCCGAGTCCCTCGGCGGGGTTGAGTCGCTGATCGAGCTGCCGGGTCAGATGACGCACGCCAGCGTGGCCGGTTCGCCGCTGGAGGTGCCAGCTGATCTGGTGCGACTCTCGGTAGGTATTGAGTCTGTTGCAGATCTGCGAGACGATCTCACCTGGGCGCTTGGTCGCTAGCCTGCGTGGCTGGTCGCGCTGGCGCTCGGAGGTCGATGTGAGGACTGGCGTAGCGCTGCTCGCCGCTGGCGGCACGGCGCTCGCTGTGGCGGGTGCGTCGGTGGTAGCGCTGGCGGCCCCGCAGCCCTCGTCGCGGTCTGTCGGGGCGACTGTGCAACACGAGGTTCTCACTGTCGCCCGCACGCCCGCGCCTGCCGCCGTCACGGCGGCCAACCCGCACGAGCACCGGGGCCACGCCGAGCTGTACCAGGCGGCCCTCGCGGCTGCTGAGAAGGCCGCGGCCAAGCAAACGAAGGCGCCCAAGCCCAACCGCAAGGCGGAGAAGGCGCAGGCTCAGTCGGTGGCGAAGCGACCGCCTCCGGGTGGTCCGTCGCCGTCCGGTCCGCTGGGCATACCGCAGCGAGCCATGAGCGCCTACCGACTCGCTGCCGACGTGCACGGCGCACGGTGCACCCTAGGCTGGGAGGCCATCGCGGCTGTCGGCCGGGCCGAGTCCGGTCACGCGAACGGCGGCCAGCTCTACCCCGACGGCACGACGTGGGAGCCGATTCTCGGCCCCGTCCTGAACGGGTCGGGCTTCGCCGCCATCCGCGATACCGACGGCGGGCGCTTCGACGGTGACAAGGAGTGGGATCGCGCCGTCGGTCCCATGCAGTTCATCCCGGGTACCTGGCAGTGGATCGGTCTGGACGGTGACGGCGACGGTCGCGCCGACCCGAGCGACATCGACGATGCAGCCGCCGGGACGGCCCGGTACCTGTGTGTCCACGGTGGCGACCTGAGCGACCGTGCCCAGCTGCGGGAAGCCCTGCTGCGGTACAACGCGTCGAGCGCCTATGCCGACGCCGTGCTCGCATGGGCCGACGCCTACGCCGGACGGGCCACCGTTGTCCCCGATCCGGAACCGCCGACGAAGAACGCCACCTCGGCGGACGAGGGGGCCGGGCGCACAGCCAAACGGGACGTGTCGAGCGAGCCGGACGACAGCGAGCCGAGCCCGACAGCCACGGCGACCGCTACCCCGGCGCCCTCGAGCGAGCCCACGCCGACGGCGACACCCACCCCCACCCCGACGAGCGAGCCGACCGCGACTCCGACGGCGGAGCCGACCGCGACTCCGACGGCGGAGCCGACCGCGACTCCGACGGCGGAGCCGACCCCGACCCCCACCACCGTCGACGAGCCGCCCGCCGACGGTGACGACGCCACCGCAGGCTAGGTCTGCCCTGGCCGTCGAATCAGGTCAGTGTCGTCCAGGGCCCGCTCGAGCTCGGGCAGCAGGGGATCTCGTGCTTCAAGGACGAGTACCCGTGCCCCGACCTGCGAGGATCGCCAAGGATGGCAGCCTCGGGTGGGCCGGATGTCGCGTGGGTCACGGTCCCGGTTGCGACGGTACGTCTGAGGGCGTGCGTCGACGCGTCTCCGGCATCGTGGTGCTCACCAGCGCGCCCGCCGCGAGGACTGCCGCGGTGACCGCGAACGCCAGCGTGTACGAGCCCGACTGCACGAGCAGTCCCGCGATCAGCGGGCCGATGATCGCGCCGAGGTCGGAGGCCATCTGCGACACCGCCACCACGGTGCCCCCGCGGCTGCCGACGACATCCCCGACGACCGCCGCCGGTGCCGTTCCGAGCAGGGCAGCGCCCGCGCCGTAGAGCGCCATCGACACCAGGAAGCCTGGCTGGCTAGGCCAGACAGCCAGCAGGCTGATCGACACGGTCGCCACCACACCGCCCCCGATCATGGCCGGCCGCCGCCCGACCGTGTCGACGAAACGGCCGGCTGGGATCAGCAGTGCGCCCTGCACGGCCGCGCTGACGACGAAGCCGATGCCCACCCAGCGTGCCGACAGACCGAGGGAGTCAGCCACGAACAGCGGGATGAGGGAGGAGCGGATGCCGAACAGCGCCCACCCGGTGCCGAGCTGCGTGACCAGCGCGGCTATGTAGGCGCGGGATCGTAGCGCGGTTCGAAGCGTGGTTGTGGGTGCAGACGGGTCGCTGCCCGTGCCCGCGGCCTGGCGGGCGACGGCCGCGCGCCGCAGCGCCCACCAGGAGATGACCGCGGCCACCCCGAGGGTGCCGGCATAGGCGAAGAACGGAGCGCGCAGCGACACCTCGGCCAGCAGACCTCCGAAGGCGGGGCCGGCGATGCCGCCGAGCAGAAAGCCGCCCTGGATCAGGCCGGCGGCGCGTCCGCGGAGGCCGTGGTCGACCACCCGGTACATCAGGGCGAAGGCCGACACGGTGAACATGGCCGAGCCGACGCCGCCGGCTCCCCGCATGAGCAGCAGCTGCCCGTAGGACTGTGCCGCGCCCGCGAACAGGCTCGACACGGCCACGATCAGCAGCCCCACGGTCAGAACCGACCGCTCGTCGAAGCGGTCGACGAGGCGTCCGCCCAGCAGGGCCGACACGAGCCGCATGGCGGCGAACACCGACACCACGGCTCCAGCCAGGGCCGCCCCGACTCCGAACTCGCGGGCGTAGAGCGGGATGACCGGGGCCACGATGCCGAATCCGACAGCAACCGCGAAGGCGATCGACGTCAGGACGGCGACCTCGAGCGGCAGGTCGCCGAGGACGCGACGCAGGCCTCGCCGTCCGGTGGCTCTCACTCGTAGTGGTCGCCCGCGGTCTCCTGCAGGCCAGAGGTCTCGCGTAGGGACAGCTCCTTGAGGAATAGCGTCAGCACGAAGGCGAGGAGTACCACCGGCACGGCGACGAAGAAGACGCGGTCGATAGCGTCCATGAACGACGACAGCAGCGGCTCCCTGGCCGCGTCGGGCAACGCCTGGATCGCCTCCGGGGTGCCGGAGATTCCCCCAGCGTCCACACCCGGAGGTGTGCCACCGGGGAACCTCTCGGCCAGCGAGCTGGTGAGGGTGGCGGTGAGAACCGAGCCGAACACGGCTGTCCCGATCGCGCCGCCCATGGATCGGAAGAAGGTGTTGCTGCTCGTGGCGACACCGAGGTCGCGCGGCTCGACCGCGTTCTGGACGGCCACCACGAGGGTCTGGATGACCAGACCCAGACCGAAGCCGAGCACGAAGATGCGCAGCGAGACGTTCCACATCGGTGTGTCGACCTCAAGCGTGGACAACCAGAGCATCGCCGAAGCAATGATCGCGAGCCCTGCAACCGGGAAAATCTTGTAGCGCCCGGTGCGCGTGATGAGCAGGCCGGAGCCGGTGGAGGTGATGAAGATGCCCAGCACCAGCGGCAGAAGCAGTAGGCCGGACGCCGTCGGTCCGTAGCCGCGCACCACCTGGAGATAGACGGGCAGGTAGATGATGCCGCCGAAGAAGGAGATGCCGAACAGGAAGCTGACGGCACTGGTGTTGCTGAAGACGGGGTTCGTGAACAGGCGCATGGGCAGCAGTGGTTCGGGCACGCGCAGTTCCCACGTGATGAACACCCCGATCAGGACGACACCCAGCAGGGCCAGGCCGATGATGAGAGGGTCGTTCCACTCGTACTCGTTGCCGCCCCAGACGGTGACGAGCAGGATCGAGCTGACGGCCGCGACGATCAAGGCGGCACCGACGTAGTCGATGGAGTGCTCCACCCGCTTCTTCGGCAGGTGCAGGGTGCGCTGGATCGTGAACAGGGCCACGAGGCCGAGCGGGACGTTGATCCAGAACACCCAGCGCCACGACAGCGACTCGGTGAAGAAGCCACCGAGCAGCGGCCCCAGCACGCTGGCGATACCGAACACGGCGCCGAAGAGTCCCTGGTATCGACCGCGTTCGCGAGGGCTGACGATGTCTCCCACGATGGCCAGCGTCAGCGCGATGAGACCGCCGGCGCCGAGACCCTGCACGGCGCGCCCGAGGATGAGCACACCCATGGTGGCCGCGATTGCGGAGACGAGTGAGCCCATCACGAAGATCACGACGGCGGCCTGGAAGACCGACTTGCGCCCGTAGAGGTCACCGATCTTGCCGTAGAGGGGCGTGGAGGCCGTGGCCGTCAGAAGGTAGGCCGTGACCGTCCACGAGTACTGCTCGATGCCGCCGAGCTCGCCGACGATCGTCGGCAGTGCGGTCGCGACGATCGTCTGGTCGAGCGCGGCCAGGAACAGCCCCACCATGAGGCCGCCGATGACGACCAGCACCTCGCGGTGCGTCATCGCACCGGCCTTGTCCGCACCCGCGGACTGCTCGGGATTCGAGCCCGTGGGCGCGTCCGGTGGTGTCGTCTCGCTCATCGAGTCCCCTCGTCGATCCGGTCGAGGTCGTCTGCCAGGCGCCCCAGCAGCCGGTGGAGGTTGGTCACGTCGTCGTCGTCCCACGAGGCCAGCGCCCGCTCGACGCCCTGCTCGCGTCGTCGTAGGGCATCGACCATGAGGTCGGCGCCCTTCGGGGTGAGGGTGAGGTGGAAGGACCGGCCGTCGTCCGGGTCGGGCTCGCGGACGAGGAGACCCTCCTCGTCCAAGGCCCGGATGTGCCTGCTGACCGTCGAAAGGTCGAGCCCGGCGTCGGCGGCGAGGTCGGACGGGCGCTTCGACCCGTCGCACGCCAGCCTGTGCAGGAGCATGACCGCGGCGACGTCGATCTGTGCGGGGCCGCCGAAGCGGCGCAGGCGTCGCGCGATCCGAAAGAGGTCCGGGACCAGCGTGGAGGTGGCGCCTGGTCCCGCCGGCATCACCGGACGGAGGACGTCCCGGACACCTGACATGGTTGGTTGCACCACGCAACGATAGTGGCGGGGTGCCGGTGCGCGCACATTCGCCACCTCGTAGCGGCAGACTTCGCCCGTGGACGATCTTCTCGCCCGAACCGCCGACGACGCCGAGCGCGCAGCCACGGAGCTAGCCGACGTCGTCCGCCGCACACCGGTCGAGGGGGCCCGTTGGCTCAGCGAGCCGCTGGGGGTGCCGGTGCGGCTCAAGTGCGAGAACCTCCAGCGAGCCGGTTCCTTCAAGATCCGCGGCGCCTACACCCGCATCGTGCGACTGTCGGCGCGAGAGCGCGCGCGCGGCGTGGTGGCGGCAAGCGCCGGCAACCATGCGCAGGGGGTCGCTCTGGCCGCATCCCTGCTGGACACGCCCGCCACGGTCTTCATGCCCGAGGGTGCGTCGCTGGTGAAGGAGCGAGCGACCCGCGGCTACGGCGCCCAGGTGCGCACTGAGGGGACGTCGATCGACCACGCCGTCGACGCCGCCCTTGCCTACGCCGAGCAGACCGGCGCGGTGTTCGTGCACCCCTACGACCACCCCGACATCGTGGCGGGTCAGGCCACGTCGGGACTGGAGATCCTGGCGCAGGCGCCCGACGTGGGCACTGTTGTGGTGTGCACCGGCGGAGGCGGGCTGCTCGCCGGAGTCGCAGCCGTCGTCAAGCGGGCTCGACCGGGCGTCCGGGTGGTCGGGGTCCAGGCCGAGGGTGCAGCGGCGTACCCGCCGTCGCTATCGGCAGGGCATCCCGTGCCGTTGACGTCGATGAGCACGATGGCCGACGGCATCGCCGTGGGACGACCAGGCGACCTTCCCTTCTCGATCATCGCCGAGCACGTGGACGAGATCGTCACGGTGAGCGAGGACGAGATCTCCCGCGCGCTCGTGCGTCTTCTGGAGCGCAACAAGCTGGTCGCCGAGCCCGCCGGCGTAGTGGCCGTCGCTGCGCTGGCGTCAGGCAAGGTCGACGTGGCAGGCCCCGTGGTGGCCACGGTCTCGGGTGGCAACGTCGACCCGTTGTTGCTGCTGCGCGTCGTGCGCCACGGCATGGTGGCCGATGGGCGCTACCTGGCCTTCACGACGGCGATCCTCGACCAGCCCGGTGCGCTGGCTGAGCTGCTCGCGCGCCTGGCCGACCTCGGCGCCAACGTGCTCGACGTCGTGCACGAGCGCACCCGGTCGTCGCTGGCGGTGGCCGACGTGGACGTCCTGCTGCACGTCGAGACACGTGGGCCGGTCCATCGCGACGAGATCGTGGACGGGCTCACCGCCGCCGGATACCTGATGAACGTCCTCGCCTGAGCCGGACGCCGGGCTCGACGGCGGGTCGGGGAATGTGTCGCGCCGATATCGCGCTTAGCCTCTCGCCACGACAGACGACGCGAGAGGCACGGCAGTGAATGCGATCGAGGCAGAAGGCCTGGTCAAGATCTACCAAACCCGGGGTGCCGGCGAGGTTCGCGCCCTTGACGGGGTCGACCTCGAGGTGCCCGAGGGCAGCGTCCTTGGCCTGCTCGGTCCCAACGGCGCAGGCAAGACGACCACGGTGCGCATCCTGGCGACCCTGCTGCGGCCCGACGCGGGCCGTGCCGTGGTGGCCGGCCACGACGTCGTGAACGAGGCCCAGCAGGTGCGCCGATCCATCGGTCTGTCAGGGCAGTACGCCGCCGTCGACGAGAACCTGACGGGCCGCGAGAACCTCACCATGTTCGGCCGTCTCTACCAGATACCCGCGCGCGCAGCCCGATCACGGGCGGAGGAGCTGCTCGACCAGTTCAACCTCTCCGACGCCGGCGACCGCGTGGCCAAGACCTACTCCGGCGGCATGCGGCGCCGGCTCGACCTGGCCTCGGCACTCATCGGGCACCCCCGGCTGCTGTTCCTCGACGAGCCGACCACCGGCCTGGACCCCCGCAGCCGCCTGGGCATGTGGGAGGTCATCCGCGAGCTTGTCCGCGAGGGCACGACGCTGCTGCTGACCACGCAGTACTTGGAGGAGGCCGACGAGCTCGCCGACACCATCGCCGTCGTCGACCAGGGGCGCATCATCGCCCGAGGCACGGCCGACGAGCTGAAGTCGCAGGTTGGCGGCGAGCGCATCGAGGTGGTCGTGCGCGACCCCGCGCACCTGAGCGACGCCGTGTCGCTGCTGGAGCGCGAGGCGCTCGGCCCGGCCGAGGTCGACGCCCACACCCGTCGCATCACCGTGCCGTCCTCGGGTGGTGCCACCCACCTGATGGATGTCGTGCGCGAGCTGGACGAGCAGCAGATCGGCATCGACGACATCGGCCTGCGTCGCCCTACGTTGGACGACGTCTTCCTGTCCCTGACCGGGCATGCTGCGCAGGCTGCCGGTGACGACGAGGCAGTCGAGGCAGCTGCCGGCCCGAGGAGCAACGCATGACCACGACCACGTCGAGCAGCGATACCGCAGTGACCACGGGCACGTCGTCCGGGTTGTCCGGTGCGATCGCCGACGGCCGGGTGCTCGTCTGGCGCAACCTCAAGCGGATCACCCGCATACCCGAGCTGGCCATCTTCGCGGTGCTGCAATCGATCATGTTCGTGCTGCTGTTCGCGTTCGTGTTCGGCGGTGCGATCCCGGTCGGCGACGGCGGCGCGGAGGTCTACCGCAACTACCTGATGCCCGGCATCTTCGTGCAGACGCTCGGGTTCGCCGCGATCACCACCGCCGTCGGCATGAACGACGACATGAACAAGGGCCTCATCGACAGGTTCCGCTCGCTGCCGATGGCCCGCTCGGCCGTGGTGGGTGGACGAGTCGTCGCCGACGTCGTCTACAACGCCCTGATTCTTGTGGTGCTCATGCTCGCGGGACTCGCGGTGGGGTGGCGTGTGAACAGCAGCGTCACCGAGTTCGTGATCGCCGTGCTGCTGCTCGGAGCCTTCACCTTCGCGATGACCTGGATCGGCGTCTGGCTGGGCATGAAAGCGCCCACCGTCGAGGTCGTGCAGCAGATGGGTTTCATCACCATCTTCCCGCTGTCGTTCATCTCCAACGTCTTCGTGCCGCTGGAGTCGCTGCCGGACTGGCTGCAGCCGTTCGCGGAGTGGAACCCATTCAGCGCGATCACCCAGTCGGTGCGCCAGCTGTTCGGAAACCCGGTCGCGTCCACCGGCTCCTGGCCGAGTGAGAACCCCTACCTGCTGTCGGTGATGTGGATCATTGTCATCGTCGCGGTGTTCGCCCCGCTCGGAGTGCGTACCTACAACCGCACCAGCCGCTGAGCCTGGCCGGCTGCTCCCTCGGGCGAGGGTCAGGCCAGCGGCGTCGCTTCGATGATCTCGACCTCCAGCATTCGCCCCGTGGGCGTCTCGAAGTTGACGGTGTCGCCGGCACTGCGACCGTTGATCGCCCTACCCAGCGGCGAGTTGGCCGAGTAGACCTCGTGGTCGATCGCGGCGTCCATGCTCGCCATCTCCCGTGACCCGAGAAGGAACGTCTCCGTCTCGCCGTCGGCTGTGAACCTCACGGTGACCACCATGCCCGGTTCGACGACACCATCGTCTGCGGGACGCTCGCCGACCTTGGCGCGGTGCAGCAGGTCCTGCAGCTGGCGGATGCGGGCCTCCATCTTGCCCTGCTCTTCCTTGGCCGCGTGGTAGCCGCCGTTCTCCGACAGGTCGCCCTCGGCGCGAGCGGCCTCGATGCGCTTGGCGATCTCGCTGCGCCCCTGGGTGCTCAGCTGGTCGAGCTCGGCCTTCACCTGGTCGAACGCCTCCTGGGTGAGCCAGGCGACGTTGTCGTTGGTCGTGGTCACTGCTGGGAGCTCCTTGTCGCGTTGCCATCGATGAGCAAACGACCAGCCTAGCCCGCAATCGCGAGGTCGCTCCGTCCGCGCACCAGTGGGCATGCTCGACCGACCGCTGCTGGACGGCTAGGACGACGGCGCGCTCACAGGTCGACAGGCCAGCAGCCGGGCCGCCAACGGCGGGGAGGCAGTCTCGATCGCGGTGCTCACCACGACCCGGCGATCGCCCCCGGTGGGCACCTGGATGCGCTCGGCCCCGACGTCGATCTGGTTGTCGCCCACCGCCGCCACGTCGCAGACCACCGGCAGCTCAGGGTCGCGGACGACCTCGACCGCGATGGTGATGGACGACTCGGTGATGTCACCATAGGTCAGCACGCCCGCCTGCACCCCGGTCGAGCGCTGGGACAGGCCGACGAATGTCGCCACCACCAGCCCCGCGACGACCAGGCCCACGATCGCCAGGGGAGCCCACGACGTCCACGGCCGGGAGCCCACGCCGTAGCGCTCGGCGAGGTCCGGACGGTCCGGCGGCAACGGCGGCGTGGCGGGCACGGCATCATTGTCTCCCGTGGCTGTGCCCGACGACCCCACCACCCTGCGCCTCATGCACGTCCACGCGCACCCGGACGACGAGTCCAGCAAGGGTGCGGCGTCGACGGCCCGTTACGTGGCCGAGGGAGTGGACGTCCTCGTGGTCACCGTGACCGGCGGCGAGGCCGGCTCGGTTCTCAACCCGGCGATGGACCGTCCGCAGGTGTGGGCGAACATCAGCGACATCCGGCGGGCTGAGATGGACCGTGCCCGCGAGATCCTCGGGATCCGGCAGGAGTGGCTGGGCTACGTCGACTCGGGGTTTCCCGAGGGCGACCCGCTGCCGCCGCTGCCGCCCGGCTGCTTCGCACTCGTTCCGCTGGAGGAGTCCGCCGGGCGTCTCGTCGAGGTCATCCGCCGGTTCCGGCCGCACGTCGTGACGACGTATGACGAGAAGGGCGGCTACCCGCACCCCGACCACGTGCGCTGCCACGAGGTGGCGGTCGAGGCGTTCGACGCCGCCGGCGACGCCTCTCGCTACCCGCAGGCCGGGCAGGCGTGGGCGCCCATGAAGCTCTACTACCACCACGCGTTCCACCGTCAGCGCACGCAGGCGTTGCACGAGGAGATGCTTCGTCGAGGGCTGGACTCGCCGTACGCGGAGCGGCTCGAGCAGTGGGTGCCCGACCCGGAGCACGACAACCGGGTGACCACCTTGGTGCCCTGCGCGGAGTTCTTCGCAACCAGGGACGCCGCGCTGCTGGCTCACGAGACCCAGATCGATCCGCACGGTGCCTGGTTCGCCTGCCCCCGCGAGGTGCACGAGGCGGCGTGGCCGACCGAGGACTACGAGCTGGTGCGCAGCACTGTGCCGACGCGGATACCTGAGGACGACCTGTTCGCCGGGATCAGGGGCGTGCTGGGCGCCCAGGTCTGACGCTGGTGCCTGGATGGGTCACAATGGGCACGTGATTGCGCTCGTGGGCCTCGTGACACCGCTAGCCGTCGTGGCGCAGGACTCCACGGAGGAGGGCTTCGGCCTGCAGGCCGGGCCCTACGCGTTCTTCTTCTTCGTCGCCCTCGGGCTGTCGCTGGTCTTCCTGCTGTTCAGCATGCGCAAGCAGATGCGCCGCATCAGGTTCGACGAGCAGGGGACATCCGACAGCGAGCGGATGCTGGGAGCGACCGACACCGGTCAGCCGACGGGCGACAGCGACGCCGACACGGCTCGCTGACGCGGGGTCCGCGACCTCGACCCTGCCCACAGGACGAGACGCGGCTCACCAGCCAGCCGACCACGTCGGCGAGCCCGGTGGCGGGGGCGAACAGCGTCGGCACCGCTCCCGTTGGTGAGCCGAAGCCGTACCACGGGTCGGGACCTTCGTTACTGTGCCGGCACCCCCGCGCGCGCCCTAACGTCGGGCCCATGACTTGGGCCTGCATCGACGGCAACGAGGCGGCCTCGCGCGTTGCGTACTCCCTCTCGGAAGTCCTGGCCATCTACCCGATCACCCCGGCCAGCCCCATGGGGGAGTCGGTGGACGTCTGGAGCGGCAACGACCGTCCGAACCTGTGGGGCGACGTCCCGTCTGTCATCGAGATGCAGTCCGAGGGCGGCGCGGCCGGCGCGCTGCACGGCGCGGTCCAGGCAGGGGCCCTCGGCTCGACCTTCACCGCCAGCCAGGGACTGCTGCTCATGATCCCCACGATGTTCAAGGTTGCCGGCGAGCTCACTCCGACCGTCATCCACGTGGCTGCTCGCGCCCTGGCCACCCACGCGCTGTCGATCTTCGGCGACCACTCCGACGTGATGTCGACCCGCAGCACTGGCTTCGCCATGATGGCGAGCAACAGCGTGCAGGAGGCCCACGACCTCGCCCTGGTCTCGCACGCTGCCACGCTGCGCTCGAGGGTGCCGTTCATGCACTTCTTCGACGGGTTCCGCACCTCGCACGAGATCGACAAGATCTCCCTGCTCGAGCCCGCGGACCTGCGTGCGCTGGTCCGCGAGGACGACGTCACCGCCCACCGCCGCCGTGGCCTGAGCCCCGAGCGTCCGGTCGTACGGGGTACGGCGCAGAACCCTGACGTCTTCTTCGCCTCCCGGGAGGCGTCCAACACCTACTACGCGGCGGTGCCCGGCATTGTCTCGCAGGTCATGGACGAGTTCGCCGAGCAGGTGGGTCGCCGCTACCACTTGGTCGACTACGTCGGCCACCCCGAGGCGGAGCAGGTGCTCGTGCTCATGGGATCGGCTGCTGGCGCCGTCCGCGAGGTCATCGAGGCCAAGGTCGCTGACGGAGAGAAGGTGGGCGCGGTTCTCGTGCGTCTGTTCCGGCCGTTCCCGATCGAGGACGTCGTCGCCGCGATCCCCGCCAGCGCCACTGCCGTCGCCGTCATGGACCGCACCAAAGAACCGGGCGCGCCCGGGGAGCCGCTCTACCTCGACGTCGTCACGGCACTGCACACGGCCGGTCGGGGAACCCTGCCCGTGGTGGGTGCGCGCTACGGGCTCGGTAGCGCCGAGGTTCGCCCCCGCGACATCGCGGCCCTGCTCGCACACGCGGTCGCCTACCCGCGCAGCGGGGGCGAACGCATCGTCACACTCGGGATCGACGACGACGTGACCCACCTCTCCCTTCCGGTGGATGAGTCCTATCGCGTACCGCGCAAGGCCGTGCAGGCCGTGTTCTACGGGCTCGGCAGCGACGGCACGGTCGGCGCCAACAAGACAGCCATCACGATCATCGGTGAGCAGACCGACTCCTACGCCCAGGGCTACTTCGTCTACGACTCCAAGAAGGCCGGGTCGGTGACGGTCTCGCACCTGCGATTCGGTCCGGAGCCGATCACTTCGACGTATCTGATCGAGGACGGCAGCGCCGACTTCGTCGCCTGCCACCAGTTCAGCCTGCTCGACCGGATGGACGTCATGGCCGCTGCGCGTCCTGGCGCCACCTTCTTGCTCAACGCGCCCTACGCGCCCGACGAGTTGTGGGACCACTTGCCTGAGGAGGTGCAGCACGCGATCCTGTCCAAGGGCCTGGACGTCTGGGTGATCGATGCCCACAAGGTCGCCCGCCAGCTGGGTCTGGGTGCGCGCATCAACACCGTCATGCAGCCCTGCTTCTTCGCGCTGTCCAGCGTGCTGCCCGAGCAGCAGGCGCTGGAGGCGCTCAAGGAGGCCGTGACCACCCGCTACGCCAAGCGCGGACCCACAGTGGTGGAGCGCAACCTCGCCGCGGTCGATTCCGCGCTCGAGGGCCTGCAGCACGTGGTGGTTCCCGAGGCGATCACCGGCCGTCCACGCTCGCGCGTTCAGGTGCCTGACACCGCTGATGACTTCTTTGCAAAGGTAACAGCACCGCTGATCTCTGGGGAGGGCGACCGGCTGCCGGTCAGCCTGCTGCCGGCCGACGGAACGTTCCCGACGGGTACGGCGGCGATGGAGAAGCGTGCGCTGGCCCAGGACCTGCCGGTCTGGGACCCCTCCATCTGCATCGACTGCGGCAAGTGCGCCATCGTGTGCCCGCACGCGACGATCCGCCTGAAGGTGTATCCGGACGACTTGCTCGGGGCGGCGCCGTCGGGCTTCAAGTCCAAGAACTTCCGTGACCGCCAACTGACTGACCACAAGCTGACGGTGCAGGTGGCCCCCGACGACTGCACCGGTTGCGGCATCTGTGTCGACGTCTGCCCGGCCCGCAGCAAGGAGGACTCCAGCCACAAGGCGCTCAACTTCGAGCCGGCCTCGCAGCTGCGCGGCGTGGAGCGGCCGTCGTGGGACTTCTTCCTGTCGATCCCCGAGATCGACCGCACGGCGGTCAAGCAGCAGACGGTCAAGGGGTCCCAGCTGCTCCAGCCGCTCTTCGAGTTCTCCGGTGCCTGCAGCGGCTGTGGGGAGACGCCGTACGTCAAGCTGCTCTCCCAGCTCTACGGCGACCGCCTCGTCGTCGCGAACGCCACTGGGTGCTCGTCCATCTATGGCGGCAACCTGCCCACCACTCCCTGGGCGACCGGGCCCGACGGACGCGGCCCGGCGTGGAGCAACTCGCTGTTCGAGGACAACGCGGAATTCGGGCTTGGGCTGCGCCTGGGTATCGAGTCGCACACCGAGGCCGCTCGCCGGCTGATCGCCGAGCTCAGCTGGGACCTGGGCGAGGAGCTGGTCTCCGCCCTGCTGCTGGCCGAGCAGGCCTCCGAGGCCGAGGTGCAGGCCCAGCGGGCACGCGTGGAGGTGCTTCAGACCAGGATCGCCCGGTTGATCGACGACGGCGACCACGACGAGCGGCTGCCGCGGCTGGCCGACCTGGCCGAGAACCTCGTGCGACGCAGCGTCTGGGCCGTCGGCGGTGACGGCTGGGCCTACGACATCGGCTTCGGCGGCCTCGACCAGGTGCTCTCGTCCGGGAAGGACATCAACGTGCTGGTGATGGACACCGAGGTGTACTCCAACACCGGCGGACAGGCATCGAAGTCGACCCCACGCGGGGCCACGGCGAAGTTCGCCAACTCTGGCAAGGCAAGCGCGAAGAAGGACCTCGGCGCCTTCGCGCGGGCCTACGGCAACGTCTACGTCGCCCAGATCGCGCTGGGGGCGAACGAGAACCAGACGGTGCGTGCCCTGCTGGAGGCCGACGCGTTCCGCGGCCCCTCGCTGGTGATCGCCTACTCCACCTGCATCGCGCACGGAATCGACATGTCCACCTCGATGACGCACCAGAAGAGCGCGGTGTCGTCGGGCTACTGGGAGCTCTACCGCTACAGCCCGACCGAGGACGAGCACGCCCAGCCGTTCCACCTGGACTCGAAGGCGCCGAGTACGCCGCTGCGGGACTTCCTGCTGGCCGAGACCCGCTTCTCGGCGCTGGCACGCAGCAACCCGACCAGGGCGCGGGAGCTGTTCAGCCTGGCCCAGCAGGATGTGACCGAGCGCCGCCGCTACTACGAACAGCTTGCGGGGGTCGAACGGGCCGTCGCCTCGTTGGACGGAGCCGATGACGTGCCTGTGGGCGACGAGGGGGAGGAGTTGTGATGGGTCCTGACCTGACGACCGACTACCTGGGGTTGACGCTGCGCAGCCCGATTGTGGCCTCGGCCAGCCCCTTGACCGGACGCGTCGAGACGTTGCGCTCGCTGCAGGCGGCCGGCGCAAGTGCCGTCGTGCTGCCCTCGCTGTTCGAGGAGGAGGTGGAGGAGGAGCCGCTGCTGGTCACCCACCGGCTCGACGCGCACCAGGGCACGTTCGCCGAGGCGACCACCGACAGCGGGTTCTTCGCCGACCTCGACCTGCCGGAGATGGGACCCGGGGTGCACCTTGCGCTGGTCGAGGACGCCAAGGAGGTTCTGGACGTCCCCGTCATCGCGAGCGTCAACGCCCGCTCGGCCGGCGCCTGGGTGCGCTACGCGCGCATGCTTGCCGACGCGGGTGCCGACGCGATCGAGCTCAACCTGTACGACGTGGTGACCGATCCGGACGAGGACTCCCTCGACGTCGAGGACCGACTCGTCGACGCGGTGCGGACGGTGCGCGCCGAGCTTGCGGTGCCCCTGGCCATCAAGCTCTCGCCGTACTACTCCGCCCTGCCGTCGCTGGCCAGGCGCCTGACGATCGACGGTGCGGACGGTCTCGTGCTGTTCAACCGCTTCTACCAGCCCGACATCGACATCACCACGCTCGGCGTCGAGGCCAAGGTGTCGCTGTCGCACCCCAGCGAGGTGCGACTGCCGCTGCGGTGGATCGGCATCCTGCGCCCGCTGCTGCCCGAGGTGTCGCTGGCGGCGACGTCAGGCGTGCATAGCGGTGCCGAGGTGATCAAGGTGGTGCTGGCCGGTGCGAACGTCGCGATGATGACCTCGTCGCTGCTGCTCAACGGGCCCGAGCACATCGCCGACGTGGAGGCCGAGCTCGTCGCCTGGATGGCTGAGCACGAGTACAGCTCGGTTCGACAGATGCGGGGCAGCGTGTCGTACCAGACGGCAGCCGACCGATCCAGCTACGAACGGTCTCAGTACATCCGTACGTTGAGCTCGTACCTACTCGACCACGCTCTGGGGAGCACACATTGATCACCGAGGTTGACCTGCTGATCGTCGGAGCGGGGCCCACCGGGCTCTACGCGGCCTACTACGCCGGGTTCCGCGGCATGAGCGTCGCGATCGTCGACTCGCTCACCGAGCCCGGCGGCCAGCTCATGGCGCTCTACCCGGAGAAGCCCATCTACGACGTCGCCGGGTACCCCTCCGTGCTGGCGCGTGACCTCGCCACTCGGCTCATCGAGCAGGCGTCGTCCGGTGACCCCACCTACCTGCTCGGTCGCCGGGCCGAGAACCTCAGCAAGCAGGACGACGGTTCGCTGGTGGTCGACCTCGACAATGGCGACGCAGTGCACACGAAGGCCGTGATCATCTCCGCCGGCATCGGCACGTTCACCCCGCGTGCCCTACCCGGTGGCGACGTCTTCGACGGCAAGGGGTTGCGCTACGTCGTGACCGACCTGTCGGTGCTGCACGACAAGGACGTTCTCATCGTCGGCGGCGGTGACAGCGCGGTCGACTGGGCGCTGGTGCTGCAGGACAAGGCGGCGTCGGTCTCGCTGATCCACCGCCGCGACCAGTTCCGGGCGCACGAGGGGTCGGTGGCGCAGCTGCGGGCATCCAAGGTGAACGTGCTGACGCCGTACGTGCCGCACGAGATCCTCGGTGATGCCGAGGGCCGGGTGCGCGCCGTCGACGTGGTCAACAAGGAGACCGACGAGCACACCGTGATCGAGTGCAACGAGGTCGTGGCGGCGCTGGGCTTCATCGCCGACCTCGGGCCGCTGCAGAAGTGGGGGCTGGAGCTGTCCAAGCGGCACATCGTCGTGGACAGCCGCATGTCCACCAGCGTCCCCGGCGTGTTCGCCGCTGGTGACGTCGTGGAGTACCCGGGCAAGGTGCGGCTGATCTCCACCGGCTTCGGCGAGGCGGCGACGGCGGTCAACAACGCCGCGCCCATCATCGACCCGACGGCGAAGGTCTTCCCCGGCCACTCCTCCGACCCGGGCAAGCACTGACCCTCCGCGCCACACCTCGTCAAGGTGGCCCGCACGAGACCTGTCCCTAGCCGGTGACGAGCCCGACGACGACGAAGGCCAGGACGCCTGCGCCGAGCATCCGGCGGAAGGGGTTGACCCCGCGCACCACCTCGTCCAGGGCCCACCAGACCAGAGCGCCGGTCGCCACGACGTCCAGCACGACCCCGGCTGTGCCCTCGGGGCTGAACAGCCAGCGCAGGCCTGCCGCCACGAGGAACACGATCAGGGGCGCGTTGGGCAGGTGTCCGATGGTGATGCGTCCGTCGATGCGGCTGCGGAACAACCAGTCGAAGGCGGCGCGTAGCTCAACGACGGCCCGATTGGTCACCGCTGAAGTCTGCCCGCAGGATGGAGACCATGCCCAACCGGCTCGCCTCGTCCACCTCGCCCTACCTGCAGCAGCACGCAGACAACCCGGTGGACTGGTTCGAGTGGGGTGACGAGGCCTTCGCCGAGGCTCGACGCCGCGACGTCCCGGTGCTACTCAGCGTCGGCTACGCGGCGTGTCACTGGTGCCACGTCATGGCCCACGAGTCGTTCGAAGACGAGGCCACCGCCGAGGCGATGAACGCCGGCTTCGTCAACATCAAGGTCGACCGGGAGGAGCGGCCCGACGTCGACGCGGTCTACATGGAGGCCGTCCAGGCGATGACGGGCCACGGCGGCTGGCCGATGACGGCCTTCCTCACCCCCCAGGGCAGGGTCTTCTACGCCGGCACGTACTTTCCGTCGCAGCCCCGGCACCAGATGCCCGCATTCCGGCAGGTGCTCGACGCGGTGCGCGACGCGTGGACGCAGCGGCGGGATGAGGTCGAGTCCACGGGCTCCCGCATCACCGCACAGCTGGCACACCGCTCGGTCGTGTCGGGCCCCCATCCGCCGACGGCCGCCGAGCTCGACGCGGCTGTCACCGAGCTGGCCGGTGACTTCGACCACGAGCACGCCGGTTTCGGCACGCAGCCGAAGTTCCCGCCGTCGATGGCCCTGGAGTGGCTGCTGCGCCACCACCACCGCACCGGATGCGCCGATGCGCTCGACATGGTCGAGCAGACGTGCGAGGCGATGGCGCGCGGCGGCATGTACGACCAGCTCGCCGGCGGCTTCGCCCGCTACAGCGTGGACCGCGCCTGGGTCGTTCCGCACTTCGAGAAGATGCTCTACGACAACGCCCTGCTGCTGCGGGCCTACCTGCACGCCTTCACCTCCACCGGCAGCCCGCTCGCCGAGCGGATAACGCGCGAGCTGGCCGGGTTCCTGCTCACCGACCTGGCTACCGAGCAAGGCGGCTTCGCCTCGGCGCTGGACGCCGACACCGACGGCGTCGAAGGGCTCACCTACGCCTGGACCCCGCAGCAGCTCGCCGACGTGCTCGGCAAGGACGACGGCGCCTGGGCTGCGTCGCTGCTGTCGGTGACGCCGCACGGCACGTTCGAGCACGGCGCCTCGACGCTGCAGCTGCGAGCCGATCCGGACGACCCTGCCCGCTGGTCTCAGGTGCGCCGGCGCCTGTTGGCTGCCCGCGACGCTCGTCCGCAGCCCACCCGCGATGACAAGGTCGTGGCCGCCTGGAACGGGCTGGCCATCTCAGCGCTGGCCGAGGCGGCCATCGTCCTGGACGAGCCGCCGTGGCTGGCCGCCGCGCAGCGCTGCGCCGAGCTGCTCACCACGCTGCACTGGGACGGCTCGCGGTTGCGCCGGGTCTCACGCGAGGGTGCCGTGGGTGCGCCGGCCGGTGTGCTCGAGGACTACGGCGCTGTGGCGGAGGGGCTGCTGGTCCTGCTCGGGGCGACGGGCGATCCGGTGTGGCTGCGTCATGCCACGGCTCTGCTGGACGTCGCGCTGGAGCAGTTCGTCGAGAACGAGCAGATCTACGACACGGCCGCGGACGCCACCGACGAGCGCCTGGGGCGCCGTCCGAGCGACCCCACCGACAACGCTGCGCCGTCGGGACGATCGGCCCTCGCCCACGCCCTGCTCATGGCCGCAGCGGTGACCGGGGAGGGGCGGTACCGCGAGGTCGGTGAGCAGGCGCTCGGAACCGCACAGGCGCTGGCCACCCGAGCGCCGCGCTTCGTCTCCTGGGCGCTGGCGGCCGCGGAGTCGGCGTTGGCCGGGCCGCTGGAGGTCGCTGTGGTGGGATCAGCCACCGATCCCTCGGCTGCCGCCCTGCACCGCGCGGCGATGAGTCACGCCATGCCAGGCTCGGTGATCGTGCGAGGGTCGCCTGCCGACGAGCACGAGGTCCCGCTGCTCGCCGAGCGCGGCCTCGTCGACTCCCGGGCAGCCGCCTACGTCTGTCGGGGCTTCGTCTGCCGCCGCCCGGTGACCGACGTCGACCACCTGCGCGCCGAGCTCACGGGCCCAGCGCAGCGCTGACCACGGCCCGCGCCTCCTGCTGGATCTGCTCCAGATGCTCGGCACCGCGGAAGGACTCGGCGTAGATCTTGTAGACGTCCTCGGTGCCCGACGGTCGAGCGGCGAACCAGCCGTGGTCGGTGCCCACCTTCAGCCCGCCGATGGCGGCACCGTTGCCGGGCGCCGTGGTGAGGATCGCCGTGATCGGGTCGCCGGCCAGCTCTGTTGCCGACACCTGCTCGGGTGAGAGGGCTGCCAGGGTCGCCTTCTGCTCGCGGGTGGCCGGCGCGTCGATGCGCGCATAGGCCGGCGAGCCGTGCAGCGCGGTCAGGTCGGCGTAGTGCTGGCTGGGGGAGCGGCCGGTCGTCGCGACGATCTCGGCACCGAGGAGGCACAGCAGGATGCCGTCCTTGTCGGTCGTCCAGGTCGAGCCGTCCTTGCGCAGGAACGACGCCCCTGCGCTCTCCTCGCCGCCGAAGCCGATCGACCCGTCCAGCAGGCCGGGCACGAACCACTTGAACCCGACGGGCACCTCGTCGATGCGGTGTCCGAGGTCGGCGGCCACCCGGTCGATCATCGACGACGACACCAGGGTCTTGCCGATGCCCGTACCGGCAGGCCACCCCGGCCGGTGCTGGAAGAGGTAGCTGATGGCGACGGACAAGAAGTGGTTGGGGTTCATCAGACCGCCGTCGGGGGTGACGATGCCGTGCCGGTCGGCGTCTGCGTCGTTGCCCGTGGCCAGCGCGTAGCCCGCGGCGTCGGCCCCGGTGACCCGATCGATGAGGGACGCCATGGCGTTGGGGGAGGAGCAGTCCATCCGGATCTTGCCGTCCCAGTCCAGCGTCATGAACCGGAACGTCGCATCGACCAGGGGATTCACCACCTCCAGGTCCAGCCCGTGTCGTTCGGCGATGGCGCCCCAGTAGTCCACGCTGGCCCCGCCCATCGGGTCGGCACCGATGCGGACTCCGGAGGAGCGGATCGCCTCGATGTCGAGGACGGCGGGCAGGTCGTCGACGTAGTTGGCCAGGTAGTCGAACGTCGTGGTGGTGTCAGCCGCGCGGGCGCGTGCGTAGGGGATCCGGGCCACGCCGGACAGCCCCGCGTCGAGCAGCTCGTTCGCCCGGTCCTGCACCCAGCGGGTGACGTCGGTGTCGGCTGGGCCACCGTTGGGCGGGTTGTACTTGAAGCCGCCGTCCGGAGGCGGGTTGTGCGAGGGCGTGATGACGATCCCGTCGGCCAGGCCGGGCCCGGACGTGCGTCCGGAGTTGTGCTGCAGGATGGCGTGCGACAACGCCGGCGTCGGCACGTAGCGGTCGGCGGCGTCCATCAGCACCGTGACGCCGTTGGCGGCCAGCACCTCGAGCGCCGTGACCTGGGCGGGGTCGGAGAGGGCGTGGGTGTCCCGGCCGAGGAACAGCGGTCCGTCGATGCCTTGGGCAGCCCGGTACTCGCAGATCGCCTGGGTCGTGGCGGCGATGTGGTCGTCGTTGAACGAGCCACGCAGCGAGGAGCCTCGATGTCCGGACGTGCCGAAGGCGACGCGTTGGGAAGCGTCGGCGAGGTCGGGGTGCTCGCTGTAGTACGCGGTGACGAGGCGTGCAAGGTCGACGAGGTCGTCGGGCTGGGCGGGGCTTCCGGCTCGGGGGTGGACGGTCATGGGTTCACCGTATGGTGATCGGCACCAGTCAGGAGGGCCGAGTGGCGCAGATCCCCCAGGAGTCGTCGATG
>Ga0316197_10000585_pt1 | contig 25226 bp, 25 predicted proteins | sample OudBiesiAoxic_MG_FD_204939 | JGI IMG/M metagenome (GOLD analysis project Ga0316197, IMG submission 204939) | Coastal sediment microbial communities from Oude Bieten Haven, Netherlands - site A oxic | ecosystem: Environmental > Aquatic > Marine > Coastal > Sediment | place: Netherlands... | reverse complement strand
GCCATGAAGGAGAGGATTAAGTCGTTGAGAGAGGTGGGGTTTCAATTTGACAAAATCCAGGAAAACCTGGCCAAGGCAGGTGCCGGGATGTCCACGCGCGTAGATTCTAAAGTCAAGCAATAGCGCGCACCCTGAACACCACAAAACGAGGGTCCCACAAGGGGCCCTCGTTCACCTCGGGAGCCTACGACATTTTGAACAACAACGACATGCTTGAACAGCTGAAATCATTTGCTATCAACCATGGACTGCCGAAAACAGACATGGCTCTTTTCGGCACCCTGTGCCCATACTGCGGCAAGACCGATCGCATACGACCCTTGGAACATCCGGACGACCTTTCCCATGCAATGACACCCCAAGACCTGACAGTCTACGAGGGCTTCTGGAAACATTTTGCTGCCTCCGAAGGATCGCTGGGTGTATGCAAATTTTGCCAAAACCCTTTGAGGCTGGGCGGTAACGGACGGGCCGATGCGCTCTCCCGATGACGGCACCGTCGGTGCAACGACCCGGCATTTAATTTGTCAATACGCTATTTCAAATTTTCCCGGTTCTAATTTTTTTTGTTTTGACATTTCCGGATTTTGGCAATCGCACCTAACATCATCTACGCTCCAAACTGAGGAGGCGCTATGAAAGTCGAAGTATTAGGACCCGGTTGCAAACGCTGTGACCAACTCCACGAAAATACCTTGACAGCAGTCTCGTCAATCAATTCCCCAACCGCAATCCAAGTAGAGAAAGTCGCTGACATCAATTACTTTACTAAAATGGGTGTTTTCGTGACACCAGGTCTAGTGATTGATGGCGACGTGATCTCGGTTGGGAAGGTGCTTTCCGCGGATGAAATCAAACAAAAGATCGAGGAGAAGATGCGCTGATGTTTGACAAAACCAGTGTTTATCTGATTACCGGATTTTTAGGAAGTGGTAAAACCACGTTCTTAAACCGTATCATCAAACGGTTTCCCACCGATAAGAAGCTGACGTTGCTCGTCAATGAATTTGGCGAGGTCGGAGTGGACGGCACCCTGGTTGAGGGCGAAGATATCGACATGATGGAGATCAGCAAAGGGTCAATATTCTGTGTATGTGTCAAGACCGACTTCATCAAGGGATTGTACGAACTGAACACCACGGTTAAGCCGGATGTCATGCTCATCGAATCTACCGGTGTGGCCAACCCATCGGATTTAAAAAAAGATCTCAAGTTACCGATTTTCAATGACCGTTTTGAATTCAAAGAGCAGTTTTGTATCATCGACGCCGCCCACTTTCTGGACGCATATCAGGTTTACGCTTCTCTCGAGAAACAGATCGCTTCATCCAGCGTATTCATTATCAATAAAACAGATATGGCTTCTGCTGAAAGAATTGCCGAGACCAAGAAGGTGATCAATCAGCATCATTCCGCTCCCGTCTTTTTCGAGACCACCTATGCGGATATCCCTCTCGACAAATTTTTGGGACTCGATGATCCAGCCGCATCGGCGTCGGATAACTCACACCTTTCTAATGCAGAAAAACCGGTTTTATCTGACGACGAACTCGAAGTATTTCTCGATAACCTGCTCGATGATCCCGATCTCGAAATCACACCGCCGGATATGCTCGTCTCGGTGACATACCAATGGTCTGGTGACGACCTGGCTCAGGTTCGACAGATCGCCGATGCGCTCCCCGCAGCCGTTGTGAGAGCTAAAGGGTTTGTCCAGGCAAACGATGAAATGCACATTTTCAATTATGTGATGGGAGACTGGACAATCGAAAAGACCGACATCCCGGACGAGGATATCCACCATAAAAACATTGTCGTTTTTATCGGCCCTCCCGATGCCATGGAGGGTATCGAAAGAGCCATGCAAAAGGGAAACTGGACAAACATGGGCGTATTTCAGCCGTTTTCAGAAGGCTGATCTCCACCCAAAATCGGGACGGTGCATACCATGACGGAAAACCAATATGATCTATTGATTGTCGGAACCGGTCCGGCCGGGTCAACCGCCGCCTTGTACGGACAGCGCTTAGGACTCAATGTCGTCGTTTTTGGCGATACGCCCGGGGGCATTACTTATATGATCGATAACATTATGAATCTACCGGGGTTTTTAGGCGGAATCCCCGGAGCGGAATTTGGTGTGAAGCTTTTTCAGCAGGCCCAGATGGAAGGTGCGACGTTTACGATGGCCCGTTTGGACCGACTTGACTATGAGGGGGATGGTTTCACGGGAACTGATGCCAATGACCTTACCTACACCGCACCTTGTGCTATCGTTGCCAGCGGGCGTGTTCCCAAAAGGTTGCCCGTAGCGCATTCCGAAATGAAAGGCATCAATTTTTGTTCGGTCTGCGACGGCCCCTTATACCGAGATAAAAACGCCACCCTGGCGGTTGTCGGAAATGATAATGCAGCCGGACAGCACGCCATGACCCTGTCTCGTATTGCTAAAAAAGTTTTTTTGATTTGCCGGAGCGAAACCCATAAAATGGATACTGTCCATCAGGAATTGATTGCACAGCAAAATAATATCGAGGTGCTGAAAGGCACCGAAGTAATTGGTTTTAAGGGATTGGATTTTGTTGAATCCCTCATTGTAAAAGCCCGCGAGGGTAACAAATCAGAAATCCCTGTGGACGGCGTATTTCTGGCCATCGGATGGAAACCCAACCTCCGGATGCTCCAGTTTAAAGCCGATACAAACACCGACGGGTATTTGAAAACGGATGCCTCCTTGATGACATCGATACCGGGATTGTTTGCCGCCGGTGATATTAGAGAGAAAAATCTGTATCAGGTGTTGACCGCCTGTGCCGATGGAGCCCGGGCTGCTAAGTATGTATCAGAATTTATAGAAAAATCGAACGGATAGTTATCAAAAAACCGGCGATTGTGGTGATACAGGCGGCATCATCATAAACACCCGGACTCGTAGTGGATAAAACACTGCTAAGCCTGCCAATTTTTTTTCGAAAATCAACCCACTTAATTCGACCCATGGCGGGTTTCTGGGTTCCGGAAAAACCACTGCACTCGGTGCCCTGGCAAAACAGATTATTGCAAAAGACTTGCGCCTGGGTAAAAATGGAGCCGGAAGAACTGGAGCCCATTGTCCGTGATATGTTAGAATTGCTTTCAAAGGCTTTTAGTATTGAGATGGACATCATTGATCTTCAGTGTTTCAGTCCTGCGTATCCAACTCCGCCCTATCTCATACGCGAAGGAGCGGACTCATGATACACATTGAAGTGATCGGCCTGGATCCACCGTGTAAAAATGCAGTGAGTTGCTGGAAAATGCCCAACAAGCAGTCAGACAAACGGGTATCGAAGCCACTATTTAAAAGAAATGGATCCTCTCGGAAGAGATCCGTGAAAAATATGGGCTGCTGCTTAGTCCGGCTTTGGCCATAGAGGGTGTGGTCGTGGCTCAGGGTAAAGTTTACAAAACGGAACGCATTGTCAACCTGATAGCCGGATAAACAGAATGCTATTACCCAGATTGAGCGATTTTTTACAAAACCATATGGCAATGAAATGATGTATAATACGATTTCGGTGCTTAACTGAAATGCACTGACAGGAAATTAGTCTTTCATTTATATACGGAAAATTGCTACCAAATCAGACAGTTCCTGCTATGAGATACGGTATCACTTTCACCGGTCGCCAAATTTTCTACGATTTGATGTTATCAGATTTTTCGCTTGCTGGATTATCTGATTTCTGGCAGGATTTGTAACGTCATCAACGGCACGATCATCTCAATCTATCTTTAGTGTGACCTAAAGTCGTATATTCTGACAGATACCATTACTATGGTAATGATATACAGATCTTATTAATAACTTGATAGGACTGTCGCTTCGCTCCAGTCCTATCGGGGCGCGGTTGAGGACCGAAGGGCGCGAAGCGCAGCCTATCAACGCAGTTCGAGTCAGACAGGCTTGCTGCTAAACCGCGCCCCGTTGTGTGCTTTTTGAATTAGGCCCCGTAGTTTAATCTATCACTTATGCTTGCTGCATGAGAGATCGAATTCGACAATTGGATGGAATGTTAAATTCTAACCTATTATGAGCAGGAGGAGATAACAATGGATGTTAAACAGGTTAAACTCATCTATTTTTCAGCCACTGGAACCACTCAAAAAGTATTGGAAAGTATTGCTAAAGGTATCACTGTTGAAGATGTCGAGCATATTAATTTGACACTTCCGAAAGGAGCTCAACAAGCAATTCCACCTTTTTCAGATGAACTCGTAATTATAGGTGCACCTGTTTACGGTGGTCGTCTGCCAGTTGATGCAATCAATCGATTAAAACAGCTAAAAGCAAGCAAAACCTTAGCGGTTCTCATTGTTGTATATGGGAACCGGGATTTTGAAGATGCATTGTTAGAATTAAAAAATCTTGCAATTGAGTTAGGCTTTAATCCGGTTGCAGGTGGTGCATTCATTGGGGAGCACTCTTTTGCAACAGAGGATGTCCCCATCGCAAATGGACGTCCGGATAGCCTGGATGTTCAAAAGGCAATGGATTTTGGAGCAAAAATTAAAGATAAAGTCACAGCGTTACAATCACCTGATGCCCAAATGGATTTGGAAATTCCCGGTAGATTTCCATATGAAGCAGACGGAGCGCGATCTATGGCTGTTTCACCAGTGACCAAAGAAGACACATGCACAGTTTGTGGTACGTGTGCCAGTGGATGTCCAACTGCAGCAATTTCAATTAATGGGCACGTGGTAACTAAAATCGAGCTATGCATTCGCTGTTGTGCTTGTGTTAAAAACTGTCCCACAGGTGCAAGGGTTTGGGAAGACAGCATGATGAACACTATTACCAACTGGTTAAATGAAAATTGCAGTACTCGGAAAGAACCTCAGATCTTTGGGATAGAGGTGTAGAGTCCAATTATATGAAGTTTTTTGCTATTGTAGCATATGGCCTAACCCGGCGCTGAACTCGGTCGCAAAAGGGTGGAGGGAGCGGGAGCGACCGGAACCCTTTTTCCCCGGTTAGCTGAGTGTTCGACAGATGAAATATGACTGATTACACAATTAAACGATATAATTTATATACTGCTGAAGAATTATTAGAAGCGATACAGAAGTATGCAAATGAACGAAAAATAAAAAATGTAGCCTCAAATTCCTTTTGCAAATGGTTCGGTATTTCGGAAACGACAATACAGAGACATTTTGGTACGTGGGCTAATCTCTGCGAAAGAGCTGGTCTTAAGCCAAGATTATGAAAATTGAACTGAATTGAAAGTTTATACCACAAATTGAAATACTTTAGTTGAGTTTCTCATTTTGTTTACGCTCGTTTGGGGTATAACCAACTGTGAAACCTTATTGATGCTAATAATTTTAATTGAAAGCATCGCACAAGATACCTACAGATGCTTCAAGATCATCAGGGGTGAACACCTCAAAATTGACCACGCCGCTATACTGGATTGAGTCGAGATATTTGACCCATCTCCTTACGCGGCGCATTGGGACAACTGAAAGGGCTTGATGTTCATGGTTTTCTTTAACACCATGGAGGTGGATTTCTGGGGTTCCTTGAGCATATTTTTGCAGTATTTCCAAGACATTCTCTTGGCCAAGCATAAGATGCCCCAGATCTAGGCATAGCTGGCATAAGTTGCTTGACCACAGGGGTTCGAGGAACGAAGGCGAATAATTGATATTTTCCACCAGAATGCCATCACCAAGGCCAGTCATCTGTTGAATAGACTGAAGTGATGCCATGGCACGAAGCGTCCAGTCCATAAACTTATCCTGATCCGCTTCGTAAAAGTAACCACCTGGTATAAATGCCAATGTTGGTGTTGTCAGGGGAATATGGAGGATATAGTTACGGGGACGACATTCGACCATCAGGGTTATGATTTCGAAAGCACTTTGAATGGATTCCTCGCGCCTTTTTTCATCTTCGGCTGCGATCTCAAGTGACGTCGGCAGGTGCACCGAATATGAAATCTTTTTTTGTTTAGCGATCTCCGTGAGTTCTTCAAGTTCTTGGCCGGTCGGCAGGTTATTTAACTCAGGGGTATGGAACAGAACAATTTCGATGTGGTCAAAAAGATCAGCCAGATATCGGACATTTTCAAGTAGTCCTTCTTCCAATACCATGGACGACGTGCTGATCTTAAAAGGAATCTTAGCAATACGATGCTTGAGGGTAATAATTCGTTTTGAGTTCAACTCCTTTTGGCCCGTATTATCCATTTCCGGCTGATATAGCTAATTTCCATCCATAAATGGTTTCATTGCCCAATCTCGCCGTCAATCAACGGGATCGCTTGTGCGACCTACCACGGTATGCCTCCGCGCAATCCCTTGATTTCCTTGAGATTGGATACAAATTTGCATTGCTAAATTGGAAACGTCACGAGTTGCCCATCTTTAAAAAAACAATTAATGGATGGGCAATAGCTAGATCGGGATCGATTCATCCCTGATTGAAAAGCATAGTGTTTTCCCAACTCGTACCAGCAAATCGTATCTGGCAATATGAACTCACTCAACGTACCCACCGACGATGGCTGAAGATTATTGTCCCACTCGGGGAATGGGAGAAAAACCCTCGCTTTTAAGCGAAGACTTTAGCTTAATTGTTGATACTGCCGCAAGGATTCAATTAAAGGCTTGGATGGTCTTTTCACTTGACCCCTCGAACCCTTGGATCCTTGGACCCCAAGCCTTCGGCTTTAGCCGAAGGGTGTTGACTTTTTGCCATTCATCGCGTCGGTGACCATATCTCTCAAACAATGGGGTAAACGCTTGATGAGCGGGTCGTCGACCCGGCTTTTATGGGCCAGGATACATTCACAGCAGAGGCCATGTCGCGGGCAATCCACTTTCGGGCAAGAGCAATAGCTGCTAATCTTTTCAAATACCGGGCATTTAATCGTCACTTCTTCCATAGAATAAACCTCGCTTGTCAATACCGACCCTGGCGTAACCCCTTTGAAATGATAAGGTTTGACACTTCACATCATCCAGTTCAAAAAGATATAACTTATGCTGATTAAGCCATCCATATCAACAAAAACCGATAACGGACCTGGGCAAATAGTCTTGAAACCATTTACAACGTCTGATAATCTTTTTATTTGGAATGTTTGATTGGGTCAAACTTAAACCTGGGTAACATGTTGATATCAGAAATTAACCAACTTTCAAAAGGAATTATAAAACATTCAGGATATCCGAATAATTACAACCGGTTAAGCATGATTAGTTGGAAGCAGGCAAATCCCCCAATGTTTACCTGGGTCATATCCGATTGAGGAGAAAAAATTGGCTGGAGAAAAAAAAATTATCATCGAAGTAATGTATAAGGCAGATTATTGCCTGCCGTGTCTTTATATGGATGAAACGGTGTGTGAAATTCTGCCTAAATATGCAGATGTTGTTGAATACCGGCGAGTTGATTTTATGAAAAGCGAGGGGAAGGATCGATTTTTAGAACTTTCCTGTTCCCTTTTTGGCGAAGACGGGGTTTACAAATACTGCCGTGTCGCCCCCGTTCCCTCCCTCTTTATTGATGGTGAACTGGTTTTTGACGCCATTCCCCCCATGTTTGATTTAGAGGAAGCCATTGAAGAGGCAATCAATAATAAAGAGTCGTCAAGGTGAAAATGGGTATGATACGTGATTGGAAGAACAACTGACTCCCCTATTTTTTAGGAAGTGCTGTACCCCAATTGAGCGAAAGTCGAGGTCGGAGATCCGCCTTTGGAGGGATACCCCAGGTACAAGGCATCAAGGGTGACGCTGTAGTGTACTACCGCAAACCCTTGATAACGCAGTAGGTGGGGCATGATCGGCTTTCCTACTGGACCGCTATCGCGGGGGCTGAAAGGCCAACAAAATGAGATTGTTTTATGATTAACTATCTCATTCATTGAAGCATTATGAAAATTTATACCACAAATTAAAATACTTAAATTGAGGTTCTCATTTTGTTTACGCTCGTTTGGGGTTGTATCCTAGAACTCAGGTCCTAGGATTTTCTGTTCCCGAATTCCCGTATAAACCGCTTTGCACATTCCCGACACCCCGCCTTTCAGTCCATCCGGGTTTTTAAACCCTTCCGTATTTTTAAGGCTGTTGATGTATGCGGCCGTGTCAACCATTTTATCCATCGCTTTTTCGGTGCCCTCCTCCGGTTCGATCCTGAATATCCAGCCGCTGGCGTAGGAATCTTCCATCACTAACGAAGGAGACTCCTTAATCGCTGAATTGAAATGAATACTTCCCCTTATGGGTGCATCGAAATACTGGATTTTGGCGGTTATGGCAAAAGCGATCGCATCTCCTTCCCGGACAGTATCACCACTCGTCACAAGTTGTTGGATATCATTTAAACCTCCGGCCAGAACGAGAGCCGGTTGACTGAGTCCAAAAATAATCGTCGCATCATCCCGTTTTCCCCAAAGACCTTGTTTGGGGACATATCGACGATCCTCGGGTATCGTGACTTTTTTTCCTAAAAACCTTTCAATAGACGCCATTTTGCCTCCATTTTTTCATAGTATCCATTTGACTTTACGACGTTAAAGAAATTATATAGCATATTATACATTCATTATCATTCCGAAAAAGGCCCTCAGGAAAGAACGGATGCCACTAAATCGATTGTATTGTAATTAGTAAGGAGAAGTCAATTATGCGTTCAAAGATCATTCACTTGGAAGTACTTCACGAAGGCGCTCACTGAATCCCCTGCGAGTACATGGCCCGGGTGGTCGAAGCGATAAAACCGGAATTCGGTGATACATTAACGGTAGATATTATTGTAACCAAGGAGATGAAAGGTGCTTTGCGCTACCAAGAGATATCCAAGGCTTTGGGGCGACCGGCACCTGTTCCTTCCATCTTTGTGGAAGGGAAACTAGCATTTGACCAAACGCCCTCTACGGAAACCTTAAAAGCCTACCTGGAAAATTACCTTTAGCATTAATGGGTTATTAAAAATGAAGTCGCGCCCGAGTTGTCCTTCCAAAGAAAGCGATTGGTGCGCAAAAGGTCATCAACTGATGCGGATCAAACAGTATCGGAAAGCCCTTAGTGCTTTCGATAAAGCAATCGATGGGAATGCGGATGCCCAGGCGTACTTTTTTCGTGGTGTCTGCCATTACCTTATAGGTAACTATCATCTAACAAAAAATGATATGGATGCGGCCGCAATACTGGGTTGCCGGGATGCTCAATTCTGGAGCAAATTTGAAATGAATGGAACCAGCGATATGGATGGTTTCTAGTTTTACTTTTCTATCCCAACCCTAGCCTCCACCCCTTTTAGATAATAATGTTTAATCGGTTTCATTTCGGTAACGATATCTGCCATATCAATGACGCGCGGCGAAGCATATCGGCCGGTAATCACCAGTTCCAAATCATATGGTTTATGGGTAATTAAATTGAGAAGATCGTGTACTACGAGCAATCCGAACTTGACCGCCACGTTGGCCTCATCTAAAATCATGAGGTCATAGTGTTCAGTGGCCATAACCTGTTTTATCTGTTCGAGCCCATTATGCGCCGACTGAATATCTTCGGGGGTAGGATTATGATCGGTAAACCGGCCCAGCCCAAATTGTCGAACGGTAATTTGATCGGCAAATCGACGAAGCGCCCTTATTTCGCTATAATCTCCCTTTTTTATAAATTGTGCAAAGTAAACTTTCATTCCAGCGCCCGCTGCCCGGATGGACAATCCCAAAGCCGCTGTGGTTTTTCCTTTGCCGTTTCCGGTGAGTATATGGACATAGCCTTGTGCCATTTCGTATCCTTTGCATATTTAGTATCATTGCTGCTTGGATAAAATTCCTATATCATATGATGATGATTAAACAACCTTCCTTTAATAACTTTTTTTGGATCGGTTTGGATCGAAAAACCATATGTATTTGGGAAAAAAACGATCGTGAACCCTGTAACCCCAATGGGTGATGGAGATAAAGTGTAAATTTAACTATCTGAATAAAAACAAAATATATTTACCATGTCAGAACCCTCAAAGGACAATTTTTAAATGGACGACAAAACACACATTTTGACGATGCTGGTGGAAAATGAGCCTGGCGTGACCGCCCGGGTGTCGGGGTTGTTTGCCGGACGAAACTACAATATCGATACCATTTGTGGCGCACCAACCCATGATCCGGAAATTTCGCGCATTACCATCACGACACAGGCGAATCCCCAGATGTTCGAACAGATCATGAAACAGGTGCGACGACTGATCAATGTTATCAAGTTACGGGACATGACCGGTGAAAAGGCGGTTAAAAGGGAGATGGCGCTCATTTGTGTACAGGCTGATATAAAAAAACGCACTGAGATCATGCAAATCGCCGACATTTTCAGAAGCAAAATCGTCGACACCGGATCCAAACAGATCATCATGGAAGTAACCGGCAGGCCGGAAAAAATCAATGCCCTAATCGATCTGTTGAAACCCTACGGGATCAAGAAATTGGCCCGCTCCGGGGTGTTGGCACTTTATCGAGAGCCTTAATCGGCGGCTGTCCATTTTTAAACCGTTAAAGCTATATGGTAAAATTTCTTCCGAAGATTTCCTTTATTTTCACCATCAATCCGCAATGACCAAATAATATTAAAAGGTAATGATCGGGATGCAATCTTTAAATTTTCAGAGTAACCTACGACCAAAAGAGCCAACTATGGATGGACACTATTTAACAAAAATCTGGTCCTAAAATTTGGAAAATGAACCATCTTAGTCTATGCACGGACAAATTCTTTCTAAATAGAGGTTTTTCGAATGACAAATAAGCCAACCTATGAAGAATTAGAACGAAGACTCATAGAGTTAGAGAAGGAATCTGGGAAACGCAAACAGCCAGATGAGGCATTATCATCCCAGAATCGGCTAATGAACGCACTGCTCGACAATCTACAGGTTGGTATATTCATGGTGGAAGCACCTTCCGGAAAACCGCTGTTGGCCAATAAACGTGCGCTGGAACTGCTGGGGCGTGATATCATTAGCGGGGTCGTAAAAGACACTCTTGCTGAAAACTACCAAGCCTATCAGCGCGGGACAGACGATCTCTACCCCAAAGACGAAATGCCGATCGTCAGGGCAATGGCCGGCGAAAATTCCTTCATAGACGATATGGTGGTTTTGCGCCCGGATAATTCCAAGACACTGTTGGAAGTTTTCGGCAGTCCCGTGAGGGACAAACAAGGTAACATCATAGCCGGATTGGTCAGTTTTTCAGATATCACCAAAGAAAAACAAAGAGAAGATCGCTTTCGCACTATATCCGAACTGACTTCGGACTATGCCTATGCCTATAAGGTGCACCCGGATGGTCAGTTGTCATTGGAATGGGTAACAGGCGCGCTTGAACGAATCACCGGTTTTACACCCAAAGAAATTCACGAGCGCGGTGGGTGGGAAAGCCTGATTTATCCGGATGATCTTTCTATCCCGATGGGACAATTGCAGTCACTATTTGCCAATCAAGCCCAGACGGTCGAGTACCGTATTCTCACCAAATCCAAGGGCATAAAATGGATGCGGGATTTTGCCCGACCGGTATGGGATGAAAATAAAAAGTGTCTTAAAGTCATTTACGGAGCGGTGCGGGATATCACCGAGCGTAGACGAGCAGAGAAGGAGTTGCGGGAATCGGAGGAAAAATTTCGAACCTTGGTCGAAGAGTCTCCCCTGGGAATATCGTTAATCGGAAAAAATGGTCACTATAAGTATGTCAACCCCCGGTTTGAAGAGATATTCGGCTACGCGATTGGTGATATACTCACCGGACAAGAATGGTTCAAGAAAGCATATCCGGATGACGAATATCGCAAGCAAGTTATCAAAATCTGGGTTGAAGATCAGCAAGAAACACATGTCGGCCAGGCACGGCCGCGTACGTTTACTGTCACATGTAAGGACGGATCCTGCAAAGAGATCCACTTCAGGTTAGTTACCTTGAAACACCAGGATCAGTTTGTGATTTATGAGGATATCACCGAACGTAAGCGAGCGGAGGAGGCGTTGAGAAAGTCTCACCAGACTTTTCTTACGGTACTGGACGGGATTGATGCCACCATCTATGTGGCCGACATGGACACCCATGAGATCCTGTTTATGAACAAACACATGATTATTGTCTTCAAGGACGATTTCACTGGTCGGATCTGCCATGAAGTATTTCGAGGGCAAAGCAATCCCTGCAGCCACTGTACCAATAACCGATTGTTAGACGTGGATGGCAACCCCACTGGGGTCTATACCTGGGAAACAGAAAACCCAATAACGGGAAAATGGTACATCAACTACGATAGGGCGATCCGGTGGGTAGATGGCCGCATAGTTCGGCTGCAGATCGCCACCGACATCTCCAAGCTCAAGGAGCTGGACCAGGAGCGGATCCAGACCGAAGCGCAGCTCCGACAAGCCCAAAAGATGGAGTCTGTGGGCCGATTGGCTGGTGGCGTTGCTCATGATTTCAATAACATGCTGGGAGTGATCCTTGGGCGAGCAGAGATGATGCTAATGGAGTTGGAGCCGGGAAACCCGCTTATTGCAGATCTTAAGGAAATCCACAATGCCACCCGGCGTTCGGCGGATCTGACCCGGCAGCTTTTGGCATTTGCCCGGAAACAGACCATCAGGCCAAAGGTGCTCGACCTCAACGACACCTTGGAGCAGATGCTCAAGATGCTCAGAAGGCTTATCGGCGAAGACATCGAATTGACTTGGAGGCCGGGAGCAAACATTTGGCCGGTAAAGGTCGACCCTGCCCAAATTGATCAGATCCTGGCAAACCTTTGTGTCAACGCCCGAGACGCCATTGGCGGAGTGGGCAAGGTCATCATCGAGACTGATAATGTTACGCTGGATGAAGCCTATTGCCAATTTCATGCGGGATTTCTTCCCGGAAACTACGCAATAGTGGCTGTGAGCGACGATGGGTCCGGCATGAACAAAGAGACGCTTGAGAATCTTTTCGAGCCGTTTTTCACCACAAAGGAAATCGGGGAGGGAACCGGGCTGGGTCTATCCACAGTCTATGGGATCGTGAAACAAAATAACGGGTTCATTAACGTATACAGTGAACTAGGACAAGGAACCACTTTCAAAATATACCTTCCCCGGACACAGGAGACTGTGGAAGCAAAAGGACAATCCAATACCGAGATAATCGCAAAAGGCACTGAAACTGTACTATTGGTGGAAGACGAGGAGTCGATCCTGAACGTGAGCAAAATCGCACTCGAGCATTTCGGCTACACGGTCCTTTCCGCCCGCATACCTGGCGATGCGCTTGACATTATTAATCGGCACGGTGGCCCGATTCACCTTTTGGTCACGGACTTGGTGATGCCTGGCATGAATGGTAAAGAGTTAGCGGAACAAATTGTGAAGCGCGAACCGGATATCAAGGTCATTTTCATGTCGGGATATACGGGCAATGCCATCACTCACCGAGGGATTCTCGAAAGTAATGTACATTTTCTCCCGAAACCCTTCTCGATCAAATCACTGGCCCAAAAGGTGCGGGAGGTGTTGGATCATTAAGAATAATTGGTAATTTCAGCCCACAGAGAGAATCAATCAAGCGGTAACATGCGCCTATCAGGGCACAATCTAGTTCTGTCCAGGACAGTTTAGGTGCTATTCCATTTATAATCGATCAACTCCAGCAGGACGCCATTCATCTTCTTGGGGTGCACAAAGGCAAACTCGCAATCGCGAAACGGCCGGGCGCCGCCAATAAAAGGGTAGTCTTTCTCCTTTAATTCCGCCATAGATTTTCGGGTGTTATCCACATTGAGACTGATTAGCATCACCCCTTCACCCCTTTTTTCGATAAACCTAGCCACATCGCCATCTGGTGCGGTGGATTCCATCAACTCGAAACCGACTTCACCCACCATATAGCGCGCCACGTTGATCTTTTCGGCTTCGTCGAAATAAGCGTCATCCGGTTCGGATTTCCCCAACACCGGTTCCCAGATTTTTTTGGCTTCCTCCAGATTTTTTACGGCAATACAAATATGGTCGATTTTGTTTATTTTCATCTTGTTTCTCCTGATCAATTCATAATTTTCAAATTGAAATGATGTTTTGGTTATCTTAACCATTTTCTAGCGGGTCAACGGGGATTCAGTAAAAATACGGGCTGGATATTCTATGCTATCAGGTAAAACATTATTAAGTTTTTTCCATGAGCATGACCAGAATAGCCATGCGGTTTTAGACGATCCCGGCTTCACTCATTTATTTGTTCCGCCAAATAACCGAAACTTATCGACATTAAGTCTACAAGTTAGATCCCTAAAAATTCAGATAGGTTGCGTTTCGCTTCGTCTGATATCTTATGGAAGAAAATCGCCAGATGGTGTAAATCAGAATGATTCGGGTCCGATACCGATCGAACCACTGTCCCCTCACATTCCACTTGGTCAGTTGGTAATTCAAGAATGATCTTCAATTCGGTCATTTCCGGAATGGCTCGGTTGACTTCGCAATAAGTACCCACGGGACTGATGTCACATGTTTCGCCCCTAATATCATATCCGCGTGAATCGAGATGCATATCCACCCGGATATTTCGGTTCACTCGTGGGTAACGCCGGCGCTCGATTCTGTTTTGCTCGAGTTCGGAATTGGCCATTTCGTCACCTATTTGGAATGTTTTTTTTTGTGAACTCTTCAGTCATAATTATTCCCGGAATTTTAGCTAATTCATTAGGAATGTCAAGCTCAAGATTAAACCAGAGGAAACGTAACCCATATTCTAAGTGAATCAATTGCCTGATTTTAAATCATTACTCCATTTTCCAGAACTCCATGCAAGCGGTATCGAGTAACTCCGATTGATGGTTATTTAGTCGTGATGTCGCCATTCCGAGAAAACCGGTTATTTGTTGCGCAGGATGTCGATTGTTTCCCGTTCGAAGCGCGCAACAATGGGGTTGTATTGGGCAAGGTGATCAAGCGTTTCTTTAAAGGTATCACCAAGAAAGCCGTCGCGCCCGGAAACGATAAATCCGTTTTCTGCATGGTTGATACTGGTGAGCGCTGTTGAGACGGCCACATTTCCGCGCATGGAACAGCTGCCCTTAGCGCCGTCACAGAAACCGCCACCGATGGCGGAAATAAAATTGTTATATGCACCACTGAAAAGATCCAGCCGGTTTTTCAAATATAAAAGACCGCCGATGATTCCGGCACCGGCCGCATACTGAGCCCCGCAAACCGAAGAAACCTCGCCGAAACGGGAAGTAATCAGCACGGTCAACAGAACTGAGACCATGACCCCCTTTAACTCCATTACTTCTCCGAGTTGATTATTCCGTGCATAGGAAGCCACCGGAATCATTCCGGTCAACCCTTTGTTGCCGGAACCGGCACAACTCATCACCGGAATCGAATCACCATTCATGCGTGCATAAATAGCCCCCATGACGAGTTCATCGACATCCCCGCCACCTTGGATGTATTTGCGTCCATGTTCAGCTGCGGCCATGTTATAATCGATACCCTCTCGAACCACTGATCGTAAGGTTTCGTCAGCGAAGAGTTTTTCAACCATGTCCGGCCATTTATCGGGCAAGTAAATTGAGATATCATCATCGCAAGTTTTAGATTGGGCCGTGGCTTCCGGCCTAGTATCATCTATTAGCACCTGTTCATCCACTATTAAACGGGCAACATGTGTGTGACTCGCTTGTATTGCCGCCTCAACCGTATGATGCGTCCCGGTGGCGGTAATGTCGATAAGCAGCGAATCAAGGTCCAGCAACTCCGTGGTAATAAGATCTCGCTTCCGAAGTTCTCTGGCACTATTGATCGTTGACGTATTCAATCCTGAATATATCGATAGTCTTTTTTCGGGGCAGCGCATGATAAATCCAAAGAGCAAGGCCCATTCACACCCCCTAAGGTCACCGGCGTTAGGAATTCCTGCACCAAACGCATTTTTGTAGGTGCGCTGGTCAATTTTTAAGTGTATTGTTTTTGGGTCCTCTCCCAAATGTTTAGCCACAAGGCTGGCACAAAAAGCGATGGCCGCGGGTTCTGTGCATCCTGAAGTGACTTCCAGGGAGTTTAGAATCTTTTGGGTGAAAGCGTCCATGATGACATCCTTATGTATTTGCCGGAATATTATAGTGATCGTATAATATAATTTCATGCATGGGAATACAATTATAGCCTTGTCGGTAGAAATAAGGAAATTTAATGGCAATTTTTTCCTTGTTTGACTCCCACCGGTCGATTTGATAACTGCTTTCAGAGTACACGCTAAATCTGAAATATCAGAAATGAAGGGCGAATAATGGCTTATTTAGAACAAATCGAAAAACAAACAGAAATAACCTATTACCAACTGAAAGATAGGAGCGGCAGCCCGGTTGAACGCTATGTGATTTCCACACCGGAGACCAGGAAAGTCTGTAATATTCCTGAACTGGTCGGTGTTGAATATACCAATCACATGCTAAAGGCCATGGTATCAGCTTTTAAGCATCTTCCAGATAATGAATCCCTTCTGAAAATCCCTCAGGAACAATTTTGTATTTTTACTTTTCTACGGGGCGGGTTAAACTTTTCCCTGCGCGAAGCACTCTACCAAGCATATGGATTCAATAAGCACGCATCGGCTTTTATGACATCGCAACGCAAGCTTGTTGAGGGCAAATGGTATATCCGGGAAAACCAGTACCGTAAATTAAAAATTCCTGATAATGCCACCCTTGTATTGGGTGATGTGGTAGCCACCGGAACGACGCTGGATATGGGATTTAGCATTTTTCTAGACCATTTGCGCGTCAACCGTAGTCGCCTCAGCAACTTAATTTTTTTTACCATCGGATGTGAAAACGCTGAAAAGATTCTTAACGACGTGGATCAAAAACTCCGGCGGATGAATCCGGTTTATGGCCGGACAGTGGTTGTGTATATCGAAGGCCGGTTTGATATGGCAGATAATGATACCCCTCTCAGAATCCGAATACCGGGTACGGATTTGGTAAGAATCAGTGCACTGGTGACGCCTGAATTCGCCCTCTCCCAGTATGAAGATATGGCCTTTCCTGTGGAGCGTTGCACGATTTACGATGCCGGCTCACGGTCTTTCGACATACCAGAATACATGCACGATGTTACCGATTATTGGGAGCAGACCCGATCCCTGGCTGAAACAGGCTTTACTCTGTACAACGCTTTAAAGGAAAGATGGCCGGAAACCAGCTGGCGAGAGTTTACAACATTTTCGAAAAAAATGAGCCAAATATGGCACGGCACAAATAAAAAAACGTTTGTCCGATTACATGAAGCTTATAGAAACCGATGGGACAAAAAATTCAAAAAGAGATCCAAAGCCAAAGAGGCGCTTGTGGAATTATGCGACCGGCGGCTGGCCCAATTGAAACGATAGGCTATTGCTGTTTCCTTCGCAAGTAGTTCGTGTATACACCGGGAAAAGAATCGGGAATCCTGACCGCGCCGGCAACCTTCCGGTAAAATTCGAACCCATTCTCGCCAACCCAACCGATGATCGCGTAGCCGTATCCCTTTAATTTCATGTCCAGCAGGCTGGTAAGCAGCAACGCTTTCCCGGTACCGTTTCCACGACTGGCTGCTTCCACGCCGACGGGTCCACAGAATCCCAAAGCCGTTGCGTCATAACAACAAAAACCGATGATTCGGCTCTCCCGAATCGCTATAAAACAGCTTTTCGGGGAAGAAACGATCGCCATTTCCACCTCACTGAGCCATTCATCACCGAAATTTTTTCGTACCCAATCGATCACGGGCTGTTTTTCACCGCCAAGTGGTTTACGAATCGTAATCCCCATAGTCTCCTGTGAAGTAAGAAAAAACCGGCCATCGTCAAGGTCATACAGCTTCACAAGCATATCGGCCTTATCCATAGGGTTGCTCCCTGTTTTTTAATTCAATTCGCATTCAAACGCTACCTGTGTTGGCCGCATTGACGGCTTCCTCACCGACCAATCAGTACGCTTGCGTACCCCTCTCCTATCTGCCAACGATGTATATTCAATTTAACAGGGAAGAAGCCTTTGGAATTCGGTTATCGATAAGGCGTTTTGTCTGGGTGGGCTGGCAGACGGCAAGTCATCGCCGTTTAAATGCGATGTCATCAGTTCTAGCCCCTATGTATAGCGCATTAATAGATATACCTCCCATAGAATCACGCTGCCGAAAACCATGGCGGCCAGGATAAATGAAAATCGGCCAGTGCGGAATCGCTGGGTAATGGCTTCTTTATAAAGCAACAAAATAAAAATGGATGCAACGGTAAGCATGTATTTTACGGAAAGGAAGGTTTTAGTCCCGATATTCAGATACACGGCAAGGATGGGGTTCACTTCCCGGGCTCCGTGCTCTCCCACTAAAATCAACGTCAGCAGACCATCCAGCAGACTCAAGCAGATTATCGACATAATCACCACAAAAAGCGATGTACTGTATCGATCCAGACACACGGCGCGCTTGCGATCTTGTTCCCTCCGCAAGCCGACCCTGTTTCCCTTAAGATGAAGCCGCCGATACCAGGGTAAATTAAGCAGTCGCCGATCTTTGCCCGAACGCCGTTCAGTTCCATCGTAGCCCGACACGTACACACCTCGCTCAAATTATTTGGCGTTAACTCAAATATTCGCAACTCTTTGTGGATCGGGTGGTTTTTTACCTTTATTCATCTACCCAATAATCAGCAAATCGCGTGCCAAATGCTGATTTTATTATCCGGTTATAAATCAGATGGTTATCTAAAAAGAACAATTCTGAGATGGAGAAGATGGGAAAACTTTAGGATGTTATATAACATTTTTTTCATAATTACCTGTTGATCATTTTCTCTCGTTTTGGTCTTTTCCATCGGGCGATGTTACCTCGGGCAGAACGTCCTTGAAAGCTGTGCCGTAAATTTCCCAGATTGTTACAAACAATGCGGCTATGATCGGTCCGAGAATGAATCCGACGACACCAAAAAACGAGATACCGCCTAATGTAGCGAACAGAATCAGTAAATCATGCATTTCGGTATCTTTTCCAACCAGGCGTGGCCGAAGAACATTATCGATACTGCCAACCACCACTCCGCAGAAGACCGTTAACCCGATGGCTTTGATCCAATGACCACCAGCGGCCAAAATAATGGCCGCAGGCCCCCAGACCAGCGCGGTGCCGATACCCGGAATGATAGAAAGTACCGCCATGATGGTCCCCCAGAAAATGGCACTTGGAATTCCCACGACGGCAAGGGCCAGCCCGGCCAATCCTCCCTGGAGAATACCGATCACGGCCGTGCCTTTCAAGGTGGCCCGGGTGACCGAGGTAAACTTGTCGAGCATCCGGCGTTCGTCCTCATCTTCCAGCGGCAGATAATATAGGATCTTGTCCAGCAAACGGTCTCCGTCTATCAGGAAAAAAAACATCGCGTAAAGAAAAATAAAGGTCAGCAGAAAAAAATTCACCGTTCCCATGGTGGCCGAGGACAGGCTGTTGATAAAAAACTTGCTGACCATCCCTACAATTTCGCCTGCTTTGCGTATGATGATTTCACTATATGGCTCAATCCGGTCGTAAAAAGGAATTGAATCAAGTAGATCGGAAAAAGCCGCCGGCTCGGTTATAAGATTTTCGACCCAGGGTGTCACCGATTGTCCCACCTTTATCGCTTCTGCGGTGATGACGCCCAACAACCCGCCCAGAGGCAAAATCAATACAATGATGATCACGAGCAACGTCGTTATCGATGCGAGACTCCGACGGCCATCCAGCCATTTTTCTAACCGCTGATAGAGGGGGCGGGCCATCGCCGAGAAAATACCAGCCAGCAACAGGGCCATTAAAAAATGGCGGATCATCGCCAAAAAAAGGAGGGAAATAATCAATACCAGTAGCAATAAGGTTGCTTTATTGATGGTATCACGTGTCATGCGCATAATTACCCGGTTTTTCACGTTAATGATCGAAAAAGGGGAGGGTTTAGGTTACAGACCGCGAAGTTGTCCTGTAAATCGCAATCCGATTCCACCCCCCCTACCCACCGGCCAAAAGAAGCGTCAGGTGAATATCATCACCATCTTTTACGGGTTTGGTCAGTTCGTCGGGATAGGCGCTTTCCATATTCAAGTAAATTTCAACCTTGTTGGTCAGTTTGCCGCCCTTGTCAAACAATTCAGGTTTCATGTCGGGGAATTGTTCGACCAGGTTCGACAGGCACATTCCCACCGTATCCCCTTTTATTTCAATCATACTTAATCCGTCAGTGTACTGGCGATGGGTTTTATGGATATGGATTTTTACGCTCATGGCAGTTTCCTTTCTTAGCGCCTGCACCCGCGTTAAATTTCTGCTGCAATTATGCCAAAATAACCCTGATTGGTAAATATTTCAAGTTAATGATCACAAAGTGTTCATGATCAATTGAATCGATCGACGGCTTTATCCGGAAATATCCATAGGTTTTATTGATCCGGTTTTAAGAAGAGGCAATAGATCACCTTAGGGATGCAAAAGGCCCGCCTCAGGCGGATCGGCATGAAAGCATAATACAAATCAGACAATTCCCCGAGTGGGACAATAGACAGGTAAAACCTTGCTTTTTCTTGCAATCAAAGATCGTTTAGTATATCTCATCTATAAAAGGTTATCGGAACAAGGGTCTTTGGTTTCTCCCCCATCTGTAAACCGTTGTTCTTAAGGTCTCTCCGTATAAACCAAACACCTGAATCCTTAGACCCCTTTCTCCAACAAAATTGGAGAAGTACCAATGAAGAGAACGCCTGCTTTTTATCGCTCATTACAGTTTTATAGAAAAGGGGGCCAATATGCAAATCAATGAGATGACAGAAAAGATCCACTGGCTGGGACATGATGGGTTTCGCATTGATGCTGAAAAAACCATTTACATCGACCCCTATCAAATAAATTCGGGGAAAAAGGCAGACCTTCTTCTCATCACCCATTCTCATTCCGATCATTGTTCCCCTGCCGACGTTTCAAAAATTTGGAAACCAGATACAATTATCGTCACCGAAAAAGACTCGGCGGAAAACTTAGAAGGCGACATTCGAATTGTTGCGCCGGGAGACGGACTGACGATAGATGATGTGAAGATCGAGGCAGTTCCGGCCTACAACACCAATAAAGATTTTCATCCCAAGGCCAACGGCTGGCTAGGATTTATCGTGGAATTCGATGGCATTCGGCTTTATCATGCCGGTGACAGCGACCATATCCCTGAAATGAGTCAATTTAAGGTCGATATTGCACTTTTACCCGTCTCCGGAACCTACGTGATGACAGCCAATGAAGCGGTCGATGCTGCGCTCGCTATTGGACCGAAGTTGGCCATACCGATGCATATCGGCACCATCGTCGGCAGTGACCTGGATGCGGTCACATTCAAGCAATCACTCGAAGGCAAAATTGACGTTGTGATTCTTCCAAAGGATTAACGGGCAAAATGCTTTGACTGGGATTTAATCTTTAATAATCAGAAAAAAGATACGACCAAAATAGACGACTCCTGATGCAAAATGTGGTCTCATATCAGCGGTCGCCATACGGACATTCGGGAATTTTATAGGGTTTCACCCCCACCTTTACATTCTGGTTTCCGATCCGCCGGAGGCGGATTTCCATGAAAACGGGTTGATTTCCGTCTTTCTAGCTGTTGACCCTAAACTCCGGCGCAAATCTTCCGGCCTTGGTTTTCTTTTTTGTTCCTTTTTGTTATTGTGCTGAATATCATGTATTCACGATTTTTTTACCTACTTTTGAAGCAACATCGACTTTTGGTATGGGGTGCCGCCCTGACCCTATGGCTTACTCTGGTCATTCCCTGTCACAGCACCGAACCGGAAAGCATTGCCCTGCTTGCCTGGGGAAAAAGGACGGGAAGCGATTATGATATCCATTTCAGCCGACAGTCTGTTAATGGAAAATGGTCGGATCCTGTTGTGCTCGCCTCATCAGACAACCCTGAAATCCTGCCAACGATGGGAAGTAATGCTGAAGGAAAAGTCTGGATCGTATGGAATGAATTGAGTTCTGAGGGCGGACAACTGCGTTTTCGTCATTTCCGGAACGGTTTTTGGCAACCGGCCGAGACCGTTCAGACTGAAACTACTGAAGATATGGCCCCTTCCCTGATTGTTGATGGCCATGAGGTTCCCTGGCTTGTGTGGGCAGGATTTAACGGTGATGACGACATCTACTATTCCCGCTGGAACGGCACTGGATGGGATCTCCCGAAGATGGTCAACAATGACGACGACTGGCCCGATATCCTGCCTCGGCTTTCCCTTGATGAGAAAGAGATGCCCAGGGTCGTCTGGTCAGGTTACAATGGAGATCACTATGTTAATTATGTGAGCCACTGGGATGGGAGCCAGTGGATTCTGGAGCAGGAGCTGGCAGGGAAGACCTCCTTCCTCCGGACCGGGACGGATAGGGCACTTCGTCATCAATTACCTGATTTCATTGACAATACGGATCAGGCCGTTCTGTACATCAAGGAAAACAACAATAGGGCTCGTGTACTCCATCGTGAGGAGCTGCAGTGAGGGCCCGGTCCATTTTTTTCATACTCATAGCATCTTTAAGCGGCTGTCTATCCGGATGGGCCCATGCTGATCACTTTGCTGTTCTGGCCTTTGGCGATAGTATTACCAATGGGTATAAAACCAATTGCTCAGGCCCAATATGGCACACGAACAGCTATTGTTCGTATCTGGAGGGACAGTTCATTATACGCAGCAGTCATACCGCATCAGTCTATAAAAACGGTAGGGACGGTGAGCTGAGCAGCGAAGGTGTCAATCGAATCGGATCGGTCCTGGGTTCGGGGTGGGCTGATTTTATTTTAATCATGGAAGGAGCAAACGACTGGTATCACGGCGTAAGCTCTGGAACTGTCAAGGCCAACCTTTCCATTATGGTCGATCGGAGCCGTAATGTGGGCGTGACACCCGTGCTCGGTACCGTGACACCCGTTCAATATGGTATCTTGCCGACAACCATCAATGCAGCAATCCAGCAACTTGCCAGTGAAAAACATGTACTTTTGGCCGATCAAGGTACTGCCATCCACTCAAATTGGCCCAGTTACACACTCTGTGACGGCCTGCATCTCAAAGACTCGGGTGATGCTAAATTAGCCGAGACCTGGATGAACGCCTTGTTAAATGACCATAGGGTATCCGTTTCAGCACCTTCGGTGACAACCGGTTCTGCAACCCGTGTCATGCCGACCTCGGCCCGGTTGACCGGTCAAGTCAACCCCAACGGAGAGGCGACCACCTACTGGTTTGCTTACGGTGAGACGGAAGACTATACCAATGAGACTTCCCGCATGGACGCGGGGGTGGGAACTGACACCATCTCGGTCAGTGCATCAGTTGCAGAGCTGCTTCCAGTAACAACCTATCACTTTAAACTGATGGCCACCAGCATAGGCGGAACCGTATCCGGTACGGACATGACCCTAAAGACCCCGGCGGTAATTGTCCCTGTGATTACCCCGCTTCTGATGGTAGATGAATAGCCACGATTTTTAACGACCAATGTGTTGATTTTCTTGCTTTTTGACCATCAGCCCGTTGTGTGCGGCCATCATCTCATTCCCTGAATATGCAAAAAACAGGTTTTGTTGTTTTTTTGACAATGGTGGTACATCGCAACAGGTAAGAGGTTTACCCATTTTGAGCTTATTGCAGAAATCCAAGTCTTAATTTCAGGAATTGATAAATTGAATTCCCCACAAAACCGATCATATTCGCATTGGCCGGGATTTAATTATCAAAATAAAGATTCGGTATCACCGGTCGCCACCTTCCCAAAGACTTGATGCTATCGATACCTTTTAACGTTGTTAGAAAATTATATTTCGGGCAAGATTCTCAAAGGTCATTTGGGTATGATACGCTCAATACAATCGTCTAAACCTCAAACAGAAATTCACTTCAGGAAAGCGGTCAAGCGATGAGACTTTGAGGGAATTGGGCAACGGTGTATTTGATTATAGTGATTTGTCTAACTATTTCATTATTCGTTCTTTGTAATTTAAACCAGATAGTATTCTGAAACCATTGAGGCCAAGAATTTGCGATCGCTGGAGGATATTTTGGTAAATTGGACACCAATTGCCTCATAAACAGATTCATCCGCAACTATAGTACCAGACCATACTTTTTTACAAGTCACTGACAACTCATCGTCTTCAGCCGATTTGATGATGATTTCAAATTCACCGTCTATTTCAGGAGATTCTAACAACAGGATAAGCGCTAGCCCGCTTATACTGATGTTTGCCGTCCTGCCTTTGATAGTACCTTGGGGGGTCTTCAAAACAACAGGTAAGACTAACGGGGCTCGAATATGACGACGCCTTTCAATTCCGTTTTTCATGTGCTGGTACCACCCGTTTTAGAATGGGCTTATAGAGAAACCCTTGAGTATAAATTGTCGAACAGACCAAATCAAAATTACATAATTTTATTGTTTAAATCAAGAAACCATCACGTTTTTTGACAATCCAATACCTGTAAAGGCAGGTAGGTTTCGCCATTCCGAAAAAATGGTAATTCATATTGGATTGCATCAATGATGGTGTCACAAGTTCTTTATGGTTTTCTAAAGTTTTCATATGTTGGAGTGATGTTGTTCAACATTCTTGGAAATGTCCAACTCAGCCGTTTTTGTTAATTTAGTGATTTCTATAATTTCAGTACTGACCCAGTATCATACACATTTACTCGATTGTCTCCAAGGGTAATGTTGAATGGCTATCACCTGAACCATTTGTTTGGGTCTCGCTATCTATCGGCCCAAAAAGATCATTTTTATCGGATTCAGCCGGTTGTTTTTTTGATAAAGGCGAGGATTCTATTTTTTTGCCGGTCGCGGATGACAGAAAGTCAATCGGCATGGGTTGGCGCGTTTCCAGAAGGGCTTCTGGTATTAATATGGAATCGCCGATTTCGATCCGTCTAGGCTTAATGCCTGGATTAGCCTCAATCAAGTTCATCCAATTTTTTGACGATCCGGTATACCAGCGAGCAATTATACTGAGATTCTCCCCGCGCCATTTAATTGTATGGGTAAGGTAGTCTACATCAGCGGCTGAGGATTGTATTTTCTCATGAAGTGAAGCCTGTTGTGATTGTATTTCAGGTATATTTTCCTT
>Ga0316197_10000584_pt1 | contig 25234 bp, 13 predicted proteins | sample OudBiesiAoxic_MG_FD_204939 | JGI IMG/M metagenome (GOLD analysis project Ga0316197, IMG submission 204939) | Coastal sediment microbial communities from Oude Bieten Haven, Netherlands - site A oxic | ecosystem: Environmental > Aquatic > Marine > Coastal > Sediment | place: Netherlands... | reverse complement strand
GAGGGGAAGGAGGTCGAAGTGCTGCTCTGGTCGGGGAACTGCAGACCGGGACCAGAAGCCCTTGCAGCCGTGCGCCGCCGCGGGCTGGTCAGCCTCAACGGTGGGGACACCATCATCTCGAAGCGCCACCCTGGGATCTCCGGGATCGCCCCTCGTAGTACCTACTGGGCTGACGAGCTGCAGATCTATGCGCCAAACCAGAACGACTACGTCTACACGAACGACTGGGAGGGGCCGATCTACAGCGGCTTCGCGCAGGCGATCGAGACATTCGAACTCACGGGGTCGCCGCGCCGCCTCAAGCCCGTGAACGTCTACTATCATTTTTACAGCGGTGCCATGCTGAGCTCCATCTCCGCGCTCCACCAGGTCTACCGCTGGTGCGCGAGCCAAGAGCTGCACTCGATCACCGCCGGCACCTACGCCCGCATCGCAAGGGATAGCCACCACACTGAGATCTACAAGATCGCAGACCGCCACTGGAGGATCGTCAACGAGGGACACCTGAGGACTTTCCGCATCCCGGCCGAGCTCGGCTTCCCCGACATGGTGGCATCGGTCGGCCTTACCGGATTCAAGGACGAGGGAGCCTGGCGATACATCCACACCGCAGGGTTGCCTGAGACTCACATCGTCCTGCGCGACCGACCTCAACAGCACCTCCACCTCACCAGCAGCAGCGCCGAGATCAAGTTCACCGCGGAGGCACCAGACAGGGTTAGCTTCGAGGCGACGGATCTGCGCCCGATCCAGGTCGTGCTCGGCGGCGCCCCCCCAGGCGAGCCCTGCACTGTGATAATCAACGGAGACGGGCGACAGCTCCGCTCCGACGACAGGGGGCAGATCTCGATCGAACTCCCAGCAGCCGTGATCGCGACCGTCAGGACCGGCGGAGCCGAATCGGGCAAGCAGGCCGCCAAGTAGCACCATCCGACCATGCAGAGCGAGAATATACCCGAGCGCAGCCCTAGCCCCATCGCCTTCTCGGCGGTCGCCGTCCTCGTCATCGGCTGCGTCGGCGCCGCCATCTTCCTCATCCCGAGCGAGAGCGACCTCCTCGAGAGGCTCACCACCGACGGCAAGATCGAGCGTATCCGCGAGATCGTCGAACAGAAGATCGGCCACGAGCCGAGCAGCCACGAGCTCGTCGGGCAGGGCGTGAACATTCTTGCCAACGATGGCTGGGACGAGTCCGATACCCGAGCGATGAATCTGCTCGCGGCGGGGATCGACGATGTGGGTGAGAGTTTTGTGACCTTCAGCGCGATCGGGACTGCTCTCCCTGACGAACCCGCAGAAGCCATCTTCAGCGAACTGGCTGATCGGGCACTGGGGGCGAACCGTCCGAAACTCGCTGCCGAGATTCTGCAACATCTCAGCGAACGATCCGGGTTCACCGAAGAGCGCTCGATCAAGATCGTCGATTCGCTACGCGCCAACTCAGCCCCCGGCGACGCACTCGCTGCCCTGAGGAGATACAGGGAGGCCGCCGGCGGTGTCCTACCAGACCATCTCACCGACCTCTTCGACAAGCTCGCGATGGAGGCGGGCGAGAGCGACGCATTCCTGGAGTCCGCAATCGCACGGTTCGAGCGGAGCCGATCGAGTTCCTGCAGACAAAGGCGCGCCGCCATCGACAAGCTCATCACCGCCGCTATCAGCGCCGGTCGCAGCGCCGAGGTCGTCCCAGCCTGCGAGGAGTTCCTGGCCGGCACGAGCGCTGGACAGCTCGACTGGCGCCAGATCATCGGAGAGCGCGAGAAGAACCCGCAGTTCGACGACGAGGATTTTCGGGAGATCGCCAGCGAGACGGCCACCCTCTACCGCTGGAACAACCAACCCGACAAAGCCTTCGACCTGTACCGCAAGCTCGCTGCCCTGGACGATTCCGGGGCGATCCAGCAGTGCCTCGAGCTCCATCTACCGCTCCTTCGCGAGTCCGAGATGGTCGAGTTGCTCGATGCCTTTATCCCGATCGAAGACCACCCGGAATACACCCTTCTCGCCGCGCAGATCCATGCCAAGCGAACGGACTACGAGACTGCCGACAAGCTCTACAGGGAACATCTGGCGGCAAACCCAGACGATGCCGCCATCTGGGCAGAACTCGGGGGGATGTGGGATGCCTGCTCGAGGCTCGAGCTGGCGCTCGAAGCCTACCGGCATGGCTCCGCCGCCAACCCGGGAGACGACCGGCTGCGCAAGCGGATCGCGCGGACGATCGTGTCGCTCGGCCACTACGAGGAGGCGCTCGACTACTACCGAGAGATGGAGAGATTTGACCGGAAGGACCTGACACAGTACCTGACCCTCGCAACCAACCTGGGCGATCACACCGCCACCAACGACGCCCTGCGCAAATGGTTCACGCTCCCCGGGGAGCGCCGCGCGATCGACTACTTGCGCCTCGCGCGCAGCTACGGGGCACTCGGGCAGTATGACAATATGATCGCTGTCTATAGACGTGGCGTCAGTGCCTTCCCCGAGCAGCGTGATATCAAGCTCGAGCTCGCCGGGGAGCTCAGCCGCCTGCACCGACACTCGGACGTCATGCAGGTCCTCCGACGCTCCGGATTGAGCAGTGATCCGGAGGCGCTCAGCCTCTACCTGTCGGCCGCGCTCGCCTCGAAACAATACGGGGCGGGTCTGGCATTCTCTGGGGGCAACGCGGAATCTAGGCTCGACCTCCCGATCTCGGCAAAACTGCCGCTCGCAGAGATCTACTTCCAGACCGGCTCGGCCTCGAAATCAGACCGGCTCTACCGCAGCATCCCACAATCGGAGCTGCCGACCCTCACCCGCGCGACCCTCGCGTTTCGTCGCGGGCAGTTCTCCGAGGCAGAATCGCTGCTCCACCGCCACCTCGCCGCGCACCGTAGAGATCACCGCACGTGGAGCTTCCTCGCCTCCGTCTACCAGGCACAGCGGAAAAAGCCACAGGCACAAGAGGCCTACCAGCAGGCCTTGGATCTCCTCAAGCTCGACATGCGCAAACGCTAGCCGCGCACCAACCCGATCAACACACCAGCGCAACGCCTCCAGCAAATTCCGAAGATGCCGCGTCCCACCGCCTCCACTAGCAATCCTCCAATCCCGTCTGGTCAGAAGTCCGGCGACCTGGATCTGCACTCGCCCCGCCGTCCGCCAGTCCGCCGCTCACCGGTCGCCGACACCCTGGCCGTTGCGACAATACTAGCGCTGGCAAATTTCGTCTTCTCCCGGGGCGATCCCTGCTGGCTGCATGCCAATCCGACACCGCTCCTCCTCCTCCCCCTGCTGATCGGCGGGCGCTACGGCTTTTCGGCCGGGCTCATCACCGGGCTCCTGACGTCGGCGACTGTCCTCGGCGTGATGTCTCTGGTAGGCATCCCCCCGACCCAGGTGCTTGCGACGAACGCGCTCGCCCTCATCTCCTTCCCAGTCATTGGACTCATCTGCGGAGAGATTCACGGTTACTTCAATGCGAGGAATCGGAACCTTAGCGAATCCTGCGAACAGCTGGCCGCTGATCAACGGCGCACCCGCGCCGATCTCGAGCTCTATGCCGATGCCAATTCCGCCCTCCAGCAGCGCCTCGCCATCCACGGCGTGCGCCTGACCTCGCTGGACTCCGAGCTCCGTCGGCTCCTCGCCCCGTCAACGGATGACCTCTACACCGACTCGCTAGCTCTGCTCAACCGCGTCACCGGCATCACCGAAGCTGCGATCTACACCGTGGACGGCCACGACCTGCAACGGACAGCGCTCCTCGGCAATGGCGACGAATTGCCGGAGTCGCTCCGGTCGGACCTCGTGGAGATCATCGATCAGGCGCTGGAGGAAAGACAGATGGTCACCTGCCGCGAACTCTGGGGCGCTACCCCGCAACTCTCCGCGCGACACCTCGCCGCCATCCCCTGGCTCGACCCTAATGGTGAGGTCGGAGAGATTCTGCTAGTCCGCCGACTCCCGTTCCACAGCGTGACCTGGCAGCACTTTGCCCAGATCGAGACGATCTGTTCTTGGATCTCGGTGTATGCCCCCCTGAGGGCGGCACCCGACAGGCAGGCTGGCGCAGACATCTACGAGCGGACCCTCGCCCTCTGCATCAACACCCACCAGCGGCACGCCCTGCCATCATCGGCCATCCACTTCCTCGCCACAGGAGAGCTCCGCGTCACGCAGCAGAAACTCCAGGATGCGATCGCCCCGCTCCTGCGTCCGACAGACCTTGCGACCAGCTTCGACCTCGAGCGCCCTAACCTGGCTGTCCTGCTACCGATGGGCGGCCGCGGTGAGGCCGAGCGCCTCATCGAGCAGGTGGGCTCAGATCTAAGTATCGAATTCGAATCCAACCTAACACAAACCGAAGATCTCGACTCGACCGAGAGCTTCATGCGCCGCCTCAGGAGCCACACCTAGTGGGCCGAACCCGTTCATGAGATTGCGATCGCTCACCGTCTGCGCACTGGCACTCGCCGCCCTCACCGGTTCGGCGATCAGCGGCATTGCCTTCGCGGCCTTCGAGCTGGAGAACCAGCCTGTGGCATGGTTGTTGAACCTCGCCGCCTGCCTCCTAGTTCTCACACTAGCCTACGTGATAAGGGGAGGTGCCCACAGCCTCACCCTCCTGCTTGGCACCCTAGCCTTGTGCCTGCCAGCTGTGGGCCCTGCACTCGCGGCGCTGGCGGCTCTCACGCTGCATTTTATGCGCCCGGCCACAGATGATGGAGAACAATACATCATCGGTAGCCCAGCCACCTCGCGCGGACCTAGCAGGCGCCCGACCGCAGTCCTCGGACGCCCTCTGGCCACCGCTGTGCGCTGCCTCTCCCCTCTCAATCAGTTCCGCCTCCTGGCCGGTGTCGGGTCGCTGCCCCCGATTGATTCACGGCCCGTCCTGTTGAGGTTTCTCGATGATCCGGACGCCCAGCTCCAACTGTTCGCCCAGGGTGGATTGAGCGATGCGATCGAAGCTTCGGAGCGCGACCTCAAAGCGCTCACCCAGCATGCGCACGCGCATCCGGCCGAGCCGGCGACCCACTGCGCGATCGCCGAGATCCACCTCCACCTCCTCGAGAACCACCTCGTCGATGAGGACTCGCGCCGTGCCACCTGGGACGCCGCAAGCAGCTCGATCACCAAGGCGCTCGAGACTGCCCCCAACGATGCCCTGAGCCTGATGATCTGCGCCCGCCTGAACCTGATCGGAGGCGATCCAGCCAAAGCGGAACTAGCGGCCCGGGCGCTTGCGTCGATTTCCGGGCACGCAGAGACGGCGTCCCTCCTACTGGCAGAAGCCGCCTTCGATGGCGGAGAACTCGAATCGGTCCCCGGCGAACTCGCAGGTGTCCAAGCAGGTTCCCGGAGCCGCGACGACATCCTTGATTTTTGGCGAAAACCCCGACCATCCGTCTATGCCTGAAACATCGCCAACAGGACCAGACACCGATGTCTGCCTCATCCTGGAAGGGACTTACCCATACGTTTCCGGCGGGGTCTCCACATGGGTGCACCAGCTGGTCACATCGCTACCTGAGGTGAGCTTCGAGATCGTCCACATCGGCGCAAGGCGCTCGGCTGGGCTCAAGCCGAAATACCAGGTGCCCAACAATGTGGAAGCGATGCGGGATCTGTTCCTAGAGGGGGATCTGCCCAGGTCTGAAATGAGGCGCGGTCGCGCCACCCGCAAGCAGCGCCGCGCCCTCGCCGATGCCGCCCGAGCGTGCCTGATCGACGGGGCCATCAGCTTCAAATCACTACTGCTGGCCGTTCTCGAGCACGGTCGTGGATACACATTCCATGACCTCTGGAGCGATCCCGAGATGTGGGATGTTTTCAACGATCTGTATGACAAACTGATGCCGGATTCGCCCTTCAAGGATTTCTTCTGGACCGCCCGCGCGCTCGCCAGGCCGGTATGGAACATCCTGCGTGCCGCCGATGAGATCGGCACGCCAAAAGTATTCTTCACCGCCTGCACCGGCTACGCTGGCATGCTCGCAGCCGTCCTGTCGGAACAGCGCAACACGAGCTTCCTCCTCAGCGAGCACGGGATCTACGTCCGCGAGCGGCTCGAGGAGATGCGCCGCGCCGCATGGATCAACGACCCGCTCCCGCGCCGACCGGAGCTTCTGCCGAACTTTGGCCGCCTCAAATCATTGTGGATGTCACTCTTCTGTGAACAGGCATCGATGGCATACGAGTCTGCTGACCAGATCACCTCACTATTCGAGCGCAATGCCGACATCCAGAGAGAATTCGGCGCCCCCCCAGCCAAAATCTCGATCGTCCCGAATGGGGTCAGCCGCGAGCTCCTCGAGCGCCAGCTGCCACCGCGCGAGGATAGGCGCAAGCCGACCGTCGGCTTCCTCGGTCGGATCGTCGAAATCAAAGATGTAAAAACCCTACTCAGGGCGGCAGCGATCGTCATCCGAGATCTGCCCAATGCCCAGTTTCTGATCGCTGGACCAAGCGATGAGGAACCAGCCTACTACCACTCCTGTACCGAACTCGCCCAGAGTCTCGGGATCGGCAGGAATATCCACTTCGTCGGCACGGTGGAGGCTGGAGAATTCCTCAGCGAGATCGACGTCAATGTCCTCAGCAGCGTCAGTGAGGGCATGCCGTTTGCTGTTCTCGAAGGGTTTGCGCTGGGGCTACCAGCCGTCAGTACCGATGTCGGGGCCTGTCGCGAACTCATCGAAGGCCGCAGCGGCGACGAGCTTGGACACGCAGGCATCATCACCCAGGTCCGGGAGCCGGGCCAGCTCGCCGACGCCATCACAAGACTGCTCACGTCCCCTGAGCTGCGCGCCGAGATGGGGGCGATCGCCCGCCGACGTGTTCGGGAGCACTACCTCCAAGAGGATGTGATGCGGTGCTACCTGGAAGCATTCCGCACCATCTATGCCAAGCGCCAGGCCGGTCGCCCACCCGCCAGCGCCAACGCCTTCGCCAACGCCTTCGCCACTACCGGATCAGCAAGCATCTAGACAACAGACATGGCAGGGATCGGATTCAAACTACGCGACAGCCTCACCCGGGAGGACTACTCGGGTCTGCTGCGCGCCTATTTGTTCTCGGGTCTGATCGCCAGCGGGCCATGGATCATCTCCATCCTCGCGATGGCCGCGCTCGCCATCCTCCTGCACACCCACGTCTCCACCGAGGCGATGGGCGCGTTTTCGGCGACCGTGACGCACGTCTACGCGATCGGCCTGATCCTCGCCGGCCCCGTCCAGCTGGTCATTGTGCGCTACGCCGCCGACCGCATGAACGAGTCCGAGAAAGACAGAGTCTTCCCATCTTACATGGCAGCACTCGCCCTGGTGCTGCCGATTGCAGCCGTCGCCGGCCTGATCCTGTTCTTTGCCGGCGCCTCTGATCTCTCGCTCACCTACCGCTTCGGAGGGCTGTCGATGCTCGTCTTCACCACCGCCGTCTTCATCACCGCCTCCTACCTGACATCGTTTCAGAACTACCGCAGCCTGCTGCTCGGCTTCCTCGTCGGCTACGGTGTCAGCGCCACGGCGGCGTATCAGCTCGGGCTACACGCCGGTACCGACTGGGCGCTCGTCGGGTTTGCCGCCGGCCACGGGTTGCTGTTTTTCCTGCTCTTCTTCCAATTCAGCCGCGAGTTTGGCGGACGCGAGGCGATCAGCTGGAAGGTGATGGGCTACTTCGTGCGCTTCCCTGAACTCGCCCTCGCCGGATTGATGTACAACCTCGGCATCTGGATCGACAAGATCCTCTTCTGGCACTTCTCCGAACAGAGCTTCTCCCTAGCCGGGTGGATCCACGCCTCGCCCGAATACGACATGGCCATCTCTCTCGGTCTGCTCTCGATCGTCCCTGGCATGGCCGTCTTCATGCTCAAGCTCGAGACCGATTTCGCACTCGCCTACGAGGGCTTTCACAAGGCGCTCTCGGGCAATGGTTCGCGCGCGGACATCAGACACGCCAAGGCCGACATCAACCGCGCGCTAGGCAACGGATTCGCCTGCCTGTGTAAAGTCCAGGTCGTCACTACCGTCATTCTCGTACTCGCCGCAGATCAGATCTGCGGCCTGCTGCACATGAGCGCGATCGCCGTCGGAATCTTCCAGGTCACGCTGTTCGGGGCCTGCCTGCTGGTCATGTTCCTCGCGATGCTAACCGCCCTGTTCTACTTCGATGACCGCAGGGGGGTCCTCATCTGCACGGCGATCTTCTTTCTTACCAATGCCACGCTGAGTCTCGCGACGCTCCTCTACGGCCGCGAGGCCTGGTACGGGTTCGGCTTCGTAACCGCCTCCGCTGTCGCCGTGCTGGCCGCAACCCTCCGCGTCAACCACAGCCAGGAACACCTGGAGCACCGCATCCTCACAGTCCAACGCGCGGCGTAGGGATTGCAAGGACTGGGGCTCCCGATCAGTTGATCCGTCCCCCACCCCCGATCCCCCAGGGCTGATTCACAGACCTAGGAATCGCTTCAGCGCTGGCTGATGCGCTGACGGAGGTAGAGTTTAATCTCGTCCCCTGACGCGACAAACGAGACCATGGCGGTGCCATCGCCCAGGTTCTGCTCTCCGGCCGGCAACCAACGGTCGTCAGCCGGCTCCCAGTTCAGCAGATCTCCCGATGCCTCGAGCTGGAACAGAATCCCATCCGCACGCAGATTCCGTCGGAATGAGACTGCCACTCTCTCTCCAGCTCCTGCTCCTGCTCCTGCATCCAAGCTGATTCGGACTGCACCGCCACTTGGGTTGGCACTCGTCGGATCATCGCCACTTGCGAATTCTAGCAATGCGACATATCCGTCACTGTCGAGATCAGACCCAGCTGCCGGATTCCCGAACCCGGCGGCCCAGTCTGCGAATCCTATCGAGTCACTGGATCCTGGCGTGCCGCCGTGCGTAGCACTGCTTCGCCAGTTGGTGGCAATGTTGTGGTCGGGGGCGAGGGTCGGGTCCACCAGGACGAGGCTGTAACCATCCCCGTCTGCGGCAATCGGCCATGGCGATCGATCGTTGTAAGTAAAGTCCCTCACGGTGCTACCACCAACTCCCGTCAGAGCCAGTCGTTCCCCACCATTGTCTAGGCCGGTGCCGTTCGCAAACTCGCCGGCGATGCGGCCGGCGGCGGCGACTCCGTAGCGGAACTCAAAGGCAGCGCGATCGCGCACCAGTAGTGCTCGTTCACCAGCTTGTAGGGGTTGGATTAGCGACTGTGAAAAATCGAACGACAAGCCCGCTGAGAACTCCATCCCCAGCAGAGTAACTGGGCCGCCACCGATGTTGAGTATCTCGAGATACTCGAACAAATTGGCATCGCCATGGCCGGCCGCGACCTCTTCCGGGCTGGGATCCGCCGGATGGTACATGATTTCGGAGACGACCAGGTTCTCCGCGCTGGCACCCTCCTCCGAGAGGATGAGAGTGACGCTCTCCGGCGCACTCCAGGTAGACCCATCGAAGGTCCGTGCGGTGATCGTCTGGCTTGTATTGATCGCTAGCGGTGAAGGGGTCACGATGTGGGTCACGTCCAGAGACGGTCGGACGAGAAAATCGGAACCACCTGCTGAACTGTTCAGCCCATGGATCGCGATCACGTTCAATCCATTGTGCACCCGATTTTTCAGCGACGTTAGGTCGATGACGACCGGTGTATTGATCACGGCCGTGTCTCCCCCCGGGCGTCCGGCGCCGCCCTCGGTCGTACTATTCCAATCGGGTACCAAGGGGGCCAAGGATCGTCCAGCCTCTTCACCATTCAGGTAGGCGACAAAGCCGTCGTCGCTCTGTACCGAAAGGGTGATGGCCGTAATACTAGCTGCATTGTCGAATTCGAATGGGTAGCGGAGATAGCAGCTAGCATTGCTGCCCCTCATCTCTGACTGGATATCTGTCTCGATCAGATCTGAGATGCCACCTGTCGATTCGAATCCGACTCCCCCCGTCCCTGCACTCCAGTTTGAATCGTCGAAGCTACCCGGACTATCCGTCCAGGTGAGGGCAAGCGAGCCATCTACCGGAACCAGGTAGCGGCAGGAGGATGTCGCGTCGATCAGAGTGTCGGTCACTGGTCCACCGGGGAATCCGGTCGCCGTCGCGGACGGGGCACCTCCGGGCGCACGTGGATCGGTGCCGTCGGTCGTGTAGTAGACCTGCCCGTCTGGGGAGCCGACGATCAGCTGGAAATCCTCCCCGACCATCCCCCCGCTGGTGTTAAAAGCGGGCGGGGAGAGGTATTGGGAATCGACCCACGCAGCACGCGTTGCCAACCACCCCTTCATATGGGAAACCTCAGCTTCCCAGCCGACCAGGCCGGGCTCGGCGAAATTGCCACCGTTTGCCGGATACTGGGTCCAGCGCACAAAGTTGCGAACCTGGGACTCGCGGATCTCATCTGCCAGCGAGTCGATCACCGCGTGCAGGTGGTCGATCGAGAATTCGCGCCTGCGCAATTCGAACCAGCGATCCGTGTGGCGCTGGCGGATGTCTGGGTAGTTCGCTTCGGCTGGGTCGGCTGTCGGCCCGAGCAGGTTGCCATACCATGGGAAGCGCGAGTCGAACCAGGTCTTGCTAGACACGGTGCCGACCGCGTTGACGACGCCTTCCCATGCGCGGGGTTCGTTGTCGCGCACATCCTCACATCCGAGGGCGCGGTCGTAGTCCCATACCGGTCCGCTGACGATCTTGTCGTCGCGATCCTTGTAGAAAAACGCGCTATGCCTCCCCCAGTCGATATTCATCACTAGCAGGTTCAACAGGTGGTGATCGATCCACGAATCGATGTCGACGTAATCTTCGATGCCGAGACCGGTCGAGGGGTTGATGCCAGTTGGTGTATTTGTCAGGGCAGTATTCAGCTCATTGAGATGACCTATGAGCCAGCTGCGCTGCTGGGATGATAGTTCGAGGCCGTCCGGATCGACGTTGGTGAGCTGCCCCATGCCGCCAACACTCATCGTCGGCTCGCCCGGATCCGGCCGATCGTTCTTGAAGATGTAGCCGCCGCTGATCTCCGGCAAGGCATTCTCCCAGGGCATCAGCTTATCGATATCGACCCGGTTTGGATCCACCTCGATCCTCTCGATGAGCGAGTAGACGCCGAAGTAGTCGGAGCCGGAGACCTCGGCACCTGTCGTGTCGCTAAAGACTTCGACGAATTGCGTCCGCGGAGCATAGCGGCCGATCTGCCTGCTGATCTCGTAGACGAAGGGGTTGCGCATCAGAGCCAGATCCCATTCGTAGCGCGCATTCAAGATCCAGTCTGCCTCCCTCGGCATCGCAAAGGGGGTGATGTTGCGGTCATCATCGTTGCCGTCTTGCCACGTCTCCACTGACATCGAATACTTCGGCCAGATGCTCGAGCTGGACCCGCGCCTCCGCACACCCGCACGCGTGGCGATCACCGGTGCTTGGGTTAGCGTCGTGCGACCACTAGCTGGATCGGGCTCAAAGAAGAACATGTAGGAGTTCCTGCGCAGCGTGGAGCTGGTCCCCGGCGGGCTCCCGGTCCCCAGCGTCGAAACCACGATGACGGGCAGATCGGACGAGAACGCCGCAACATCTCCAGCCATTCTTAAGTAGGTCTGGGTCGTGACCGCCCCATCCAGCGCTCCCGGCAGGAAGGCCCGTGCGCGGATCTGCACGCTCTCCGTGATCGGGATCGGCGCGGTGTACTCGGACGACGTCTCGGTCGGCACGCTGAGATCGGTCGTGTATCGGATCACTGCGCCAGGTGTGGCGCAACTCAGGGCGAGAGCCGAAGGAACGCTAAACATCCTACCCGTTTCGGAGAAGTCGACATCGGCCGGCGGCGGCAGCGCAATCCGGTCGTTCGGAGCGTCGGGTGTCGGCGTCTCGAAGTATCCAAATTGCAGCCCCTCCGAAGTGCTAAGGGTCGTGATATCGAGCTTCGCGTCGACAAGAAAATCGGAACTGCCAACCGATTCGTTCATCCCATGGATCGCGAGGACATTCGCCCCGCTGACCAAGGCCGCCCCGAACCCGCTGATCGGGATGGTGATCGGTGTCGATACGACAGTCGCGTCGCTGCGCTTGGCATCCGACTGCGATTCCCAGGTGAGTGGCGTCGGCTTGCCGAATGAACCGACCTCGACCCCGTTTAGGTAAGCGACAAACCCGTCGTCGACGTTCACACCGAGTGTCATCGACAGCACCTGCCGGTCAGCCAGATCGAAGGAGAACGGGAAGCGCAGGTAGGCGCTCGCATTTTTTCCGATCATCTCGCTGCGGATGTCGGTGGCAACGAGTGGCTCCAGTGTACCACCCCGGGCCTCGAAGCCCACACCGGCGGTGGCACTGATCCAACCTGAATCGTCAAACCCCGCCTGCGTCCAGTCATCTCCGAGTGATGCGTCCGATGGGATGTGAAGCTTGAGAGGCGCACCGCGAGGGATCGGAACCTCCCGCTGTTCGGCACCCGCCGTGCCGATGCCATACGAGATTCCCTCGAACTGCTCCGGGTAGCCAGCGGCGATCTCGCTGACAATCGTGATACCATCCGGCGCGATCAGAGCGAGGTAGTCGCCGCCGCGGTCGAGGGTGAAATTGGTATGCAATTCGCCGCCCGTTGTCCGGTTCTTGCCGGAGGCAAAGACGATCATCGACGAACCCGGCGCAAGTTCCGAATCCGGGAAGGACCAGCGCACCAGATCGTCCCGATTGTTAGTGAGATGGAACCCCTCCAGATCCACCGTCTCCGGGCCGCCATTGGAGATCTCGATCCAGTCGGACGGCGCGCCGTCCGAATCGCGCAGGTTGACATCCGCAACGGCCATCAGCTCAGTGATCGCTACTTGGGCGGATAGACCCCAGGTCAGAATCAGGCACGAGGAGACCCATGACAACACACGCGCTACTGGAGCGCGACCACGGTAGAACTGCATCGTCATCTAGGGGGGAGACTATCGCCTCAGCCGGTTTACTCAAGCCTCGATCTCCCGCCGCAGCTCTTCGGCGGAGCGTTGGCTCGCTGATGGATTTCTCTCGACCACGGGACTGCATCTCGCCGACCTCGTCCCGGTATGAGCCACCGATCCCCCCCACCCCAGCTCTCCGATATCACTTGAGCCAAGAACAGTATGGGTCAGATTGCGGTTTGATCCGAAACTTTACAGCCGCCCTTGCCCTTTTTGCTGCCACATCCGCACCAGCGGCAGAGCTCTGGTCTCTGCAGCCGCCCCCCGAGCAGCCCACTCCCACGGTTTCCGATACGGGATGGCCACTCAAGCCGCTCGATCACTTTATTCTCAGCAGGATCGAGGCCGCCGGCCAGCATCCGACCGAGGGCGCCGGACGAAAGACGCTGGTCCGGCGCGCCTACCTCGACCTCCATGGTCTCCCACCGACGACGGAGCAGACCCAAGCCTTCGTCGCCGACGACCGGACGGATGCCTGGGAGCGACTCATCGACGAACTGCTGGCCTCCCCGCGCTACGGCGAACGCTGGGGCCGACACTGGCTCGACATCGCCCGCTACTCCGATTCCAACGGCATGGACGAAAACATCGCCCACCCGCATGCACACCGCTACCGCGACTACGTCATCGCCGCATTCAACGACGACAAACCATTCGACCAATTCGTCATCGAACAGCTCGCCGGCGACCTCCTGCCAGCCCGAGACCTCGAACAGACTCGCGAGCAGACAATCGCCGCCGGATTCCTCTCGGTCGGGCCGAAGATGCTCGCCTGCGACGATCCAGACAAAATGCGGCGCGACATCGTCGACGAGCAGATCGATACCACCGGGCGGGCATTTCTTGGATTAACGTTAGGATGCGCGCGGTGCCATGATCACAAATTCGACCCGGTCTCGATCGAGGATTACTACGGTCTCGCGGGTATCTTCATGTCCACGAAGACGCTGACGAAGTACAGCGTCGTCGCCGAGTTTCACCAACACGACCTCTCCACCCTACTCAACAAGGCAAAGCGCGAACAGATCGCCGCGCTCGAAAAGCGTAAGAACCCGATCACGAGCAAAGAGATCGACCGCCTGCGCAAGGATCTGCCGCCGCGATTCGAGGTCATGGCCGTCACCGAATATCCAAGCGAGGACAGCCAGGTCCACCTGCGCGGCGACTACCGGACGCTTGGCGACAGCGTCCCGCGCCGGCTCCCGCTCGCCCTGGCCGGCAGCGACCAGCCCGCGATGCCCGCAGATCAGAGCGGCCGGCTCGAGCTCGCGCACTGGATCGCTTCGCCGGGGAATCCGTTCACGGCGCGCGTCATTGCCAACCGCATCTGGCGCTGGCACTTCGGCCGCGGCATCGTCGCCACCACCGACAACTTCGGCACCCTCGGCGAAGCCCCTTCCCACCCTGGCCTACTCGACCACCTCGCGCTGACGTTGATCGAGAACCGCTGGTCGATCAAGGCGCTCCACCGCGAGATCATGAACTCCGCGACCTACCAGCAATCATCCCTCGCCAAGCAAGAGCTGAAACAGGCCGATCCGGAGAACCGCCTATTCGCCCGCTGGCTTCCACGCCGCGCCGAGTCTGAGGTGATCCGCGATTCGATCCTATTCAAGTCCGATCGCCTCGACCTCACCTCGCGAGGCCCGGACCTCGTCGTGCGCTCGAACAAATACGTCGATGGCGCCAAGCTCGCCGAATACCACGATGCGCCATGCCGCACCGTCTACCTGCCGGTCCTGCGCAGCTCAGGATACGACGCACAGAACGCCTTCGACTTCCCGGATCCCGCCGTGATCTGTGGCCATCGCCGCACCTCTAGCGCCACCCCACAGGCACTGTTTCTTATGAACAGCCCGCTCGTTCACAAGTCCTCAGATAATTACGCTAGGCTCCTCCTCCACATGACCCCGGACAAGTCGACCCCCGAGCGCGCTGCTTACACGATTCGCCATATCCTCGGTCGCGACTCTTCCAATGACGAATTGCAGCGCGCTGAATCGTTTATCAATGATTACCCCCCGGACGACGAGATCGCCGCCTGGGCCGCCTTCACCCGGGTTCTTTTTTCCACCAACGAATTCCTGTATATCGAATAGGATCGCCGCATGAAATTCTGCCGCCAGATCGCCCCCAGACCGCTCAGCCGCCGCGCCATGCTGCAGCGCTCCAGCGCCGGATTCGGTGCGCTCGCGCTCCAAGCGATGCTCGCTCCAGCGGGCACACCACCCCCCGCCATCGCCCGCGCCAAACGCGTCATCTTCCTCTTCATGCACGGCGGGCCATCGACAGTCGATCTATTCGATCCGAAACCGCTGCTCCAACGCGACACCGGCAAGCCGTTCCCACTCGAAACCCCGCGCATCGTCTCGCACAAGACCGGCAACCTGCTCGCCTCCCCTTGGAAGTTCCAACAACACGGCCAGAGCGGCGCCCACGTCAGCGAGCTTTTGCCGAACATTGCCTCGATCGTCGACGACCTGTGCTTCATCCGCTCGATGCACTGCTCGAACTCGCGCCATGGCGGCGCGCTGCTGGAGCTACACACCGGCTCCGACACCTTCACGCGCCCGTCGATGGGCTCGTGGATCAACTACGGGCTCGGGTCTGAGAACGACAACCTACCCGGGTTCATCACCATCAACCCGCCCGGCAGCCACGGCGGAGCAGGCGCCTGGTCGTCCGCATTCCTCCCCGCCAGATTCAGCGGCACCCGCATCGGCAGCAAAGGGAAGGAGATGAGGATCCCGTTCATCGAGAACCCGCTCGGCGACCGCACGAGGCAGCGCAAGGAGCTCGACCTACTCAATGCCTTCAACCGCGACCACCTCGCCCACCACGGCGGCAGCGACCCCGATCTCGAGTCGCGCATCGCCTCGTACGAACTCGCCTTCCGCATGCAGATGGAGGCGCCCGGTGTACAGGACTTGTCCGAGGAGCCAGATTCCATCAAGCGGCTCTATGGTGCCGACACCGATCCGACCAGAGAGTTTGCCGAACAGTGCCTGATGGCGCGCCGCTACAGCGAGGCCGGTGTGCGCTTCGTGCAGGTCAGCCACCGCTACTGGGACTCCCACGGCGACCTTCGCAAGCAGCACACCGATCTTTCCGCGCAGATGGACAAGCCGGTCGCGGGCCTGATCACCGACCTGAAACAGCGCGGCCTGCTCGACGACACCCTCGTCCTCTGGGGCGGTGAGTTCGGCCGCACCCCGACCGCCCAGGGCGATGACGGGCGCGACCACAACCCGCACGGCTTCACCATGTTCATGGCGGGCGGCGGCACCCGCCCCGGCACCGTCTACGGCAGCACCGACGAGTACGGCTACTACGCCCGAGAGAAGCCGGTCCACTTCCACGACCTGCACGCGACGATCCTGCACCTGATGGGCATCGACCACGAGACCCTCACTTACCACCACGCCGGCCGCGACTTCCGCCTGACGGATGTCCACGGCGAGGTGATCAACGGGATCCTTGCTTAACGGTTGCAGCCGGTCAATGATCCCCGCATGTCAAAACCGGATCTCAACATCGGCATCATCGGCTACAACTTCATGGGCAAGGCGCACTCGAACGCCTGGCTGCAGGCGAACAAATTCTTCGACGCGCCCTACAACGCCGTCCTGAAAGCCGCCTGTGGCCGCAACGAGCAGGCGACGCGAGCGTTTGCAGAAAACTGGGGTTGGGAAAACGTCGAAACCGACTGGCGCAAGGTCATCGAGCGGGATGACGTCGACCTCATCGATATCGCGACCCCGCAGGTCCTGCACCACGATATCGCCGTCGCCGCTGCCGAGGCCGGCAAACACATTTTCTGCGAGAAGCCGATGTGCATCACCACCGCAGAGGCGAAGGGCATGCTGGCCGCCGCCGAGAAAGCTGGCGTGCGCCACTACCTCAACCACAATTACCGCCGCGTCCCCGCGATCCGCCTCGCTCGCAGACTCATCGACGAGGGAGCAGTCGGCAGAATCTACCACTGGCGCTGCGCCTACCAGCAGGACTGGATCGTCGATCCAAATTTCCCACTCACGTGGCAGCTGACGAAAGAGGCGGCAGGCACCGGGCCGCACGCCGATCTCAACTCGCACACCGTCGATCTCGCCCACTATCTCATCGGTGACATCAAAGACGTCTCGTGCACCATGGCGAGCTTCATCAAAGAACGCCCGATCCCGAGCGAGGGCGCGACCGCCTTCAGCGAGGCCGAGACCAGTCCTGCCGAGATGGGCGAAGTCACGGTCGAGGACACCTCGCTGATGCACGTCGAGTTCGATAACGGCGCGATCGGCTCGTTCGAGGCGACCCGCTTTGCGGCCGGTCGCCGCAACCGCAACAGCTTCGAGATCTACGGCAGCGAAGGCAGCATCTCGTTCAACCTCGAACAGATGAATGAGCTCCAGGTCTACTCGCGCAACGACCCGCCGCACGCACAGGGGTTCAAAACGATCCTGGCGACGGAGCCGTGCCACGACTACATGAAAAACTGGTGGCCGCCGGGCCACGTCATCGGCTACGAGCACGAGTTCGTCCACGCAGTCGCCGACTTCATGGAGGCGATCGCGAGTGGGACACCAATCGACCCGGACTTCTCTGATGGCGTCAAGACGATGGCCGTGCTAGACGCGGGCATCGAATCCGCGAAAACCGGGCGCCGCGTCAGCGTCTAGACCGTGGCGGAAGCCCCCCTGCTTCCAAGCCATTCGGCGACGGCTTCGACGTAGCCCGCCATTGATAAGGGGAGCAGGATCGTCATCCGCACGGCCATCAGGCAGATCGTCGCGTGCAGAAGCACCAAGCGATTGAGGAGTCGAATCTGGATAGAATCGGCAAAGCGCATTCCTCACCAAACTTCCATGAGCACACCGATCCGACCGCGCAAATTCGAATTGCAAATCAGATCGACTCCCACCGCACCTCAAACGGAGCTAGTGGTGCCCCGCAGTCGCGCACCTCCTGCACCACCCCTGTCACATTGTGCAAGGCCAGCACCGACTCTCCGCCCGGCGCCGTCCGGCGCAGCGCAAAAACACCACTCCCAAAATCCAGAACCTCCTGCGACGCATGCGGGTGAAATGCGGCCATCGACTGCCTCCTTTCGAGCAGCTCCAACATCCCCGCCAGAACGCGTGATCGCAGCGAGCCCGCATCCCCAAGCTCCACTTCGAGCTCTTGCGGATCTAGCTTCTCCCGATTGATCCGCCTAGCGATCCCAGACGCATCGCGCCCGGCGAGATCGTTCCTCGACCCGAGCAAGCAATGGATGTACACCGCCGGGATGCCGATCAGCGCCATCGCGATCGCCTGGGAACAGAGGAAGCGTTTCACCTGAGTCTCCTCATCGACAGCCGTGGCGCCAGGGTCGTTGATCGCGTCGAAGTAGCTGATATTCAGCTCGTAGGGGGACTCGCTGCCATCCGGGTTGGAGCGAGTCGCCACGCAGCCTCCCCGGGCCTCGGTCAGGTCGGCCAGAACTTGACGCCCCTCCGCGTCGAGGATCCCCTCGGTCGGACGCATCCCGATCCCGTCGTGGGTCGCGGTGATATTCAAGAAGGTGCAGCGCTCGCCTGCTGGCTCAAGGGTCCGTGCCCAGTCGCTCAAGACGCTCGCGTCCCCCGTGGCGAATGCGTGGACCACCAGGGGGGCGAGAGAAAAGTTGTAGATGATCTGCGCCTCGTCGCCACGATCGCCAAAGTAGGTGAGGTTCTCCCGATGCGGCACGTTCGTCTCGGATAGCAGCAGGACGTGAGGTGAGACGAGGTCGAGAACGCGGCGCACGATCCGGATGATCGCGTGCGTCTGGGGCAGGTGGACTGAAGCGTCCCCGCTCTGCTTCCACATGAACGGGATCGCATCGAGCCGGATCATCGATGCGCCCTGCCGAGCGTAGAACAGCAGGACGTCCAACATTTCGAGTAGCACCGCAGGCTCCCGGTAGTTGAGGTCGACCTGATCGCGACTGAAGGTGGTCCACAGACTCACAGGCCCGCGGTCTGAGCTGAACTCGTGGAACAGCGGGCTCGTCCGAGGGCGTGTCACCTGCGAGCTATCGAAGCGGGGGGCTTCCTCGATGCAGAATCCCTCATACCGCGGATCTCCGGCGAGGAACCCCCTGACGTAGGCGCTGTCCTGGGAGACGTGGTTGACGACGCCGTCGAAGACGAGCCGATACCCATCGTCCGCCAGCGCTTCGACATCCTCCCAGCCTCCATAGCCGTCTGCCACCTCCCGGAAATTAGCCACTGAAAACCCATCGTCCGAAGTCCACGGATAGAATGGCAGGACGTGGAGGAATGTCACTCGCCGGCCGACCCAGCGCCCGAGGAATTTCCGCAGTTCAGCCAAGCCTGCATCCCCCCTTGCTCCGACGCTATCGGCGTACGTGATGAGCATGACATCCTGTGATGACCAGCCCGCTGATCGCGGCTGGATCCCGCCCCGCCAGCGGTCGACGAGCCTTCCGACACGCTGCGTGACCTCTCCCGCGGCGTCCCCGTAGAGGAGCGCTAGATCATGGCAGAGGGTCTCGCTCGCGGCGGCATCCATCGCTAGGGGCGTATCGGCATGTTGGCATTCACTGAATGACGCCATTCACGCAATCTCCGTGCCAAATCCCCAGCGAGATCGGGATTCGCTTCCGCAAGGTTGTCCTCCTCGCCTAGGTCAGCATCGAGATCGAACAATTCTAGGGTTCCATCATCGAAGCGCTCGATGAGTTTGTGTCGCCCCATCCGGATCGCACCGCCAAGGCGGTTCGAGCGGTGGAAGGCGTAGTTTGGGTAGTGGAAGAACAGGCAATCCCGCTCGAGCTTACCCTCCCCCCGCAAGAGCGGCACGAGGCTCTCGCCATCGCATACTTCGGGAAGTTTGGCCCCACCGAGTTCTAGCAAGGTAGGGAACCAATCGGTGCTGATCACTGGGACCGGACTGATCGTGCCCGGCTTCACGACACCCGGCCAGCGGACGATTAGCGGGATGCGGATGCCGCCCTCGTAGAGGTGCCCCTTGTCTGAGCGTAGTGGCCGGTTGTCTGCAACGCCGCCGTAACCGCCGTTGTCGGAGGTGAAGATCACCAGGGTCTCATCGCGCAGTTTCAGATCGTCTAGCGCGGCCAGCACGCGCCCGATCGCCAGATCCATGCCCTCGATCATCGCCCCGTATCGCGGGTCGTTCAGTCCGCGGCCTTTGTGCTCGGCGTATTTCTCGAGCAACGCCTCCGGAGCCTCCATGGGCCAGTGCACCGTGTAGTTCCAGAGGCACAGGAAGAAGGGCTTGTCGCCACGCTCCTCGCCCATGAATCCGATCGCTTCATCCGCGAGCCGCTCCGGTAGGTATTCACCCGCCATGCGGGGCTCCAAGTGTGGGATCCTGTAAGGATCGAAGAAGGTCGGAGGCCCGCCAAAATCGCAGCCGCCGATATTGATATCGAACCCCTGCGCCTGTGGCTCGCGGGATGCCACGTCGCCCTCCCGGCCGCTGAGATGCCATTTCCCGATGAAAGCCGTCGCATACCCTGCCTCCTTCAGCCCCTCGGCGAGAGTCCGGTATTCTGAGCCCAGGTGTTGGCGCATCGGCGCAGGCTGAAGCTTGGCACCCTCGGGTGTGAAGCGCTTCTGATCCGGCGTGTGGTTGGTCAGGTGCAACCTTGCCGGAGCGAGGCCGGTCATGATTGCGGCACGCGTCGGCGAGCAGACCGGAGCCGCCGCATAGGCATCGGTAAATCGCATCCCCTGGCTTGCGAAACGATCGACATTCGGCGTTCGGACGGCCTTGTTCCCCTGCACGCTAAGATCCATCCAGCCGAGGTCATCGATCATGATGAAGAGGATGTTCGGTCGCTCCGCAGCGAGCGAACCTCCCAGCAGCACGAGCCAGAGGATGGCGAAGCGGATTGTTGTCATCATGCCCCATGATGCCCGATCGACCGGGCGAGTCCAGCCAAAGGCTCCTAGGAATCCAATTTCCCCCAGACTTTCTCCATCACATCATGCATCCGCGGGTCGTGCTCATTCAGTTCGGCGCGCACGAAGGGGTAGAAATCATTGCGATAGAAGTACGCTTCGGTCGATTCCGCGAAGTATTCTTTCGGGTTCGTCGTCGCATAGTGTTTGACTAGACGCCCATTGAATAGCAGCACGCGATCGTAGAGTTTCTCGTCCATCGCTTGCTTCCAGACCTTGTTGATACCGGGCTCCTCAAATCCTAAGATCTGGTCGTGGTAGGCGTGTGCCAGCTCGTGCAGCACGACTGCCGGGTGCTTCAGTAGTTGGCCGCGATCGAGCAGTGCTGCTGCGCGCGGTATGTGGACTTTTTTCACCAGGCGCGGATCGTGCCCGTTCGCTTCTAGCCAGCCCAATCCCGGGTGGTACTGCATGTTGCCGAGCGTCGGGTGCTGCCGCTCGATCCAGATCTCGCAGGTGCGGATTTTCTCGAGCTGGTCGGGATTCATCAGAAGCGCGATGCGGTTGAGGTGGTCGCCGAGCATGCGCAGCGCCCGCGCCCCTTCGGCAGCATGCTCACCCTCCAGCAAAGCCGGCTCGACGTGCACCGTCCATCCCTCCATGTCTTTGACGACCGGGTCGAAGCGCACCTCCGGCGCCTCTTCTTTTTCAGCAGCAGTAGCGACGGCAGCAAGCGCGACAAACAGGGTAGCAAGGGTACGGATCATGCGGAAGCCTAGTATAGCGGCGGCATCTAGTCGCGACGTTTTTGTGTGCTTTTTCCTAGCGACTCAAAGTCGCCGCTAGGCTAGGATCGCCCTATGATCCGCATCGCTCCCATCCTCCTCGCACTGCTGTGCACCGCTTCCGCACGGACACCGAATGTTGTCCTGATCTTCATGGACGACATGGGATATGCAGACATCGGAGCGTTTGGAGCAGAGGGCTATGAGACCCCGAACCTAGACCGCCTCGCGGACGAGGGCCGCAAGTTCACCGACTTCTATGTGACACAGGCCGTGTGCTCTGCGAGCCGGGCCGGCTTGCTCACCGGCTGCTACAACGTGCGTGTCGGCATTCTCGGCGCACTCGGCCCCGGCGCGAAACATGGCCTCAGCGCCGACGAGACGACCATCGCCGAAATTTGTAAACAGAAAGGCTACGCGACCGCCTGCTTTGGGAAATGGCATCTCGGCCACCACGAGAAATTTCTGCCGAAGCAGCACGGGTTCGACGAATACTTCGGCCTCCCCTACTCCAACGACATGTGGCCCTACCACCCCGGGGTGCGGCACCTGCCGATGGACGAACGCCTCAAGCGCTGGCCGCACCTGCCCCTGATCGACGGCAACCGGACGATCAATCCCGAGGTCTCGCCAGAGGATCAGGAGCAACTCACCACCCAATACACCGAACATGCGGTAGCGTTCATCGAGAAGAACAAGGACAGGCCCTTCTTCCTGTATGTCCCGCACTCGATGGTGCATGTCCCTCTCTACGTCTCGGACAAATTCAAGGGGAAGAGCGAGCGCGGGCTATTCGGGGATGTGATGATGGAGGTAGACTGGTCGGTCGGGCAGATCATGGCCAGCCTGCGCAAGAACGGCTTGGATGAGAATACCCTGATCATATTCACGAGCGACAACGGCCCCTGGCTCAGCTACGGAGATCATGCTGGCTCTGCCGGGCCGCTGCGCGAGGGCAAAGGGACGATGTTCGACGGCGGCTGCCGCGAGTCGACCCTGATGCGGTGGCCCGGGAAGATCCCCGCCGGCACCAGCTGCGAAACGCCTGCGATGACCATCGACATCCTGCCGACCGTTGCGAAGCTCATCGGCGCCGAACTGCCGGAGCACAAGATCGATGGCAAGGACATCTGGCCGCTCATCGCTGGCGAGGAGGGGGCACAGAGCCCCCACGAGGCCTACTACTTCTACTACGGCAAACAGCTCCAGGCGATGCGCATGGGTGATTGGAAGCTGCACTTCCCCCATGGCTATCGAACCATGGCCGGCAAGCCTGGTGGCAAGGACGGGATCCCAAACAACTACAGCCAGGCGAAGATCGGGCTCGCCCTCTTCAATTTAGACAAGGACATCGGGGAGAGCGAGGATGTCGCCGCGGATCATCCTGACATTGTCACAAAGATGCAAACCATGGCGGATAAAGTGCGCGCAGATCTGGGCGACGGAAGGATCAAGGGCAGCGGGGTCCGTGCGCCCGGTCAGCTGTAGATGGGATCCAGCAAGCCTCTGGGAATGGCTCGGGAACGGCGCCAATCAGCGGCTTGGGAGCCACGGCGCGGAGAACCTCGTTTCCCACCATTGGTTCAAACTCGATCCTGAAGCAGCCCTGCATGCCCTGCGTGGTGCCGGCTCGAGGCATCAGCGTGTGGGAGTTGCCGCAATCCTTGATCTCCTGTTCAGCGGCGACAGAAGCGTCGCCGCGGGCGTGGCGCCATATCTCGGGTGCCTCCAGTCGATGGATCCCTCGCTGTCTGGGCGCTAGCCCGGATTGCTCATACTTTTCGAGTGAACCGCCAGCGAACCTTGATAGATGCGAGGCGTGCGCCGATTCCGGCGCTGGGCGGTATAGACATACCGTCCGGGGCAGGAATCAAGCGCAACGCTGTAGCTGTCGAGGTTCGCAAGGATTCGCCGGAAGGGTATGAGAAATCCGGGCTAGGCTGCTACCGGCAGCAAGTAGCATCTCGCGATCGCCCTCGCGCTCACAGAGTCACCGCTCCCCGACAGACTGCTCACCAAGAACGCTCAGAGCCTGTTCCGGACTGACTGGCAGCAGGTGGTCGCCTGGGCAGAGGAGTGGCTCGCGGAGCAAAAGTCGAAAAATCTACAAGAATCGGCGCGATCTCCGGTTAAGAGTTTGTCGGATGTCCTCCCACTCCCAGAAACCGCGCGCCGACTTCCAGGCGAAGCTGCGCGACGTCCCGCACAAGCCGGGCATCTACCTGATGCGCGACCGGCTCGACCGGGTGATCTACGTCGGCAAGGCGCGCGACCTGCGCAAGCGCCTGAGCAGCTACTTCATGCCCTCGCGCAAGACGACCGCCGACCTCAAGACCCGCGCGCTGATCCAGAGCATCTGGGACTTCGATATCCATGTCGTGCGCAACGAGCCCGAGTCGCTGCTCCTCGAAGGCAAGCTCATCAAAGAATACCGCCCGAAATACAACGTCAGCTTCCGCGACGACAAGCGCTTCCTGCTGCTGAAAGTCCACCCTGGCGACCGCTTTCCCCGCTTCCAGCTGGTGCGGGTCCGGAAGGAGGACGGGGCGCGCTACTTCGGCCCGTTCCCCCACTCCGGAGCGCTGCGAATGACGCTCGAGTTCATCAACCGCAGCTTCGGGCTGCGCACCTGCCGCCCGGCGGTGCCTGGGGAGAATGACTACCGGCACTGCAACGACGACGTGATCCGCAATTGCTCGGCACCGTGCATCGGCGAGGTGGATGAGGCACAGTACCGCGAGCGCGTGGAACGGACCTGCGCATTCCTCGACGGAGATTCTAAGGAACACCTCGCCGAGATTGAGACCTCGATGGTCAAGGCCGCCGAGCGGCAGGACTTCGAGAAGGCGGCGCGCTACCGCGACATGCTCGAAAACCTGAAGAAGACACTCGGTCCGATGCGCAGCTTCACGCGCGGGCGCGGCCTGCCGAACAAGCGCGGCAGCAATATCAAGCCACTCGAGGACGTCCAGGAATTGCAGGAAGCGCTCCGGCTAGAGACCCCACCGCTAGTCATGGAATGCTTCGACATCTCCAACATCTCCACCACCCACTGCGTCGCCTCGATGGTGCGCTTCAAGGATGGGAAACCCGACAACCAGAACTACCGACGCTACCGGATCAAAACGGTGGAGGGGCAGGACGACTTCGCCAGCATGGCCGAGGTCGTGCGGCGCCGCTACTCGCGCATCCTCCTCGAGGCGCGCGAGGCCGAGGGCGAGGCGGCCGCCGATTCGACCCAGGAATCACCGCTCGAGGCGATGCGCCGGATCGGCGAGAAGATCGAGCAGACCAATGCCGCGAGGAAGACCCGCTACGTGCGCCTCCCGGATCTGGTCATCGTCGACGGCGGCAAGGGCCAGCTCTCGTCCGCCTATCAAGAACTGCGGCGCCTCGGGCTGCAGGATCTGCCGATCGTCGGGCTCGCCAAAGAACGCGAGGAGATATTCTCCCCGGGCAACCCGATCCCGCTGAGCCTGCCGCACGAGACCGGAGCGCTAAAGTTGATGCAGCGGATCCGCGATGAGGCGCACCGCTTTGCGAACGGATACCACCAGATCCTCATGAAACGGCGGATCTCCGAGAGCATCCTCGACGACTGCCCCGGCATCAGCGAGACCCGTAAAGCAGCGCTG
>Ga0316197_10000583_pt1 | contig 25234 bp, 26 predicted proteins | sample OudBiesiAoxic_MG_FD_204939 | JGI IMG/M metagenome (GOLD analysis project Ga0316197, IMG submission 204939) | Coastal sediment microbial communities from Oude Bieten Haven, Netherlands - site A oxic | ecosystem: Environmental > Aquatic > Marine > Coastal > Sediment | place: Netherlands... | reverse complement strand
AGAGGGCGGCCGCATGATCGGTGTCGTTGAAGACGTACGACGTGGTCGCGTAAATCGGTACGGCGCGCGAGTTGGTCGTGGGGTCGGGTTCCTGGCCGGCGTGAAGCGCACGTGTGCCTAGGCCGTAATTTTCTTCAGTCATGTCGCTTTGCCTCGCTGCTAGGGCTCGATTTGAAGTGCTGGGGGCGGCGAGGATACCGCGACTTCGGCGCAGAGTCAGGGGCGATTGGGAGGCAGTCGCTGGCGCCAATCTAATCGGACCCTCCGAACCAAGAAAACGTAGTCATCTCAATGGCAGGGCATGGCGCGGTTCACCCGGGTCGCGGGCGTCCTCAGGCTCCCCGGCAGCTGGCCTGGCTCAGTCCTCGAACATGAGCAGGGATTCGAGCCGCGAACTGTGGGCATGCTCACCGCCTAGATCGTTTTCGGTGCCGGCGCGTCATTGAATGCATGGCCAGTCGAAAAGTCGTGGGCAGTGGGCCTCCGGATTTGCCAGAATCTTTGAGAAGGCGGAAGACGGGGATGCAGGACAGACCGAGTAAGGATTCACTCGCGGATCAGCTCTTGGAGCTGCACAACATTCAGGCGGCGCGTGTCGTGGCGGAAGAGGACGCACGCTCGAGAGCGGCCGAAGAAACGCGGCTGCGTGCGGAGGCGGAAGCCCAGCGAAGGCGCGAAGAAGAGGAAGCACGTCTGCAGGCCGAAGAGGAAGAACGCTTGGCCGAGGAGCACGCACGCCGCGAAGAGGAAGAGCTCCGTGCTCGTGAAGCCAAGCAGGCCGAGCTCCGGGTTCAGCTGCAGGAAGAAGCCAAGGCGCGCGCTGCCGAGCAGCAACGCATGCTCGAGCATGAAAAAGAGATGGCGGCGATCACCGCTGTCGAAAGAAACAAGATTCGAACGCGTCGTATGATTGCTGGCGGTACCGTGGTCCTCGTGCTCGCTTCGCTCGGGGGCTACGCTTTCGTGCTGAAGCCTGCGCTCGAACGGCAAGCGATGGCCGAAGAGATGGCCAAGCAAGAGCAACGCCGGGCCGCAATGGACAAGGAGCAGGCTGAGGCAGCGCTCATGACCGAAAAAGAGCGCGCAGAGGCTGCCGAGCGTGACAAGGAAGCGCTGAAGGCACGGCTCGAGAAGAAGGAACAGGCCCGACAAAAGGCCGCGGCGTCGACGAAGAGCAAGCCGAAGGCACGCCCTGTGAAGAAGGCCGGTTGCGCCCCGGACGACCCGCTTTGCGGCATCCCGCTCGACTGAACGGCTTAGTCTTCGTCCTCATCGGTGGGTAGCGGAGGGATGCTTCGGCGGGCCGCGCGTATGCCGCCCCGGGTGTAGCGGCCCATGAGCGAGGGCCACTCCACGATGACGCTGCCGCCGGTTTCCTCGTGACGCGATTGGAAAGCCGCGATGAAGTCGAGGCAGGCGTGGTCGACGTAGTCGAGCTCGTCGAAGCAGAGGTGCAGCTCGGAGCCGGGTGGAATCTCTTCGAAGGCGGCAGCGAGCGGAGGAAGCGCGACGAACGTTGCGGCGCCATGGAGGTGGAGCTCGATTTTGTCGTCCAGGTCGACGCGGTGGATATCGAGATGCGCCAAGGAGTAGATCAGACTTGCCGTCGAGAGGACTAACCCGATGATGATGCCGCTGAGCAGGTCGATCGCGGCAATACCGATGATGGTCGCGAGATAGATGGCCAAGACTGTCCTGCCGTAGTCCAGGATCTGTCGCGGCGCGGAGACCTGAACCAAGCGGAAGCCGACGTAGATCAGGATGGCGGCGAGGGCCGATTCCGGAACCAAGCCGAGCAGCCCGGGCAACAGCACGGCGAATAGAAACACCCAGGTGGCCTGCATGACCGAGGACATGCGCGTCTTGGCGCCCGCTTCGACATTGGCGCTGCTTCGGCTGATGACGCCGGTGACCGGCAGCGCCCCAAGAAGGCCACATGCGAGGTTGCCAATGCCCTGGGCTGCAAGCTCGCGGTCATAGTCCGTGCGATCGCCCTTATGCATCCGGGAAACGGCCGTGGCGCAGAGCAAGGTCTCGGCACTTCCGACAAAGGCGAGAGCGACCCCCGCGGTCCAGATCTCTGGTTCGATGAGCTTTGAAAGAGAATCGGCGGTCGGAAAGCTAACGTACGAAGCCAACGAGCCGGTGACGTCGACGTAGTCGATGGGGAGCTGCAGCAACGCGGCGGCAACCGTGGCGACCAGCACACCGACCAGGGCACCCGGCAAGACGTGGAGCCTAGCCGGGCGAAAGCGATCCCAGAGCACGATGGTGAGCAGTGTAGCCACGCCAATCGACGCAGCACTGTAGTGGGTGCGTTCACCGCCGGTGGTCATGGCCTTCACGACGCCGGCTGGAATTTTGACGATGTTGTAAAGCACGCTGCCTTGAATGTCGTCGTCAATCATGACGTGGAACTGCTTGGCCACGATGATGACGCCGATCCCGGCGAGCATGCCGCGGATGACCGCTGGGGAGACCGCTCGGAAATAGGTCCCGAACTTCAAGAGGCCGGCGAGGGTCTGAATCAGGCCGGCGAGCATGACGACGACGCCAATGCTGGCGATGCCATAAGGATCTTGGTCGGTGCGAAACGCGACGACCCATTCCAGGAGAAGCACGCTCAAGCCAGCCGACGGCCCGGCGATCACGAGTGGAGCGCCGCCGAGAAACCCTACGATCACGCCGCCCACGCCCGCGGTGATCAAACCAAGCGAGGCCGGCATCCCCGACGCGCGCGCGATCCCCATCGAGAGGGGAAGCGCGATCAAGAACACGACGATGGACGGCGGGATGTCTTTGACGACGGCCCGAAGCTTCTCGTTCAAGACGACGGCCTCACGTGGAGCTCCGCCTCACCCCGACGGTGACTCCCATGTACGCGCGGCAACGCATGCGGGCGGAGGATAGTGGTAATGATGCCCGAGGGCGAGGGGGAACAAAATTGACGGACTCGTCTTGGTGTGCGCGTATGGCCCGGAGCGTGTGCTCGGATGGCCACGCGCGCTCCGAATCGCGAGCCATCCGGGAAGTCTCGGCGTCATTTCAGGAGGTCACAGGCCTTGCTGGGCAATACTTTCATGAACAAGTGGATGGTTTTCCTCGCCGTCGCGTTGGCGACGGTTACATCGCCAGCGCTGGCGCAATCCGAGGTGGTCGTCGTTTCGCCGTCGGAAATCGAGATGATGCCTGCCTCGACGGCGGAGGCGCGGCTGGCCGAGCTCGAGAAGGCGTATCAGGAGGTGAAGATACGCGGCCCGAGGGCCGGAGTGCCCGTATCGGCCGTGGTCATGGTCGGCGGCGTGCTGACGGCGATGGTTGGGGCATTTGCAAATTCGTTCTGCTTGTCGAACGAGAGCAAGTGCCGAACGCGCCAGGGGAACACGATGGTCGGCGTCGGGCTAGCGGCGATGGCCGCGGGCATTACCGGACTCGCCATCAGCACGGTTCGCCTGAAGCGCGCAAAACAGAAGAGGCGTTACCTCAAGTATCAGATGGAAGACCTAGAGCGCGCGCTGCCTTGAAGGCAACGAGGTGGAAATCTGTTCGTCGTGACGCTGGACGGCGTCGAGGCGTTTGACCCGCCCGGCAACTCCTGAGGGGTCATCGAAGTTCTCGATGGGGCAGTTGTCGCGTCCGCGCTAGTCTTGCTTCGCAGATCGCAGTCCGGCCGGCGGTCCCTCGTAGACGACTGCGCCGTCTACGAGCTCGATCACACGCTCGCATCGTCGGGCGAGGTCCCAATCGTGGGTGACGATCAGAAAGGCCGTCGAGCTCTCTGCGTTCTGTCGGCGCAGGAGGTCAAAGACTTGGTCGGAGGTCTCCGTGTCGAGGTTTCCAGTCGGTTCGTCGGCAAGGACGAGTGGCGGGTCGTTTATCAAGGCTCTGGCTACCGCGACACGCTGCTGCATGCCGCCAGAAAGCTGGCGCGGCCATGCCTCGGCCCAGTCGCCGAGCCCCATGGCTTCGAGGAGCGCTCGTGCCGGCGCTTTCATGTTGGATTGGAAGCCTCCCCGAGCAGCTGCGCTCGGCAGCATGACATTTTCGATGACGCTGAGGCCGGGCAAAAGGTGATGGGATTGGAAGATGAACCCCAGTTTTTCGCCGCGGAGCGCGGTGATCGCTTGGTCGTCGAGGTTTTCGACCGCACGGCCTTCGATTGCGATGCGTCCTTGCGTGGGCCGGTCGAGGAGGCCGATCAGGTTCAGTAGCGTGCTCTTGCCCGAACCCGACGGGCCGACGAGCGCGACGAGGTCTCCTTCGCCGATGGAAAGGTCGATGCCATGGAGAATCTCGGTCGTGACGCCGTCGCCGTACGATTTACGAACCCCCTCTAGCTGCAGCAGCTGGGGTGATGCATTCATTCGTCGCCTCGAATGGCTGCGGCGGGGTCCAGATTCGCCGCCCTGCGCGCGGGCAGGTACGCGGCGAAGACGCCCGTTGCAACGGAGACGGTCAGTGCCGTGAAAAGAAGCCGCGGCGTAACACTGATGTCGAAGAGCGCGCTCGACTCGATGAGCTCGCCCGCAACCGCGCCGAGCATCGCCCCGAGCACGGCGCCAACGAGACCGAACAGCAGCCCTTGCCAGAGAAAGACCGAAAGCACGATGCGGCGTGAGGTGCCGACGGCGCGGAGGATTCCGATTTGACCTCTTCGTTGAACGACGGTGACGCTGAGGACGCTGGCAATGCCCATCGCCACTGCGAGCAGGACGAAGATTCGAATCATCGTCGTCGAGGCGTCCTGGGAGCGCAGGCCGGTAAGCAGGTCGCGGTTGCGCTCCATCCAGCTCTCTGTTGGAACGCCCGTTCTGGCCTCGATCTCTCGGGCGATCCGCTCCGCTTCGTACACCTCCGCGACGCGTGCGTCGATCTCGGTGATATCGCCCACTCGGTTGAGCAGCGTTTGGGCATTGCGCAGCGACGTCACCAACCAGCGTCCGTTGACCATCTCGTTGCCGATGTCGAAGACGCCAACAATTCGGAGCAGGCTTTCTCGGTCGCCGCTTCGCACTCGTAGCGGATCGCCCACGCGCGCGCCGAGCTTTTGCGCAAGGGTCGTCCCAATCACCGCGTCTTCGCCACCGAGTCGGTAGGTGCCCTCCACGAGATTTGCTCTTAGGTCGACGATCTGTCGCAATCGATCGGCGTCTGCGCCGACCAGCGTCACCGCTTCCTCGGCCGCCCCTCGATAGGCGAGCGCCGAGCCGCTGACCTTTGGGCACGTGGCGGCCACCCCCTCGGTCGCTTCCACTCTCCGAACCGACCGTTGCCACTGGTCGAACGGCCTTCGGCGTGGCTCGGAAGGTTCGATGCGTCGCGCGAACGCGACGCCTGATTCAGACATGAGCGCCCGCGGTGACGCTTCCTCCGGCGCTACGGTGATGTGAGCCTGGCTTCCGAGGGTTTGCTCGAGCAGGTTGACCTGAAGGCCCTCGATGATGGCCGAGACGAAGACGAAGGCGGCAATTCCAATCGTGACACCGGCGAGGATGAGCAGCGATTGTGTCCGACCCTCACGCAAGAATCTCCAAGCGAGTTGGAGCCCGAGCACTAGCCGTCCCCTTTGACTTCCGACTCGACCGCCGGCCGGGTCCTGCGCACGCGGACCGGGTCGCCCTCTTCGAGGGGAAGCGCCGGGGGAAGGACGCGGTCTTCCTCGCCGAGGCCCGACACGATTTCGACGAGGTCGTCCCCTTCGAGCCCGAGCTTCACGTCGCGCCGGCGTGCCTCGCCGTCTTCAGCAACCAGCAGCCATGGTGCTTCGCCGCCGAGATCGCGTATCAGCCAGCTCGGCACGAGCAGCGCGCTCTCCCTGCGTCCCACCTCGATTTCCACGGTCACGGTCATATCGGGTCGCAGGTCCAATTCGTCCTCTATGGCGAGGTCGACTTCGACCGTGCCCCGAATCGGGTCGACCGAGGGCGCAATCCGGCTGATCGACGCGTCGACGCGTTGGTCCGGAAACGCTTCCGCAGAAATCACCGCACGTTGACTCAGTCGCAGCAAGGCGAGGTTGGACTCGTCGGGCTGGATGCGCACCTCCAGGGGACCGTCTCCCGCGAAGGTCACAAGCGCTTCTCCGGGCTGGACGACTTCGCCACGCTCTACATGGCGCTTGAGGACGACTCCGGGCAAGGGTGCACGAATGCGCGTGTGCTCGACTGCGACCTGCGCAGCGGTGAGCCGCGCCTCGGCTCGGGCGAGCTCTGCGGCGGCCACGGCCACGTCACTTCCCTTGGGTGCGGCTGCCGCAACTTCGAGCGACGCCGAGATGCGCTGAGTGCGCGTTTGATCGCGGTCACGGCGGGCGCGCTCGAGGTCGAGCTCGCTGATCGCGCCGGTTTCGAACAGCTTGTCCTGCCGCCGGTACTCCGTCTCGGCCTGTTTGGCTTCGATGCTCGCGAGTCGAAGCGCTTGGACGGCCATTTGCCTGCCGACGCCTTGCACGCGCGCCAGCCGTGCCTCCGATTCAGAGACAGACGCTTCGGCTTCGGCGAGACTGGCAAGCGCATCGTCGTCTGCGAGTCGGACGAGCAAGGCGTCGGCCTCGACGCGATCTCCATCGTCGACCAGCAGCTCGGCCACGGTGCCAGGCACCATGGCGCCGAGCTTGGATTGCCGCCGTTGGACGACACGACCGGAGGTCACGACGGTTTGTACCAAGGGACGCCGAACAGGTGTAATCGCTTCGACGCGGGGCCCCTCGGCCCGGTGGAACAGCCACCAGGCGCCAACGACGAGCGCAACGGCAAGCGGCACAATCCAAGACAGTTGGCGCTTGCGGCCGGTCACGGGCTGCATCTATCGCAATCGAGGTCTGTTGTCAGCTGCTCTTGCGCTTGGGATCGGCGACGTGCGTTACTTGCGTTTGCGGCCGCGAGATGGCCCTGCGCGGCGGCCTACTCGGCCGTGTGGTTGATCGCGTCGGCCTTGGCGCCGTCGTCTTTCGTGAATCGAGAGCGCGCCTTTGCCGGAGGCGGGCGGGATCAGGTGCCGATCGGCGCTGCCGATGAGGTCGCCGCGTTTGGCTTTGATGAGAGCTTCGCGTGCGAGGTCGTGCTGCTCGACGTCCCAGTATTGCAGGAGCGCTTTTTGCAACCGCTTCTCGCGCAGGCCTTTGGCGACGTAGACCGGCTCCTGGGTAAAGGGATCGAGGCCGGTCACGTACATGCTGGTGGCCATGCTCATCGGCGTCGGGATGAAGTCCTGGACTTGGCGGGGGCGAAGACCACGTTTTTTCAAGTACAGGGCGAGCTCGATCATGGACTGGGTGGTCGAGCCTGGGTGGCCGCTGATGTAGTAGGGGACGAGGTGTTGGTCCTTGCCGGTCTTTTGGCTCGCGCATTCGAACATCTCGGCGAAGCGCTCGTAGCTTTCGGCGCCGGGTTTTTTCATCTTGTCGAGGACTTCTTCGTCGACGTGTTCAGGGGCAACGGAGAGCTGGCCGCCGGTGTGGTGCTCGGCCAGCACTTCGACGAACTCGGGGCTCCGTTCGGCCAAGTCGTAGCGGACGCCAGATGCGATGAAGGCCTTCTTCACGCCCTTTTCTTTTCGAACTTTGCTCAGAAGCTCGACGAGCGGACCGTGGTCGGTGACTAGATTCTCGCAAACGCCGGGATGCACGCAGCTCAGGCGGCGGCAGGCCTTTTCGATGCGTTCGTCCTTGCACTTCATTTGGTACATGTTGGCGGTCGGGCCGCCGACGTCGCTGATCACGCCGGCGAAACCGTCCATGCGGCGAAGGGCTCTCACCTCTCGCAGGACGCTCTCTTCGCTGCGGGACTGAATCACCCTGCCCTCATGCTCGGTGATCGAACAGAAGCTGCAGCCGCCGAAACAGCCGCGCATCGTGACGATGCTGTGTTTGACCGTTTCGTAGGCCGGGATGCCTTCCGTATAAGACGGATGTGGGTAGCGTGTGAACGGCAGGTCGTAGAGACCATCCATGATTTCGGTCGTGAGCGGTTCTGCAGGAGGGTTCAGGTAGACGGCTTCGTGGCCATGCGGCTGGATCAACGGCCGACCGTTCCCTGGGTTTGTTTCTTTTTGAAACGCTCCGCTCATTTCGCTGAACCGTTCTTTGCTCGCTTTGATTTCTTCGTAGCTCGGCAAGAGCACGGGTTTCCCGTCGGGAATGAATCGGCTCGGTTCGACGTGTTCCCACTGCCCCTTGCGGAGCACGTGGGCTGTGCCGCGTACGCTGCGCAAGTCTTGCAAGGTTTCGCCGGCCGCGAGCCGATCGGCGACTTCCCAGACCGGGCGCTCCCCCATGCCGAAGATGAGCATGTCGGCTTTCGAATCGAGCAAGACGCTGCGGCGAATCGAATCACTCCAGTAGTCGTAGTGGGCGATGCGCCGAAGCGAGGCTTCGATTCCGCCGAGGATGATCGGCGCACCCGAGAACGCCTGCCTGCAAAGGTTGCCGTAGACGATGCTCGCCCGATTGGGACGCATGTTGGTTTGCCCCCCTGGGGAGTACTGATCTTCGGAACGGACCTTTTTCTGGGCGGTCAGCTTGTTGAGCATGCTGTCCAAGTTGCCACTGGTGATGCCGACGAAAAGGCGCGGCGCGCCCATGCGGGAGACGTCGGTGATGTCGTCCCACTTCGGCTGGGCGATCATGCCGACTCGGTACCCGCGGCCTTCGAGGAAACGGCCGATGAGCGCGCCACCGAAGGCCGGGTGGTCGACGTAGGCGTCCCCGTTGACGATCAGTACATCGAGCTCGTCCCAGCCACGCGCGTCCATCTCCGCGCGGCTCGTAGGCAGGTAGGCGCTCGTGTCCTGCCGGCTCGAACCCCGACTGCCTTTTCGCGATAGGGAGACGAGGGCCATGTCGCACCTTGCCCATCCGCGATGGGTCGCGCAAACGTACCACTATGAAAGGCAAAGCGGCACCTCGCCCCAACGCCGGGGACCGGGTCACGTTTGAGGTCGAATCGCTGTTGCCTTCGGGGGAAGGCGCGTGTGGACGAAACCGCATCGCGGGCGCCTTTCCAGGGGAACGGGTCGTCGGGCGCATCGACCACGTCGGGAAGCACGCGACCTTTGCGACGACCGTAGACGTGGAGCGTGGTCGCTCGAACCGACGAGAACCCCCGTGCCTACGTCATGTGGACCGCAAAGGCGGGCGCTGCACCGGATGCGCCTTGATGGCGCTCGAAGAATCCGACCAGCGGACTCTGCTCAGGGAGATGCTGCGCGAGCAACATGGGCTCGAGGTCGGTGAAGTCGTGGCGGCGCCCGAATCGCTTGGCTACCGCTGGAGTGCAAAGCGTATAGCTTTCGGTGGGCCCGGGAAGCTGCGCCTTGGAAGTTTCATGCGAGGGACGAACCGCCCCGCCGACATGAAGGGTTGCCTGGTCGACCATCCGCTCATCGCCGCCGCAGCCGACGAGCTCGCCGAGGCCGCCCAACAGCTCGGTATCGCGGCGCACGACGAAGAGCGCAAGCGGCTTGGGCTTCGCGCGGTCTGGCTGCGCACCAACGGCACACAAGTGCTGGCCACCCTCGTGACGAGCGAAGCGAACGCGGACGAGCTGATTCGACTGAGCCCTCGCCTCACGCTTTGCCACGGCCTCGCCGTCAGCTTCTACCGTGATGGTGGGAACGTGTTGCGGGGCGCGGAAGCCACCGTTCTTCGGGGCATCGAAGAGCTCGATGTGAACGGCACGACAATCGGCCCACTGGAATTTCTGCAGCCCAACCCCAAGGTCGCCGAGCAGATCTACGACGACCTCGTCGACGGTATCGGCGGCGGACGCATCTTGGACCTCTATGCTGGGGCGGGCGCGACCACACGACGGCTCCGAGCGGTGGCGAGTGAGGTCGTGCCCTGTGAGTCGCACCCGGAAGCCGCGCGGAGTCTAGGTGTCGATGCGCAAACTGCGGAAGCGTTTTCGGCCGCCCAAATCGACGCCCCGAACGCGGTGGTCGCGAACCCTCCTCGGAAGGGCCTGGGCGCTGCGGTGACCGGTGAGCTGCTTCGGCTTCGTCCGGCGCGCATTCACGTGATGGCCTGTGGACCTGCTGGGCTCGCGAAGGACATCCGGGCGCTTGCGGAGGAATATCGGGTCGAGGGCCTGCGCGCCTACGATACGTTGCCGCAGACGCCGCATGTGGAGCTCGTCGCCAAGCTCGTTCGGATTTAGGGGTCGGCTTCCGAACGATCCCAGGATGGCAACGCGTCCTCCGTGACGAGGCTGTAGCCGCGTGAGTCACATTGTGATACATCAGGTTCATGGATGTATCACATAGCCCCGCACTTCAGGGAAAACCTGAGGAAAATCGGGCATCTGAGACGAACGGGTCTCTGCGCCACTGGTTGGCCGCGGTCGATGCGGTGCTTCGGGCCATCGAGGAGACGGTTTGGCGGTTGCGGCGCGACGCGCTGGAAGCCTGCCAGGCAGGTCGCGAGGAATGGGCGGATTGGGCGGGCGGGTTTCGGGGTGCGCAACGCGCGGTGCAGAGCTGGCGGGAGCAAACGGCGCGCCTCGTCAGCATCGGTTGGGTGCTTACGAAGATCGCCGCCGGCTACCGCCTGCATTTGACGGGGGCGGCGTTTGTGAGCCGGCGGCGCGCCGCGGCGACACTCGATCGACTGCATGCGAAGAACGCGCAGCGGTTCACCGAGGTCTGCATTGCGCACGGTGGGGGCTTTTTGAAGGTGGGCCAGTTGCTCTCGTCGCGTCCGGACTTGATGCCGCGCGTTTGGATCGAAGCGCTCTCCGTCCTGCAAGACAGCGTCCCGGCGGAAGACGAGGAGCGGATGGTGGCGATGCTCGAGCAAGAGATGGGAGTGTCGCTCGACGAGGCTTTTGTTGAGTTTGAACGCACGCCGATCGCATCGGCGAGCATTGGTCAAGTCCACCGCGCCGTCCTGAACGACGAAACCGTCGTCGCCGTCAAGCTGCAGCGCCCTTCGATCGACGCAGTCATTCAACTCGACATGCAGATTTTGGCGTCGTTCCTGGATGCGATGAAGGCCTCTCTACCGCCGGCGGACTACGAAACCATCGTGCGAGAAGTGCGCACGACCATCAGCGCCGAGGTCGACTACGATGCGGAGCGCGCACACACCTCCGCGGTCGGCGACTACCTTGGCAATTTGCAGGGCGTCCGCGCACCGAAGCCAGTGGGCGCTCATCAGAGCAAGCGCGTGCTCGTGACCGAATTCATCGGAGGGGAAAAGATCACCACGACCCTCGACCGGCTGGCAGAGGCACGAGACGCAGGCGACGAATGCGCCCACACCGAGCTTTCACGGCTCGTGAACAAGTTGATCGAAGCATACGCCCGCCAGATGCTCGAGCTCGGGCGCTTTCAAGCCGACCCGCATCCAGGCAACCTTCTCGTCGAGCCCGACGGCACGCTAGTCATCCTCGACTTCGGATGCACGAAGATTCTCGAAGCCGATGCCCGACGGGCATACGCCCAATTGCTCCAAGCGTTCTTCGTGCAGGACACACAGCGGGTGAGCCAGACACTTCAGCAGCTCGGGTTTCGCACGCGAAGCGGACGGCCAGACACTTTGCTCTGGTTCGCGGAACTGATGCTGGACGAATTGCGCTCCGACGGGAGCGCAACTCGGCAAGGGGTCTCGAGCGCGGCGATGATCGACGAGTGGATTCGTCTTCTACGGGCAGTCGAACAGGATCCGGTCGTTCGTGTTCCCGATCACTTCGTGATGATCGGTCGGGTCGTCGCCACGCTGGGCGGCCTCATCATGCACTACCGACCGACCATCGACATTCAGCGGGTGATGCTGCCCGTCTTCATGTCGGCCCTCTCGTCGCACTCAACCCGGATCGATGCTGTGGTAGGATCCTAACTCGATGAAGCAACAAGAGGTCATGATCCATGGCAAGCGGCTGACCTATCGGCTTGCTGGCAACGGCCCGCTGGTGCTCTTGATTCACGGCATGGCCGGCAGCGCGACGACTTGGAAGCAGGTCATGCCCGCGCTGAGCGAGCGCTTCACCGTGCTGGCGCCCGACCTCTTTGGGCACGGCGAGTCGGACAAGACGAAGGGCGACTACTCGCTTGGCGCGATGGCTTCTGTTTTGCGCGACCTGGTCGTTGCCTTGGGGTACAAGCGCGCCACGGTGGTCGGGCAGTCGTACGGGGGCGGGATTGCGATGCAGCTTGCGTATCAGTACCCCGAGCGCTGCGAGCGATTGGTGCTCGTCAACGCGGGTGGGCTCGGCACCGAAGTCAACCGCCTCCTTCGGTTGCTGACACTTCCGGGGTCAGAAGCGGTCTTGCTCTTGGCCTGCGCACCACCGGTTCGGCGCGTCGCTGAAGCGATCGGCCGCGTCGCGCTCCGCAAAAAGCTCGAAAGCGCGACCGTAATTCCCGAGCTCTGGCGGAGCTATTCGTCGCTCGGGGATGTCGAAGCGCGTCGCGCGTTCCTGCGCACATTACGCGCCGTCATTGACCCACGCGGCCAATCGGTGAGCGCAAACGACAAGCTCTACCTGGCAGCCGGGATGCCCACGCTCATCATTTGGGGTGAGGACGATCGTGTGATCCCCGTGGAACATGCCTACGCGGCGCATGCGGTCATCCCAGGGAGTTGGCTCGAAATCATCGAAGGCGTGGGGCACTATCCGCACTGCGAAGCGCCCGATCGTTTCGTCACGGCGCTCACCGAGTTCATCGAATCGACGCGGCCGGCTCGCATCAAGGTGTCGCGGAAACGGATTCTTCGGCCGCCCTCTGCGGCGGGGTCCGAATCGGATTAGGGCAGGAGCGGAGCTCGCTGGTACACTGACGCATCGTGTCGGACGATTGTGCGCTGACAGCCACCATGCATGCGATGCCCAACGAGGCGCTCTCGGCGGTGGAGCGCGCGTTTGCGAAGGCGCATGTGTTCTTGACCGAAGCGCACCAGCTCGGCGGACTGGCCCTGGTGGTGCATTGGGACATGGAAAACGACCACCGGCAGCTGCTGGTCGATGCGCTGCTCGAGGAGTCGGTCGATCTCGATGCGAGTGCGTTCGAGGCGCTGCAAGGGCCTTGGGAACGGGTGCTGACCGGCTCGCTTCATGTGACGCTCGAGCACGAAGGCAGAGACAGCAAGGTGCCCGTGCCAGCAGTGCCGGGGTAATGCGGGCGGGCGGAGTCCTAGCGCGTGTGGCCGGCGACCGTGCTCCTGGACGGCGGCTTCGCACATGACATCGTCGTAGGCCTCGCAGTCCAGAGCGCAGACTTGGAACTTACCTTCGAAGGTGCCTTCGTAGTAACTCTGCAGCGGGGCCGAGTCATCGAGGAGCTGCTCGATGAAATCTTTGTAGGTGACGGTTCCGGTGTCCGTCTCGATTTCCGTGCCGGACCAGGTGGCGGCCGATGGGTCCGCTTGAAACAATGCGAGGAACTCGAGCTCGGAGCTGCCCACGTCTTCGAGGCCGGTGACGGTGAGGCAGTGGCTGGTGTTCGTATTTCGATAGTACGGCATGTAGTAAGCGAGATTATCAAGATCGTCGAGGCGTTCCGGTGAAAGACCGTGCTCACCGCGGAGAAAAGGCCCCCTGGTTGCTCGGCTGTCCGTCGAGCAAGGTGGCGGGTACGATCGGGCCACTGTCGGCGAGGAGATAGCTCTGGTCGACGCCTTCGATTCCGTTTCGGATGAATGGGTAGTTGTTGAGGGAGCCGACGCCGTCTGGATCGACGTAGGTGTTCACCCGGCTGCCGAGGTAGGTATCGCCGGTGCAGTAGGGGATGAAGACCCTGTTCCAGTCGCCCATGGGATTGATGTCGGTGTTCGCCGAGAGCAGCGGTTAGGCGAGCTCGACCGGAACGTCGCCGTTGACGACACCGAGCGGTTCGGTGGCTGCGGTGAGCTGTTCGAGCTCGTCCAAGTGCAGGTAGACGGCAGGATAGTCATCGCGGATGCACTCCGCACCCTCGGGCTCGAACTTGAGCCATTCACCATACGCTGCCGGGACGAAGGGGTCTGGCGTGGTGCCGCTCGAGGACGCGTCGTCGCCGCACCCCGCCGCTGCGAGGAGGGGTACGAAAATCAGGGCTAGGTTGGAGAGCATACTTCGATTCGAGAACGCCATTCTGCGCCTTTCCGTTAAGGGCTCACCGAGGAAGATGACGCGATGAACGGCTTTGGCCACGCTCTTTCTCGACCAAGCGCCGAGCGAGCTAGGCCTTTGCGAATTTCCTGTAGCTCAGCGAGGACAGCGTGTGAAAGAAGATGGCGTACATGGTTCTTCCTGTCTGTCGGAGGTTACGCTTGGCGGCTTCGTTTGGAGGGTAGCGACGGGACCTCGGTGGTGACGTCGATCATGAGGTCACGGAGCCAGCGGTGGGCTGGGTCTTCGGTGAAGCGCGGATGCCAAATCATCGTGATGGCGTGCTCGGGAATGTCGAGGGGTGCGGGGCGGGACGCCAAGGTCGACGCGGTAGAACAACTGCTGAGGCTGGAGGGGGCGGTGAGGACGAGGTCGCTTTGAGCGATGACTTCGAGGGCGGTGGCGAAGTGGGGGACACGGAGGGCGATGCGGCGCTGTACACCGCGCGAGTCCAAGACACGATCGACGACGCCAGGGCCCTTGCCTCCGGGTGAAACGAGAACGTGATTGAGGCGGGTGTATGCATTGAGGGTGAGCTTGCGCCGGCCAGCGAGCGCAGGGTGGTCGTTTCGGACGAAGCAACGGAAGGAGTCGCGGAAGAGCGTTCGGCTTTGAAGCTCGCCATCGACCTGTGTGCCGAGGTCGAATGGGTGGGGGTCGAGGAGTACAGGGTAGATTGCGAGGTCGACGTCGCCGGTTTCGAGGCTGTCGGAAAGGCGCTTTGGCATCGGGACGACCGCAAGATCGACCAACGGTGCTTCCTGGCCCAACCGTCGTAGGAGCGTCGGCAAGACCAGCGCATCGAACAAGTCGGGCGATACGATGCGGAAGGTACGGCTTGCCTGCTCAGGCTCGAACGCGGGAGGTTCGGCGAGTGTGCGCGCGAGGCTCACTAGACCACTGCGGAGGGGAACGGCGAGGGCTTCGGCGCGGGGGGTGAGCACCATGCCGCCCCGGCCTCGAACCAAGAGCGGGTCGTCGAAGAGCTCGCGAAGGCGGCGGAGCGTGTGGCTCATAGCGGATTGACTGACGCCCGCACGCTCAGCGGCTTTGGTGACGTTCCGCTCGCGCGCCAAGGCGTCCAGTGCGACCAAGAGGTTCAGATCGATGCGGTGGAGGTCATCCGCAGTATGAGCACTACTCATGCTGCTATGGAAACAAGTCATTGGATTCATGTCAACCCAGGCCGCAGAGTGAGCGCTGCCAAAAGGAGGCAGACATGGAAACAGCACAAAACGTATTGGTCGTTGGAGCCACAGGCGGCACGGGCCGCGCCGCAATCGACGCGCTCGTCAAGCGCGGGCACCGGGTGACGGCGTTCTCCCGCCATGCGGAGTCGCTCGAGATCGACTCGGACCGGGTGACTCTGCGCAACGGGGACGCGACCGATCCGGACGACGTCGAACGTGCGGTGGCAGGGCATGACGCGGTGATCATTACCCTCGGCATCACCGAGAACCCGATCCGTGTTCGCTTGTTCGGCGCCGCAGGCACTCCAAACGACGTACGGTCCGCCGGCACGCGTAACGTGATTGCGGCGATGCGCAAGCACGGTGTACGCCGGCTGGTCGTGCAGTCGTCGTATGGCGTCGGGGAGACGCGCGGCAGCTTGCGTTGGGTGGAGCGTTTGTTCTTCGGCGTCTTGCTGAAGCCGCAGATCGCGGACACCGAAATCCAGGAGCTCGAAGTACGGGACAGCGGCGTCGACTGGGTGTTGGCGCAGCCGGTGCACCTGACCGATGAGGACAGCGACGAAATGCCGTTTGCGTCGGCGGATGGGCACGTGCGGGAGTGGAAAATCTCTCGGAAAGAAGTTGCGGAGTTCTTGGCGCTTGCGGCGCAGGCGCCGGAGTACGTGGGGCAATCGGTGGCGCTGTCGGGAGCTGGGGTGTCGGCGCTTTGAACAGATATCGATCACTTCGAAAGCGCGGTCGACGAGACGCAGGCCGAAACCGTGTTGTCCTGAGCGGTGTAGGCCTGCGGTTTCCGTGTCTTTCCAACGCGTCTGGTATAGAGAGACGCGAAGGGTTGGCTGATGCGCGCTCGATCGACATTGATACCCGTGACTGCGAGTGTGGTGGCCGCCGCGTTCGCGGGTTGCGGTGGGGAACCGGGGCTGGCGGCCGCGTTCGACTACGAGATGCCCGCCCGCTTTGAGGTGCCTGCGCTCCGCGCGCCTGAGGATCAGTCGGAGTACGAGGCTTATGTCGATGGGCCGCTTCAGCCGGAAACGTGGCGGGTGCGGTTCGACGCGTGCCGCTCGACGGGGTCACCGGCGAAGTACAGCTGGCGCATCGACGGCGAAGCGGTTGGCGTGGAGACGCAGTGTAACGGGTTCGAATACGACTTCCCGTCGGAGGGCGAATATTCGGTGTCGCTCGTGGCGGAGGACAGCAGCGGCGAGCAGATCGAGCAGACCCAGGTCATCGAGGTGCGCGACCTACTCATCTTTGGGCTCGGGGACTCGTACGGGTCGGGCGAAGGCAGCCCCGACGTGAACGACCTCGACGAGGGCGGCGTGCAGTGGCAAAACAAGCGCTGTCACCGATCTGCGCAGTCGGGGCAGGTGCGCGCGGCGCAAATGATCGAGGAAGCCGACCCGCACACGTCGGTGACCTTCGTACACGTCGCCTGCTCAGGAGGCCGGATATACGAAGCCTTGCTCGAGCAATATGATGGAATCGTCTTCCGGCCGGAGGACGAGCCGCTCCGGGCGCAGATCGATCGGGTTGCGGAGCTCGCGGATGACGCCGAGATCGACGCGTTCTTCGTGTCGATCGGCGGCAATGACATCAACTTCTCGACAGTGGTCGAGGCCTGCGTCCTCGGTAAGGACTGTCATTTGGGCAGTCCTACGATCGATCCGCTTCTCGAGAGCACGGCCTCTTTGGCCTGCGGTTTCACGGGGTCGTTCGAAGACGAATGCAAGTCCTATTTGGATCCGGACGTGATCGATGTGGACTCGCTCGATGCGCGAACGATCTTCAACATCGGGTCCAAGGCCGAGTACGACGACGAGGGAAATGACTTGGGCCGGGACGGTCTCGACGACCTCCCGCGCAACTACGATGCCCTCGCCGAAGCGATCGTGGACTCGCTTGGGATGGATCCGGCGCGGGTCTATTTGACCGAGATCCCCGACGTAACCCGAGACGAGTTCGGCGACCTTTGTGCATGGCCGACGGAGCTTCCCGGATATCTGGAGACCCTGCGCATCGCGGCGCAACAGGTGCCCGGGGTGACGGAGATGGAGATGGAGTGGGCGAGCACCTACGTGTTGACCGAGCTCCGCGCCGCGATGCAGGCCGCCGCCAACAAGCACGGCTGGCAGTTCGTGGACGGAGTGGACGCGCGCTTTTCTGGCCACGGCTACTGTTCGGACCTGGCTTGGCTCACGCGTCTCCAGAACTCCTATCAATTTCAAGGAGACCAAAACGGAGCGCTGCACCCGAACCGCGTGGGGTACGGCGCCTATGCAGACGCCATCTTCGAAGCGTTTGACCCTGCTCAGTAGTGGATGCCGAGACCGATGATGTAGTGATTCGTCCAGACCGAGGTGGCCACCCTTCGACCTTGGATCTTCCAGGCGGGTGTAAAATAGGTAGCGCGGTATTCGAGGATCACCGAAATCCAGCTGGATGCGATGAGCCTGATCCCGACCCGTGCATCGAGGCCGGGGTCGACCGAGGTGTCCCTGTCGACGCGCGCGGTGCCGGTTGCCGCGAGGCCTTCAGCGAGCTTTGCAGTCGAGAGGATGAGGGACGGACCGATGGCGAGGTACGGTTGAGCGCGGCCGTTTGGATGCGCTGGGCTTCGGACCAAGGGTGCGCGAAACATCAGGAGCGCGGAGATCGGGATCACGCTGACCTCGTAGGGGCTTTGGATGCCCCATGATTGGATGAAGACGGAGAAGTCGCCCGAAACGCCAAGCCACGGAAAGCGCCCGACGAACCACCCGACCCTCAGCCCTCCAATCGGTGACTTCGTGCTCGAGCATTCCGCGCCACAGAGCAGGCTCTCCTCCTGAAGGACGCCGTCGAGCGTGACGGTGGCATCCGTCGTGACTGCCGCGCCGAGGTAGATGTCTGAGAACACCTCTCCTCGACGTGTTCGGGTACGACGTTGTTCGGGGGCCGACGTGCCTTGGGGGGCTGACGTGGACTGGGCGGACTCGGAAGTGGCGGAAGAATGTCCTTGGCTCGGGGCACTGACCGGGCCTCCGCCACTCGGCTGTGCGAGCGCGCCAAGGGACCAGGTCCCAAGAGAGACTGCGGTGATCGTGGCGATGCACGTCAGGCTTCGCGCCATGATGGTCGTGGGATGGATGCGACGACTATACGTGGTCACGCTATTTCGTCGGAGAAACCGGCCAAGACTAGAAGAAGCCTCCGCAGTCATCATCGACTGCGGCAGGAACGAGGACGATGGATGCGGCGAAGGTTTGCATGTGGACGTTTAGCCAGCTTGCAAGAACGTCCGCCAAGGGTCCCAGTAAAATTTCCGCCACCCTTCGCTCACGCCTTGGTAGTCGCGATCCGCAACGCCGATATGCACCAGGTCGATACGCCCGCCCGATGCTGCCTCCGAAAACGCGAGTACGAGGACCGAGTCGGGGTCGTCCACTCCAAAGTTCGTCGAGCGCCAGGTCTGTACCACGAGGCGCCCGGGCACAGTCGCGACCATCCGACCGCTCAGCGCCCCACCGAACGCAGAAAACGTGGACCCAGGCGCGCGCGAAACCGTCACCTCGCTCCCGGTAAACGCCGAGTGTTGCTTCGCGTCGACATACATCTCGAAGAGCGCTTCGGGAGAAGCCGGGAGCTCGATGCTCTGTTGAATATCCTTGCCCGTCACATCGCCCTGGGGACGGCGAATGCGAGCATCGCCGCGCGCGTTGAAATTTGGGACTTCATGGTCTCTCCTTATCAAACGCCAAAAAAAAAGACCAGGGTGTCTAGCGCTTCAGAAGACGTACCCCAGGTTGAGCTGGATCTGGTGGTAGCCGGTTCGGTACGAGGTCGTCGTCGCGCTGTTGAGGCTGATGGAGTAATTCATGTCGAAATTGAACATGGCCAAATCTGCGTTCACCCCGAAGCGCGCGATGGCCTGGTAGATGGCGAGGTTGTCTGCTTTGGGTTTGAGCCGGAGGGAGGGCTGCCCTTCTCTTCGAAGGATGAGCTTCGTGTTGAAGTGATTCACGTAGCCGCCGTACAGGAACAACTTGAAGTACGGGTTCTTGTACGGGATGTAGCCCGCCAGGAAAGGGAGCTCGAAGGAGTTCACCTGCGTTTCGACTCCGCCGAGGTCCGGGTTCACGCCCTCGTAAAGCCATCGGTTGAACGAGAAGAGGACTTCGATGAACGCTTTGTTTTTGCTGAGCCGCGCGCCGAAGCCGATCTGGTAGCTCGGGAAGATGTTTCGTTCGCGGCCGGTTTCGAGCATGGCCACGTAGGTCGTCTCGCTGAAGCCCAAGAAGAATTTGATGTCGAGCTTGGGCTGCTGCGCAGCGCTGGTCGGCGGCGCCGCCAAGTGCAGCACGGGGAGCAGAATGAAGAGCGATAGGAGAAGAAGCTTCCTCATGGTCGTCTCGCGAGGACTGGCATCAAGCCGACGAGAATGAGTGCGAAGCCCACCGCGAACACGATGGCGAAGCAGGTGACGCCCCCTTCAACAGCTCGGGTGCGATGCCTCGTCACGGGGCGCATCGTACTCGGGAGCGGACCCAGATCCAGCCTTCGCGTTGGGCTAAGTCCAAATCGCTGGGCTGAAGCACATCGCCCGCGAGAAAATCTAGCCCTGCCACGGTGCACAATACGGCGTCGAGGGCGTGGTCGCTTTGCACCATGAGCATGGCAGCGTCGTCGTCGACCGAAAGCTGTTGGCGAATGGCCTCGACGAGCTGTTGCCTGAGCTCGGCGGAGTGGCCGGTGCGCGCCTTGTAGCCGGAGTGCGGAAGGCCGCGGGCTGCGAGCGTGCCGGCCGGGTAGACTTCGATGGCGGCTAGGCCTTCAGCGGAGCCGGGTTGCCATGCGAGCGGGATGGGCTTGCCGACGATTTCGCGGAGCCGCGCAAGGAGTGAAAGAGCGGTGTGCGCCGTGCGGGCGATCCGGTCGGCGCCGACGTCGAGGGGTCGCTTGCCCAGATGCTCCGCGACGACGTCGTCGGTTTCGCGGCGAAACAAGGTGTTGCTCGGGTACGGAAGCTCGCTGCCGGCGCGATGGCTGTGCAAGGAGTCGGCCATCCGGGCGGGCCAGCCGAGGGGGGCGTCGACTGCGAGTAGGGTTGGCTCTGTCGCCCATTGCACGAGTTGCTCGTCAATCGCGGGCCAGCTTTCGCCGACCAGGAGCTGGTCGATTCGGGGGCGACGGTCGCGGATGACGCAGAGCGCGAGGCCGACCTTCTGCGCGACGGTTGCACAGTCGATGCCGATGATGCGCACGCTGGGGTCGTTTGTGGGCTCGTTCACAGGCGGAATCTAGCTGAGCGGTGTGGTGACGTCAGGCGTGCCCCTTCTTTTGGCGATACCTGCGGAGGTGATGAGTACTGCCTCGATTCACGCATCGAACCGAAAGCTCAGCGGTTTGTGCTAGAGCACGCGCTGGGGCTTCCCATGCAACCGGTCATCTCTGTCGCCAAGCTCAACAAGACGTACGAGTCGGGGTTCAAAGCCCTGGTCGACGTGGACCTCGACATTCAGCGCGGGGAAATCTTTGCGCTCTTGGGGCCGAACGGGGCGGGGAAGACGACGCTAATTAGCATCATCTGCGGGATCGTGAACCTGAGCTCGGGGGTGGTGCGGGTCGACGGGCACGATGTGGTGTCGGAGTATCGCGCGACGCGTTCGATGATTGGGCTGGTGCCGCAGGAAATTTCGACGGACGCTTTCGAGACCGTGTGGGCGACGGTGAGCTACAGCCGAGGGTTGTTTGGCAAGCCACCGAACCCGGCGCAAATCGAGAAGCTGCTGCGACAGCTTTCGCTTTGGGACAAGAAGGCTTCAAAAATCATGGACTTGTCGGGCGGAATGAAGCGGCGGGTGATGATTGCGAAGGCCTTGTCGCACGAACCGATGATTCTGTTCCTCGATGAGCCGACCGCGGGGGTGGACGTCGAGCTGCGGCGCGACATGTGGGAGATGGTCCGTGGGCTTCGGCAGAGCGGCGTGACCATCATCTTGACGACGCATTACATCGAGGAAGCGGAGGAGATGGCGGACCGAATTGGGGTGATGAGCAAGGGCGAGGTCATTTTGGTGGAGGACAAAGAGACGCTGATGCACAAGCTCGGGAAGAAACGGCTCGCGGTGCACTTGCAGAGCCCGCTCACGCGGATTCCGGACGAGCTCATTGGACTCCCCATCGAGCTTTCGGAGGACGGAAACGAGCTGATTTACACCTTTGATGCGCAGCACGAGCACACGGGAATCGCCGGGCTTTTGCGGAAGCTCAACGAGAACGGAATCCACATCAAAGACCTGCAATCGAGCGAAAGCTCACTCGAGGAGATTTTCGTGAACCTCGTGAACGAGGACCGATGAGCTATTACTCGATTCGGGCGATGTACTTGTTCGAGATGTCGCGGACGGGGCGAACGCTGATGCAGAGCGTCGTTTCGCCGGTGCTGTCGACGTCGCTTTATTTCGTGGTGTTCGGTTCGGCGATTGGGTCGCGGATGGTCGAGATTGACGGCGTGAGTTACGGCGCGTTCATCGTGCCGGGCTTGACGATGCTGTCGTTATTGAACCAGAGCATTTCGAACGCTTCGTTTGGCATTTACATGCCGAAGTTTTCGGGGACGATTTACGAGCTGCTGTCTGCGCCGGTTTCTTATGTGGAGATTATTCTCGGCTACGTCGGCGCTGCGGCCACCAAATCGATGGTGCTGGGCTTTCTGATTTTGCTGACGGCCCGGCTCTTCGTCGACTATGAGATTGTGCACCCGTTCTGGATGGTTGGGTTTTTGGCGCTCACCGCTGTGACGTTCAGCTTGTTTGGTTTCATCCTGGGCATCTGGGCGGATGGGTTCGAGAAGCTGCAGGTCGTCCCGATGATGATTGTCACGCCGCTCACCTTCCTCGGAGGGAGCTTCTACTCCATCGACATGCTCCCGCCGTTTTGGCAGAAGGTCACGTTGCTCAATCCGGTCGTGTATTTGATTAGCGCGTTTCGGTGGAGCTTTTACGGCGTGGCGGATGTGAGCGTGACCTTGAGCGCCGCCATGATTCTGCTTTTCTTGGCGGCGTGCCTGCTGCTCGTCCGTTGGATCTTCAAGTCGGGGTATCGGCTCCGGGCCTGAGCCGCGGGGGAGCCTGGAGACGAGCTCAAGATTGCGCGAGCTGTCCGGATAGTGCGCGGGTTCGGAGAAGCGTGAGAAAAAGTGCGGCGGACATACCGGATGCGCTGAAAACCATGCACATGACCATGACTTGGTAGCGCACGGCGATGAGAGGGGAGACGCCGGAGAGGATCTGGCCGGTCATGAGCCCGGGGAGTGAGACGAGGCCCACGGCGAACAACGTGTTCACGATGGGGATGAGGCCAGCCTGCATGGCAATGCGCCTTGCGTCGACGTAAGGAACGCCGCGCCTAAGCTCGGCGAGCATGCGCTCGGCCGCGAGGCTGACGGAGTTCATGGAGGCGGCGAAAATCATGCCGGCGAGCGGGACCATGAAGCTTGGCTCGTACCAGGGGTCGAGCGTCAAGACCGCCTGCGTAATCAGGACGACGGTGAGACCGCCTCCGATGAGGATCGAGAGGAAGGCGAGGCCGTAGAGCTTGTGCCGGAGGTCGGGCACGGTACGAAGGGCGATCCAGCTTGCGGCGACGACCATGACCAACATGACGGCGAGGACAATCCAGGAGACGTCGGCTTCGAAGATGTAGACGAGGATGTAGCCGATGAGGAGGAGCTGGATGACCATGCGGGCCAACGCCGCCAAGCTATGAACGGCGCCTGCGGACCACCTCCAAAGAATGAACACGACGAGCAGCGCGGGGACGCCCGCGAGCGCAAGATGAAATGGTTCGATGGTTTGAATGGCTATTCTCCGATTCGTTCCGCGAGGTGGTCGATGTAGGCCCGCACGCGAAGCGGCAGGTAGCGCCGGCGTGGGTAGACGGCAAGGATCGACCATTGCAAGGCCACCCTTCCCTTCAGAACTTCGCGCAAGCGGCCTGCATGGAGAGCATCGCTCGCCACGAAATGGGGGACGAGGCCGATGCCCAGGCCGGCTTCTGCCATTTCGCGCACGGCGTCGGGGCTGTTGACGCGGAGGGGACCGGAGACGGCGATGGTCTCGGTTTTGGCTTTGCCTTCATTACCGGTTCGGAAACGCCAGCGCTGTTGGTCGCGAAAGTTGGTGTCGACGAGGCAATCGTGGTCTCGGAGGTCGCTCGGGGTCTTGGGCGTGCCCCGGCGGCGCAAGTACGAGGGTGCGGCGACCGCCACGATGGGGGCGGGGGCGATTCGGCGGGCGACCAGGGACGAGTCGCTGGGGTCGGTGATGCGGATGGCGACGTCGACGTTTTCTTCGACGAGGTCGACCATTCGGTGGGTGAGGTCGAGGTCGATGGTGACTTCGGGGAAGCGCGCGAGGAAGTCTTTTGTCATGACGTCGAGGTAGTGGGAGGCGAAGCCCGGGGGCGCCGTGACGCGGAGGGGGCCGCGGGGGGCGGCGACGCCTTCACGAAGTGACGCTTCGAGTGCCTGGATTTCGCCGAGGACATTGGTGCAGCGTTCGCGGTAGGCGCGGCCCGCTTCGGTGAGGCTCAGCGAACGGGTGGTGCGACGGAGGAGTTGGACGCCGAGGTGGGCTTCGAGCGCGTTGACGTACTTGCTGACCACCGCCTTTGAGCGCCCCCAATGTCGGGCGGCGGCGCTGAAGCTGCCCGCATCGGCCACGCGAACGAACGCTTCCATGGCGACGAGGCGATCCATTGTTCACGAATCATATACAATGATTGTGCCTATTGGCTAATTGTTTATGAAATGGATAGAGCCCAGACTGGCGGCATGACCAAATCACAAAACGGAACGGCGTACCGCAGCGACATCGCGTTCAGCCCCGCGGTCAAAGCGGCGCAGGAGGCGCGTGGGTCACGCGACGGATACGAAAAGGCAATGGCCCGGCATGATTGGGATGACCGGGTCACGCCTGTGCTCGAAGCCTTCCTTCCTGAACGAGAACGACAAGGCGTTCATCTTCCTGATGGATTATCCGAACCGGCAGCGAATCAAGATCTGGGGGCGCGCCGAGTATGTCGAGGGGGACAGTGAAGTCTTGGCTCGCGTCGTCGACCCCGACTATGACGCTCGGCTCGAGCGTGCCATCGTGTTTCACATCGAAGCCTGGGACTCGAACTGCCCGCAGCACATTACGCCGCGGTACACGCTGGCCGAGCTGAAGGGGCTACGCGGGCTTTCCGGCGGCCTCTAGGAGGACTTTCCAGAGCTCGACCATGACGGCGGTGTCGTGCTCGCAATAGGCGGCGAGCTGCGTTCGAAGGGTTTCGCCATCTCCCTCGCTTAGCTCTTCGGGGCGGCAGAGGAGCCCTTCCAATAGGGACGATGCGAGTTGGCCGTCGGATACGTCGAGGTCGTCGTAGCCCATGTCGGGGAGCAGTGCGGGGACGACGTTCTTGATGCTGAAGCTCCCGTGGAAGTCGGGGTGGTAGAGGTGGTTTTTGACGACGACGAGCAGGTCGTCGGTCTTGTCGCGTGCTTCGAGCAGGGCTCGGGCGTGCTCGGGGCAAGCTCTTGCGAGCTGGCTCAAGCAGCGCTTCTCGACGCTTGCGTGCCATGCGAGGACGGTTTCGGCGCCCTCCAAGGCCTGAACGAGCGCCTCCGCCACGCCGGGACGCGGGTCGCCCGGACCGTCCGCGAGGTATGCGCTTTGGGAAACCTCACCGTCCTGCTGAATCGTGTGCACGCTGAACTGGACGGGAACCGCGCCGAAGGGGCTGCAGCCGTTCCACACCGGCAGGGCGGGGCCCGCGGTTTCGAAATCGAGCATGGCGATGGGGTAGCGGAACCCGGCGAGCGCCTCGCGGAGGCCGGGCTCGACGATGAGCTGCTTTCGAAGGACGGCCGCACGGTGGCGCGCCCAAAGGGGCTCGAGCGGGAAGTCGCTTGGGATTTGGTCGACGGTTTCG
>Ga0316197_10000582_pt1 | contig 25249 bp, 22 predicted proteins | sample OudBiesiAoxic_MG_FD_204939 | JGI IMG/M metagenome (GOLD analysis project Ga0316197, IMG submission 204939) | Coastal sediment microbial communities from Oude Bieten Haven, Netherlands - site A oxic | ecosystem: Environmental > Aquatic > Marine > Coastal > Sediment | place: Netherlands... | reverse complement strand
CCGGCAACGCGGTCCTTGCCGCCAACACCTTCAACTGGCTGACGGCGCGCGAGGACCTGGTGGGGATCCCACCCCGCGATGTGGAGCAGGTCAGCCTCTTCCTGTCCCAACAGCAGATGCGCAATCTGGCGCTTCTGGTGTTGGTGGGCATGCCCGGTGCCGCGATCATCGCCGGCATCCTCGTGTGGCGCCGGCGACGGCATTAGAGATTTATGGTTTCTACTCTTCAAATTTCCGGCGGGGCATTCTTCAGGGCGCTCGATACAGGTTGCGCCACGATGAATGAACCGCCGGAAATTTGAGAAGAGGAATGGCAAAATGAAGACAAGAAACCTCGTGATTCTAGCGGCGATCGTTATAGCTTTTGCCGCCTACGTATTCCTCTTCGAAAGGCACCGACCGACCTCGGATGAGTCGGCTGCTGCGACCGAAAAGGTCCTGCTGGACTTTGAGCGCGATGATGTCGCGGGGATTGTTATCGACCGCGCTGCAATCCGGGTGCGGCTCGAAAAAGTGGGCGAGGAGTGGCGTCTGCGAGAGCCTCTCGATTTTCCGGCCGACACCTCGGTGGTGAGTTCGACCCTCGGTTCGCTCACCAATCTGACGGCGGACCGCCGGTTGGCTGCGGACGAAACCAACCCGGCCGACTACGGACTCGAGCAGCCCGGGATCTTGGTCACTCTGAGGATGGCCGACGGCAGCGAGCGCATTATCGCTGTTGGAGATGAGCTGCCGCTGGGGTCGAAGAGGGCGCTGCGTGTCGACGGCAGAGAAGAGGTGACAATTGCGGCGGGCTGGTTCACCTCGGACCTCGAACGAAAGGTCGATGACTGGCGCTCTCGCGAGGTGGCCGAGATGCTCGAAGACGATGTCGCTTCGATCGACATCGAGTTCGGCACTGACAGTATCCGCGCAGTTCGGCTCGAGGATCATTGGCAGCTCTTGCGGCCGCTCGAGGACCTCGGCGACGGTGACCATCTGGGAAGTCTGATCTCCGATCTGGCATCAATGCGGATCGTTGAATTCCTCGATGATCTTGCGGACCCGTCGGAGCTTGGCCTCGATGTGCCGGAGAACGAGATCACCATTTTTCGCGCTGACGGTGGGGAGCCTCTGAGGCTCGACCTCGGTGCGACCCGCGACGGCGAAGGCGGCACCGAGGTCGCCTGCCGGCGCGGTGACGGTGAATACTTCTGGGCGTCGGAGAGGGTGCTGACCCGACTCGCCAAGGCGCCGGTCCTGTGGCGCTCGAAGAAGGTGATGCCCTTTGAAACCTGGAGCGCGGAGGAGTTTCGCGTGACGACATCGGAGTCGTCGACGTCCCTGAGTCTTGTTGATGGTTTCTGGCGGTTTGCGGACGACGTCGAGGCGAATATGACGAACGTTCAGGAGCGTCTCCGTGCTCTCGCCGACCTCGAGGCCACCGACTATGATCTGATGGCACCGCTGACCCGGGAGATGGGTAACGTTGAAGTTGTCTTCGACGCCGAAGATGACGGCCAGGAGCGGTCGGCCCTCACCTTCAGTTTCTATGCTCCTCTCGAGGAGGGAGGACGGGCCATGGTCCAGGTGACTGGCCGCGGGACGGTGATGGGAATCAAGGTCGAGGATGCGGAGGCCATCCTCGAAGATCTCGAGGGTCTTCGCCCCGAACCTCCAGCAGAGTCAGACACCGATTCTGAATAGCAGATACAATCACAGAGATGGTCACCCTGCATCGCTCACTAGCTTTTCGGCCACAGCAGATCGTCGGTGAGATATGCAGGTAGAGTGGCGCCAGCAGTTTGATGATCTCCGCCAGCGCCGGCCCGGATTGGCCGGTCGCGTGTGCCGCCGTTTATTGAGGGATCTGCAGAAGAAGAAACTCGTCGACCTCGACGCTCTCGATGAGCTGGCCGCTGCTCTCCGGTCGGGCGGCAGACAGGCCCATGATCCCAACCGGCCGAAACCGCGGCTCAACAACGGATCTCGAGAGGAGCTCTACGATCTCGCCCTCGAGTACGCCGAGCGCTACCTCGAACCGGAGGAGATCACCGCCACCATCCTGCTGGTCGAAAAACGAATGCTGGTTCAGGAGGGTGCGCGGCTTGCCGAAGACCCGGACACGCCGCTCGACACTCTACGCGACAAAATTCACGAGTTTCTCAATTTCAAACCGGGCGAGGCGGTGGCGCCGCCCGAAGATGTGGTTGGCACTCGCGCCGCCCTGATTCGTCGTTTCCTCACCGACCAGCTCGACTTCATTTCGGTGGCCAAGCGCTACATTCGCGTGCTCGACTTCGGAGAGGTCCTCGACCACATCCTGCCTACCGAAAGTCGTTACGGCCGTCTCGGCGGCAAGGCCGCAGGTCTGATCCTCGCCCACTCGATTCTTCAAGAGGCCAAGCGCGAGGGCCGGCTCGAGGCCGAGCACAAGATCCCCACTTCTTACTTCCTGCCGTCGAACGGCATCCTCGAGTTCATCGAGCACAACGATCTCGACGAGCTCATCAACGTCAAGTACAAGACCTCCGAGGAGGTGCGCGAGGAGTACCCGCTGGTCGAGCGCCTCTTCAAGAGCGGTGAGTTCCCACCCACCATCCGCAAGGGCCTGGAGGAGATGCTCTACCAGATCGGTGAGGTGCCGCTGGTGGTCCGTTCCTCGAGCTTGCTCGAAGACCGCATCGGCCACGCCTTCTCAGGAAAGTACAAGAGCCTCTTCATCTCCAACAAGGGCACGCTCGAGATGCGGCTGGCGGCGCTCGAGGATGCCATCGCCGAGGTCTACGCCTCGATTTTCCACCCCGACCCGATCGAGTATCGCCGCGAGCGCGGCCTGATCGATTTCCAGGAGCAGATGGGAGTACTCATCCAGGAGGTTGTCGGCCGCGAGGCCGGCGGCATGCTCTTCCCGGTCTTTGCCGGCGTTGCTTTCTCGCGCTGCGAAATGCGATGGTCGCCGCGCATCCGCCACACCGACGGCATGGCACGGCTGGTGCTCGGTCTCGGCACCCGCGCTGTTGACCGCACCGTCACCGACTACCCGGTGCTGGTTGCTCTCGAGCAGCCCGCCCTGCGTGCGGTCCAGCGTCCCGATGAGGTTTATCGCTACTCGCAGCACGATGTCGACGTGATCGATCTGCGCGAGAGTCAGTTCGAGTCGCTGCCGCTGGCCGACTATATGCGGCGGGTCGGACGCGCAATCCCGAACATGAACCGCATCTTTTCGATTTACCGCGACGACCAGATCTTGCCGATGGTCGGAATCCTCGCGCAGCTCGATCCCGACGAGCTGGTGGTGACCTTCGATGGGTTGCTGAAATCGCCCTTTCCACGCGAGCTCAAAACCATGCTCGACCTCCTCGAAGAGGGTCTCGGCGAACCGGTCGATGTCGAGTTCGCGCACGACGGCGACTCCTTTTTCATGCTCCAGTGTCGCGCTCTCAGCCGCGGCGCCATGGCGGATCGGGTGGAGCTGCCGACGGATATCAGCGAGGAACACCAGGTCTTCTCCGCCAATCGCTACGTCCAGATGGGCCAGGCGCTCGACCTCGAGTACGTGGTGTTGGTCGACCCACGGGACTACGAGGAGCTCGGAACGCGGGAGGAGATGCTGCGCGTCGGCCGCGCCGTCGGCGCGGTCAACAAGTTGCTGCCGCAACGCCGATTCCTGCTCATGGGCCCGGGACGGTGGGGAAGCCGCGGTGACATCAGACTCGGTGTGCCGGTGACCTACGCCGATATCTGCCACACCAGCATCCTGGTTGAGATCGCCCGCAAGAAGGGGTCCTACCTCCCTGATGTCAGCTTCGGCACCCACTTTTTCAACGATCTCGTGGAGTCCGGAATCCAGTACCTGCCGCTCTACCCCGACGACTCCGAGGTGGTGTGGAACGACACCTTCCTCAGCGATTCCGCCAACTGCCTGGCCGAGGTGGCGCCGGATTTCGCCGACATGGAGCACGTCGTCAGGGTCATTCGGGTTGCGGACGCCGCGGACGGCAAACTCCTCCAGGTCGTCCTGGACGCGGAAGCCGACAAAGCGCTCGGGTTTCTGGCAAAACCCGAGCACTCATTTTGAATTCTAAATTTTAAATTTTGAATTTGCGTTCGACCTCCACCGTTTCCCGGGGGGTGGGCCGCAATTAAAAATTCATAATTCAAAATTCATAATTTGCGATGCTACGCCTCCCTCACCCACCTCACCAGGTCCTTGAACTTCGGCTTCGAGCCGTGCATCAAGATTCCGACCCGGTAGATCTTTGCCACGATCCAGGTGCAGAAGAGGATTGCCCCCAGCATCAGCACCACCGACGCCGCGAGCTGAATCGGCGGTACCTGGGTCAGGGTCATGCGCAGGAACATCAGCATCGGTGTGAAGAACGGAATCAATGACAGCACAACAGACAGCGTGCCGTCGGGCTGATTGAGGATCTGCATCATCAGCACCAGCGGCACGATCAGGAACATGGTCACCACGCCCTGGAAATTCTGCGCCTCCTGTTCGGTATCGAAAGCGGCGCCGATGCCGGCGTAAAGGGTACCGTAGAGGAGGAAGCCGAGCACGAAATAGACAACGAAAAAGAAGAGGAGTTGGGCGGGAACCGCGGGCAGCTCCATGCCGCTGATGCCGAGAGCCGCGACGGCGCCCGGTGCCGAAATCGCCGCCATCAAGAGTGACCAGATCAGAAACTGGGTGAGACCAACCGCTCCGATACCGAGAATCTTGCCGAGCATCAGCTCGAAAGGCTTGACCGTCGACACGATCACCTCGATGACGTGCGAGCTCTTTTCTTCGAGGACCCCGCGCATCACGTAAATGCCGTACATCAGCACCGTCATGTAGATGATCATCATGAACACGTAGGCGAGCATGAATGTCTGACCCTGGTCGGAGGTCTCTTCGCCATCCTTGCCGAGCTTGAGCGTGTTGAGGCCGACCCGGCGCGTCAGCTCCCGCACAGCCTCCGGGTCGAGCCCGGCGCCGGTCAGACGGTCCGCGACCATGACGTTGTTGACCGAACGCTCGATCACAGTCAGCAGCTTGAAGGCGGCGACATTGGGCGCCACGTACTCGGGTTGGCCCTCATCGGGCATCGTTGAGGGGATGACGAGGAGGCCGTCAAAAACTTTGTTCTGGACTTCGTTCTTGAGCCTTTCACGGGTTGCTTCGACGCTGGGTCCTGGTTCCTGTGAATGGAGCGTCACGCTGAGCTTCTCGTCGTCCCCGGAGAGTAGGCGACCCACCTCATCCCGGACCGGATCGAAGAAGCGGCCCGAGAGATCGAGCACCGCGACCGAGAACTCGCCACCGCCACGGGCCGCGAGCCAGGCGGGGACGATCATCACCGCACCGAGGAAGATCGGCACCAGAATGGTCGAGATCCAGAAGGCCTTGGTGCGGACGCGTTCGAGATACTCGCGACGGATGACTGCGAGGATGCGGTTAATCATGAGCTTTGTCCTCTTCAACTGCGCGGATGAAGATGTTTTCGAGATCGGGTTTGAAGCGCGTAAAGCTCTCTACCTGGCTGCGGTCGACAAGTGCCCGCAGAAGGTCTCTGGCCTCACTGCCGTCTTCAAGCTCGAGCAGCCGCTCGTCGCCGAGCGGGTGGACCGAGGTCACCCCGGGAAGGGCGGCGAGCTCGTTCTCTGGAAGATCCGACTGAACCCGCCAGGTATTGCCACCGTAATCCTCGCGGATGCTCTCGAGCGAGCCGAGGAGGATCGGCCGCGCCCGGTTGATGAGGCAGATGTCGGAGCACAGCTCATCGACCTGCGGCAGGACGTGGGTCGAGAGAACGATGGTCACGCCCTCTGAAGCCATTTCCTGCAGCAGGTCCTTGAGTGCGCGGGTGTTGATCGGGTCGAGGCCCGAGAAGGGTTCGTCGAGGATCAGCAACGGAGGCCGGTGGAGGATGGTGCCGATGAACTGGATCTTCTGCTGCATCCCTTTCGATAGATCTTCGACCTTGTTGGTCGCCCACTCGGCGAGATCGAAACGCTCGAGCCAGGCCGCGGCGCGTTTCTTCGCCTCGCCCGGACGGATTCCGCGGATGGTCCCCAGGTAGACCAGGTGCTCGAGCACCTTCATCTTCTTGTAGAGGCCGCGTTCTTCGGGCAGATAGCCGATGATCCGGCGCCGGTCGTCATTCACAGGCTGACCGTCGAGCAGCACCGTGCCGCTGTCGGAGGCGATGATCCGCATCACCATCCTGATCGTCGTTGTCTTGCCGGCTCCGTTTGGGCCCAGAAGCCCATAGACCGACCCGCGCGGGACCGAGAAGCTGATGTCGTCGACCGCCACGTGGTCGCCGTATCGCTTGCACAGATTTTGAATATCCAGAATCGCGTCCACTCTGCCTCCTTGTCGAGCTTCGGAGCATACTACGCGCCATTCAGTCCTTTGTTCCGCCCGCCCGCGTCCGTCCTCAGGTCAGCGCCTGTTTCTTCACCGTGACCTTCTCTGAGCGCACTCTCCGAGAGGATGCCAGGCACGCCGATTCGCGGCGAATCGGGATGCCAGGCACCTCCGTTCAACGCGCCCGCGCCCTACTCTCGTTGAAGCCACCAAGACACCAAGACCACCAGTAAATCACCAGGGGTTTTGCTGAACAATTCCCTGCCTCATCACAAACCTTTCGCCCGGATCCCAGATACCAACATGCCGAAACGTCACTCGGATTCTGATGACACAGCTATCCATTGGTGTTCCTGGTGCCTTGCTGGCGAGACGGGCGGGTGGGACGTAAATCCGAAATCCGAAATCCGAAATTGGAAATCAATTCTGGGCTTGCGCCAAAAACCCCCTTGTGGCAGAATGCCCTCCCTTGGCTGCGCCGATAGCTCAATTGGATAGAGCATCTGGCTACGGACCAGAAGGTTGGGGGTTCGAGTCCCTTTCGGCGCGCCACTTACTTCCCCATTCAAACCAACTTGATACGCGGTGCTCGATTGAGCGCGTTGCTCGCGCGCTCCGGTTATGCCGTTCTGGTTTCACCGCGAAGGGTTGCGCGCGGCGTCGTGTCGGAATCAGCGGGTGGCCGTAAGCCGAAAACCGTCACCTTTGTTTTCGGCAACGTCCACGGACCGCTGCTTCTCGCCACGTTCGAGTCCCTTTCGGCGCGCCATTAAACAAAAGACTTACGACGAAACCGGCCACCAGGCCGGTTTTTTCAGGCACAGGATGGGCACACTCTGGTCACTTTGACCTGCCTCGGAGGAGTTTCGGTCAGCTGAGGGACCGATATCCGGCTCGGAGTTTTCTGTAAGATTTGCGTAGATTGGCACCCCGTCACCCCCCAATTCGAGCCCGTCAGGTGGAGCGAAAGTGCCCCTCGAAATTTGGTGAAAAATTTGTAGTGGTGCCAGAAACCACCCTCCGAAATTCGAATCTTGGCACGATTCTTCTGAGAGAATCCCCCATTGATCCCCGCCATTCAATGCGAGTCGACTTGGTCTTCAAATGGTGTCGGAGGTGGGGATCGAGCCCGTACTTATTTACCCCCAAAGAATAAGGAGTCCCACGAGGAAATATAGTAACCCTTTTAATTTCAATTATTTAATATCAACAAGAGCTCCTCGGGTGCATTTGAGGTGCAGTTCGTGCCGATTCCTGGCCGCACCCACGAGGACGGCTGGGAAAGCACGTTACATCCCTTCGCCGCTGTCGTCCTTGATGTCCGTCGAGCGGCCAACAGCTTTCGGGTCGATCGCCACCGGAGGCGCCCTTCCGGCGCCGGCTTCACCCCTGATGTTTTTAATGCGGACCCCTGGTTCATTCTGAGCACGGTATTCGTGCCGGCGAGTTTCAACGACTCAATTGCAAGCCGGTTTGCTGACTTCGAGTACGCGATCAACCACTTCACATCGGCATTGTGGGCCTCGCCGTCACGTTTTTCGTTTCTCCGGCGTTGGACCCAACCAAGTCGGCTGTTCATCCTTCGACAGAGTAGATTGGCCCCTTCTGCCCGTCGATGAGCTTCATGAGGGACTCTTCGCGCATGGTGTTTTTGATACTCTGCCAGATCTCTTCCAGGCCCCGACCAAGCGCACTCTGGTCCGGTACAACGTTGACTGGAAGACCACGCTCCTTGGCAAGGGATGCCGAGAGCGCTGCTCGCGGACCATTATTGCTCGCAGCAAAGACGCGCCCGGCCGCTTCGACCCGTTTCGGGCGATCCGGGTGGACGCAGTTGCGGAAGAGCCAGCCTCGCGCCTCATTCGCCGACACCGGCTTGTGGTGGTCGTCGTCGAGAGCACCGATAACCGCCGTTTCAGGCATCATGACCGCGTCGCAAGCGCACGCGACAAGGGCCATCGCCGACAGCGCGCAATTCGGAACCAGGGCGCGGATCAACTCGAAACGGCCACGCAATAGAGACACAACCTCTGCTGCCGCATCGAGGTCCCCACCTGCGCCGTGCAAAACCAGGTTCAGGTGAGGTCCGTAGAGTTCCTGAACAACTGCTGAGAGCCCATCCACATCTGACGACGAAATGTTCAACTCTGATCGATTCTCGATGACCTTTCGAGCGGTCAGAGCCGACGCGATGACAATCGTATCTCTCGATGTGTGACGAGAGAGCTCGACGAGTGATCGGCGGAGTCGGCTGCCACCGATCTTTCCTGAGCGATTCCCGCCATACTGTTTTGAGAGGTTCATTTGTGGGCTCCTTCCCCGGCAGCTTGGTGCGACAGCTCCTCGCCGAACATAGAGGTGTGGCGTGCGAAATCCGCCAAAGCGGACGGGCACGGTGGACCGTGATCGGCACCAGAGCGCATGGTCAGGCAATTGGAAACGGAGGACCTCATGACCCCACCGCGTTCGATTCCGCAGTGCCCCAGTGCTTGAGCACGCTGGAATAGACAAGTGGATCGACCTGCCGCGAGATGGCTTTGGTGCCGGCGAGAAACGCGAACTGGGCCGCCCTTTCGATCATGATGTCTTCCCGCCACCGGTAGAGAAGCCCGACAATCAACGCAGCCGTCGCCGCATCCCGGCCACCGGGTAGAAAGGTTGGCTCGGCCGGTGGCGAAACCGTGCCCCGCGTGACTCTATCGGGCCAGATCCCCAGGATCGGCAGTCCGCAGTGTTCGACGACGATTCCTTCGAGTGCAAAGCGCGCCTGCACGGCAAGCGCTTGGTTCAGAGGAGACCGAGAGGTCGTCACCTCGAAGTCCTCGATCAGCTCCCGCAGGTGAACGGCATCGACCCGGATCCACTTCACTCCGAGCAGGGTGCGACGCACTGCCTTTTCCAACGAAGTGCTTCTGTTGAGATCGATGTCGACGAAATGTGGCACCGCGGTCCGGCTCGTGAGGGTATTGAGGGCCTGCTGAATGGATTCGCTGCGCATCGAAGCGACCCCGTGAAAGAGAAGTTGAGCTTCGGTTTTCCGGAGAATGCCAACAACCGATTTGGCGTCCAGCGCTTCCCACGCGCAACGGGGATTGCCGGGCGCCCGGTGTGCCGTTCTCCCGGATGTCGGCAACGAGTCGTCGAACTGGACGCCTTCGGTGTCAATCCCGATGTCTTCGATTTGGCGCATGATACGGCGACCTTCTGCGTCTCTCCCGACGCGGGTGATGAGAAGTGGCTTGAATCCCATTGCGTGCAGGTGGCAGACGACGTTGAGTACCGATTGCCCAGCGAACTGCACTCCGTCGTCGGCGGCAAATGTCCCGACTCTGCCGACCACGGCGGGTCTCGCGTCGAAGCCCAGAGCGGGCGTTGGCACGCCGTTCTTCTTCGAAGCAGATCGGCGATCAGAAGCCATCACGAGCTCCCGTGTCGACCATCGATCGCCACCCGTTTGTTGGGGAACAACATAGTCACCAGTACGAGGATGGTGCCCGAGACGGAAAGCCCATAGAACACTGGGTCCAAACGCGCCGGAATATCAAGCACGGTCAGCGCGACGGTGGTGCCACCTCCTGCGACGATGCTCCAAAAGGCCGCGACTCCGCTGGCGCGACGCCAGAAGAGCGCACCGAGGGTGGGGAAGAAGAGACCCGCGACCATGAACGAGTAGGCGAGAAGGATCGAATCGATGACCCGTGGAACGTAGAGAGCGAAGGAAACGGACCCGAAACCCACGATCAGCGTCAGGATCCGCGAGGAGACCAGCTTGGTACGCTCCGATGTGGCCGGAGCGACGGTGCGGCCGACGATATCATCGACGATATTGCCGACACTTGCGAGGAGACACGAGTCGGCGGTCGACATGATGGCTGCGAGATAGGCTGCGAGCACCAAACCGGTAGCTCCCATCGGTAACACGTCGCGTACCAGAAGAGGCAGCCCCATTTCGGGTTCGGCGGTGGGGAAGAGGACGCGTGCGAACATGCCCAGCGTCGCGCCCATGAAGGCCATGGCGGGCCACTCGAGCAGGCCCGCGGTGAACCACGCACGACGCGCGGTGGCAACGTCGCGGGATGCATGGATGCGCTGGTACAGCGTCATGGCCACGAACCAGATCGGAACGATGGTGACCATCCAAGTTATGAATTGGAGAGCGGTGACGTTTCCGAGTGAGAAATACTCGGGAGGAAGGGCTAGTCTGAGCCCCTGGAGTCCGCCGGCCGCTCGGTAACCAAGAGGGATGCCGAGACCGATAAGTCCCACGAAGAGTATTCCCCATTGCACGGTGTCCGTATAGACAACAGCCTGCAGACCTCCGAGGGCGGTGTAGGCGACGATGACCACTGACATCACCAGCACGGCTGTCGTGAGATCGAAGTCGAAAGCGGCCGAGGCGAGTTTGCCGCCGGCCAGGAGCTGAGAGCCAGTGAAGCCGGCGTATCCGACGGCGGACACGAGTGCCGCCACGAGGCGGGTCGGTTCGCCGAAGTGGTGGGCTAGAAAGTCCGGAAACGAACGGTGAGTGTGAGCGTCACCCAGGGCCTTAACCCGAGGCACGAGGAAAACGGCGGCAAGCCAGGCGCCGATCAATCCCGTGAACAGCAGCCACGACGCGGACAAACCCATGACGAATCCGAGTCCGCCGAGGCCGATCGAAAAACCGCCGCCGACATCGGTAGCGACAACCGATAGGCCGATGTGGCGGGCGCTCATCTGGCGTCCCCCGACGAAGTATTCGTCGAGACCGGTTTGCCGCCGCTGGAAATACACACCGACGCCCAACATGCCAGCGAAGTAGAGCGCCAGGATGACGTAGTCGAGAGCATGCATGGAGGTAGATTCCTCGACTCAGTTAGCCGGCTTGAGAACCATCGCTAGGTCCCGGCCTTGGAGGCGTTTTGGCGGCGGGTTCTCAACAATCGCCACGTCGGCGAGTTCCTCCGTCGCTCTGTCCAACAAGTCGTATCCGTTCTCTGGCCGTCGCAGTTCTCGCATCCGGAACATGATGGTGAGCTTGACGTGGTAACCGGAGCTCAAGAACTCCTCGGCACGGCGCACCTTGGTCGCGAAATCGTGATCGCCGATGTTGGGCCGGAACTTGACCTCTTTGGTTTCGATGCGGTGTTGGCGCCGCTTGGCTTCCTTGGCCTTCTTGTCGCGCTCGAAGATGAACTTGCCGTAGTCCATGATCTTGCACACCGGAGGGCGGGCGTTAGGAGCGATCTCGACCAGGTCGAACCCGCGTTCACTCGCGAATCTTCTGGCTTCATCGGTCTCGACAACGCCGACCTGTTCGCCGTCGGAATCGACGACCCGGACTGGTGTGAAGTGGATTTTTTCGTTGACTCGATGATCCGCCTGTGGGGGCGGTTCTCTGAAGAATTTCTTTCGACCTCTGATACAGGACCTCCAATTCTGTCCGAGCCGAAACCGGGCGAGATGTCGCACCATTAGGTCGCAGCCGGTATCAAAACCCGATTCCTGCTCCGAACAAATGTATCGTGTTCAAACTATCTGACTTTCGAGATGACGTCAAACGGTGGGCAGAATCGAATCGGCTGGAGCGTGGGCGAATTGTCGGCTAGAATCTCTTTCGGAGTCAGGTATGTCGCCATCTCGAGACAAGACTGCGAATTCAGTTGGTACGGAGCTAGCCATCACGGCCGAGGTGATGGCGGCGTTGCGGAGGATCATTCGTGCCATCGATCTCCATTCTCGTTCGCTGGTGCAGCGTTTTGGTCTGACCGGGCCACAGTTGGTGGTCCTCAAAGAACTGGTCGCCGAATCGCCGCGCAGTGTCAGCGAAATCGCCAAGGCGGTCAATCTGAGCCAGGCCACGGTCACCGGCATCCTCGATCGTCTCGAGCGTAAGGCTATGGTGCTGAGAGCAAGAGATTTAAGTGATCGCCGGAAGATGATGGTTTCGCCGACCGCGGACGCGGAGCGGGTGCTGGCAGGCGCTCCGCCTTTGCTCCAGGAACATTTCACCGGAGCGTTCGGGCGACTTCCGGACTGGCAACAGAACCAGATCCTGTCCTCCCTGCAGCGAATCGTCGCGCTCATGGAGGCAACCGACGTCGAAGCTGGGCCGATCCTGACCACGGGTCCACTCGATGCGACTCCGGAGGAGACTGAAGCCTATCTGACAACCGCCCCGTCTCCTGATTCAGACGACTGACTCAGGAACATCCCTTCACCCCGAGAACCTGTAACTGTCGACTTGCCCGATAGCAATCGCTGTGATAATATATCGCACACGATGGATTATCGAGTGTATGTCCCACCTTTTTCCGGATTCCACCTCAAGCAGGTGGCGGGCCGGCAATCATAGCCGGCTGATAGTCCAAACCGAAAGGTCATAATCTATGAGTACGCTTTCCGTACGGCGGATCGAGGATGACGTCCAGCCTGAGTACAAGAAACGCTCGATCTGGCGAGATCTTCCACTCGACGTTTGGCGCGATTGGCATTGGCAAATGCGCAATCGGATTTCGACGCCCGAGGAATTGAATCGGGTCGTGTCGATCACGCCTCGAGAGCAACGCACCATCGAACGGGCACTCGACCGGTTCCGGTTCGCAGTGACTCCCTACTTCGCGTCGTTGATCGACGCGAATGACCCAGAATGTCCGATTCGATTGCAATCCGTTCCCGGTGCCGGCGAACTCTCGCTGGACAATTTCGACATTGAAGACCCCCTCAACGAGGAAGGCGATGCGGTGGCGCCGGGGATGACCCATCGCTATCCGGATCGCGTCTTGTGGGTCGTGATGCATGAGTGCGGCATGCTGTGCCGACATTGCACGCGCAAGCGAAAGGTCGGCGAACCACTGGCGGAAACAAACGACAAGGATCTCGACGCCGGGATTACCTATCTCAAGGCGCACCCGGAGGTGCGCGATGTGCTGCTGTCCGGTGGCGATCCGTTTCTGCTGTCTGATGACCGGATCGAAGAGATCCTGCATCGGCTGCGCGACGAGGTTCCGTCGGTGGAGATCATCCGATTCGGCTCTCGTTTGCCGGTGACGATGCCGCAACGAATCACCCCGAATTTAGTCGAAACCATTCGCAGATATCACCCGATATTCGTCAACACTCACTTCAATCACCCGAAAGAGTTCACTGAGGAGTCCGAAAGCGCTCTTGCCATAATGGCGGATGCCGGAATCCCTCTAGGTAACCAGACAGTTCTGTTGGCCGGGGTCAACGACTGCTGGGCTTTGATGCGAAAGCTCATGCACAAGCTCACGGCCAACAGGGTGCGTCCCTACTACATTTACCAGTGCGATCTGGCGGAAGGGCTGCAACATTTCCGAACCACCGTCGCCAAGGGGATCGAGATTACGGAGCACCTTCGCGGCCACATCTCAGGACTGGCCGTACCGACCTTTGTTGTCGATGCTCCCGGTGGTGGGGGGAAGATCCCGGTGAATCCGAACTATGTCGTATCCCAGCACGAGCACAAATTCGTGCTGAGAAATTTCGAGGGGCGCATTGTCGCCTACGAAGAGCCCGGAGAGTATACCGGGATGTGCACCGAGGGAAGTCCGTGCTCCTACTGTCGTGAGGTCAAGGACGACGGTTCGGAGAATGGCGGGGTGGCGGGTCTCTTCGATGACGATCCTGCCAACATCGCCTTGATTCCTACCGAGGTCACGGCTGACGACGAATCCGAAGATGACGGCGTGTCATCGGGAAAGAGTGCCTGATGGGAGCCGGAACACAGTCCGCGGTGGAAATGGGTGTCGAACACCGTGTCAAGGCCAGCAACTTCACGGTTCAAATGGTGGTGAGCGATTTCAACCAACGTATTCAGATACTGGACTACGAGGCTCGGAAACCGGGGGAAATGATTCGAGGCCTCGTATCGGAGGCGCACCGCCGAGGTTACGGCAAGATATTCCTGAAGGCGCCGGTTTTCGATCGCAAAGCTCTTGAAGACGCTGGGATGGTCTTCGAGGCTACGATTACTGGGTACTTCTCCGGCCAGCCGGCGGTCGTGATGTCCCTATATCTGAACGACGACCGCATGGAGCGCCCTTTCGAATCCGAGCAAGACGATATTCTCGAAGCCATCGGATCGCGCCCACCAGACCCGTCGGTTCCGGACCTGCCGGACGGCTATCGTATGGCCGTTGCGAAGACATCTGACCTTGACGAGCTTGCGTCGCTCTACAGAACTGTCTTCGACAGCTATCCGTTTCCGATTACCGACCCGGAATACCTGTTGTCAACCATGAATTCGCACGTCGTCTACCGTATCGTTCGCGACGCTGAGGGGGCTATCGTCGCGGCGGCGTCGGCGGAGACCTGCCGAAGACACCGCAACGCCGAGATGACCGATTTCGCCACCCTGCCGAGCCAGCGCGGGCTGGGACTCGCCCAACACATCCTGGCGGCGCTCGAGGACGACATGGCGGTGCGCTCGATCCCAAACCTCTACACTATTGCCCGAGCGCGGTCCGCCGGCATGAATCGTGTTTTTTATAACCGTGGTTATACGATGACCGGGACCCTGGTCAACAACTGCCACATCTCCGGCCAGTTCGAGGACATGCACGTGTGGTGCAAGTCGCTCGATTGTCGCTGAACAGGCCACAACACATCGATTCGCCCCCCACCAGATGTGCACGCATCTGTTGGGGGGATCTTGGCGTGGCCCACCAAAAATGGCCGCGCCCAATGTGCCGACGACTTGCCGGGTGAATCCGGGCATCCTTGATGGCCGCCGACAGCTCATGACGCGCATGCGCTTCGGTGTGAGTCCCGGTCTGGATGGCATGATCCTTGCGGTGAGTATCATCAGAAGGGAATGGAGTCATGACGAACAAAAGCCGCAGGGACGAACCACTGGACCCCCGGAAGCCCCGTTCATCGGGTGAAGGACCCCAAAGCGAAAACACGCTGGATCGCCAAAGAATAAAGGCTGGAGGCGGGGATGATACTCAGGAGGAACTTGAGCCTGCGCGCCGACCTCCTACCGTGTGTATTTGCCCGTCCTGCGGGCGCACCGAGGCACAATTGCCCACGACCCCGTGCCACGAGATGCTGTGCCCACGGTGCCGAGTCCTGATGAGAGAGTCATGAGCGGGCCGGCGCCGTCTCGCTCAGGCGGTGCTTTGGCGAGGACAGAAAAACCAAAGACGCTCCGATTCGTGTACAGGGTTTGGTGCTACTCGAGCTGGTGAGTGTTCGCTCGCCTCAGGCTACAAATTGTGGTACCCAGCGCCCGTGAACACTCCTATCCGTTGGATGGATTCGGCACCGCGGGCGACTCGTTCCCGTTGCTAGCGTAATAGTGCACGCACTCCATCTCGCGACCCCGGACCACTCGCTTCGAGGCCAGCGGGCCTCGGCGCTCGGTAACAACCGTGACCCGTCCCTGGTCGCCATCGTCGTCGGCAAAAAGAACAACGACCCAATCGCGGGTGCGGCCGAGGGCACGGGAGCGGGCACTGGCGGTATACATGGCCGTGAAAACCCACGGGCCACTCTCCGCGTGGAGTATTGGTCGTGGGATCTCCGCACCGTCCGAGGTCGGTCCTGACACGGGAATGGTTGGCAGGGCGCCTGCAGTCGCCATGCGCCGATACTTGCGGTCTACCTCGAGAATCGTTTCGACGTCGGGTTCGGGGCAGGTTTTCGGGGATCGGGATTCGCACGCGCTCTTCTTCATGTCCCGCAGTGCGGCGCGAATGTCGGCAGCACGGTCGGGGCCGATGCCCTCGACCTCGTCAAGGCGTCCGTCGCGAACCGCTGCCGTAAGCGCTTCGAGCGTATCCACCCCCAGGGTTCGATGGAGGCGGTCCACGAGCTTCCGTCCGATCCCTGGGATCTCTTGAAGTACCCGTAGCAGGTTGGGGTCTCGGCTGCGGAGTTTCATCGCTTGACCTCGAATACGACCAACCGTGTTGTGTCGGTGCCAGCCTTCGTGGCCGGCTTGGATCCGCGGTCGAACCACAGAGCCCTGTTCGCGAAGACCTCGGCCTCATCCAGATAGCCACCGGCGGCCGGGACGCCGAAAGTGGCTGGCGTCACCGTATAGATCACGCACGGGTGCTCACAAAGAAGGTCCCGCGACTCGCCGGGCTCGATCACAACGTCCATTATTCCGAAGTCGAGGTCACCGACGACGAGCGCCAGAGGAGTTGGCGAGTCACCGGACGCCGGCTGCTCAGGCTCTGTCTCCGGGTCCTCCGGGAGGGCGGCCGCGAAACGTGTGACCACGATCAGCTCGGCCTCGTTTTCTCCGGCGTTTTCCAACTTGAACCGACCCGGTCCCCAGGTATCCGCATCACCGGCGGAATAACTGAGCATCTGCGCGGTCCCGTCAGCGGTCATCCACAGGCTGCTGTCGGTCAAGGCGTACACCGCCCGCGCAGCTGCCTGGTGCGCTGAGACGTGGTCGCCGGGCGCCAAGTCGATTCGTACGACGGCGACATGGCTGTTCTTTTCCAGTGTCATGACGGATCCGGGCGCGTTGAGGGCGAATGCCGGTGGTTGTGGGGACTGGTCCATCGATTCCGCAAGTTTTTCCATCAGGCTGTCTTCCGGTGAAGGCGATTCGCATGCGAGCAGAACCATCAAACCGCCCCCCAAGAGCAGCAACGGTAACGTTTTCCTAGGAACAAACAATGATTACCAATCCTTTCGACGATCGCGCTTGTGGTCGACGATATGGACCGATGCAGTTTTTCACAGGGCCCACGGCACCCAACGCTCTCGTCACGGCCTCATGTGTTGCCTGGATATGCTGCAAGCCTCATACCAGGCGTTCTCAGCATCCACAGCGGTTCCTTGGGGTGTTGCAAGCTGTCGGCGTTGTAGAAGTTACAAACCAATTGGTAAATTGGAGGCCCTTGACCCGCTGTCTCGCGACGAACTTCCGATCCGAGCAACCGATCAAAGGCTGCCATTCGCTCTGTGCTCCACGGGCGGGCACATCCGGCCTTTGGATCCTGATCCAAGCTGGCACGGTGATTGCCTCAATCATTCGTTGCAGGAGGTCGATCGATGCATGTTCCGAAAACGAGGTTCTCGACCCTTTTGGGAAAAAGGACTCTTCATGTCGACAAATCCAGGTTGGCCATAGTTACAGCGATGGTCATTTTGATCTTTGTTTCCCATGGCGCGGCGAATGGCCGCAACCAGGTTACCGACCGCGGGATCAGCGACGCCGTTGACGACGAGTTGTGGCTCGACGCCGCCGTGCCGCACAACCGCCTCGATGTGGTCACGGTTGACGGCGTGGTCACTCTGACGGGGACGGTCACGAACATCACCGCCAAAAGGCGAGCCGTCGAACTCGCCTCGATCGTCCGCGGGGTCAGGTCGGTGGTCGACAGAATTCACGTGGTGCCGCTGTGGGACGTTTCCGACGGCAAACTTCGCGCTGACGTCCGCAGCACACTCCTCCACGACCCGGCAACCGAGGCGAAACAGATCGACATCACCGTAGAGGACGCCTTGGTCATCTTGAAGGGAAATGTTGACTCGTCGCAGGAGAGGACGCTCGCTGAATTGATCGCCGGCAACGTGCGCGGCGTGCGCGAGGTTGTCAACTTCCTCGATGTCAACGGATTCGGAATGCGGTCTGATGATGAGCTTCTGAAGGAGATCCAGGGCGTTCTTCGCTGGGACGCTTTGCTATCCCACCGGTCCGCCATCTCGGTCACGGTTGACGACGGCCGCGTGTTGCTCTCCGGCACTGTCTGCAGCCTGGCCGAGAAAAACCTCACGGCGAAGGACGCATGGGTCAGCGGTGTTGCAGCTGTCGACATATCCGAGCTCGAAGTCGCGATGTGTTTTGACGAGCCGCGGGTTCGCAAAGCGGCGACCGCCCCTCCGTCGGATGAAGAGATCGTGAAGGCCATCCACAGCGCCCTCATTCATGATCCGCGGGTCCTGTCAACGACCGTCACAGCCGAGGTTGTCGATGGCCGCGTTACTCTGCGCGGACAGGTCGAAAACCTGCGCGCGCGAATAGCAGCCGCACAGGACGCCCGCAACACGGTAGGTGTGACGTCGGTCGTCAACCGACTCAAACTGCGAAAAGACCTTTTTCTGCCCGAGATTCTGTTGCCCGATGACGAGATCGAGAGCATGGTCGAGAATGTCCTCGGCCGCGACCCGTACGTCGAGCGCTTTGATATCGAGGTCAAAGCCATTGATGGCACGATTTACCTGACAGGTGTCGTCGATAGCTTTTTTGAAAAAGCCCGCGTCGAGGATCTGGCCTCTACGACCGTGGGAGTGATGGAGGTGAAAAACCACATCGAAGTCCTGGATCCCGTCACCCTGTGGGGCGCCGAACCGATCATGAGCGATTTTCTGCCGACAGACTACGGCTGGTACAGGCCGAGGCGTCCGGACACGTCAAAAGGTGATGAGCAGATCCGCCGTGACATCGAGAACCAGATGTGGTGGAGCACTCAGGTCGACAGCGACCAGGTCGCGGTTGCCGTTGAAGATGGTGTCGCCACCTTGACCGGCACGGTCGATAGCTGGCGAGAGCGAGATGCCGCAACCAAGAACGCCTACGATGGAGGAGCGGTCTTGGTTAGCAACAATCTGAAGGTGGTGTGGTGATTCTAACGGCCGCAGCGTAGATTTAATTTTCGAAGGATCGCCTTTGAAAAATCCTCAGCACAAGGGCGGGGACGGGCCACGAAAACGGCCGGATCCTTTTCCAAAGCCAATGTCGAGGCCTACGAAGCGACGACCTCGAGTTCGTTGGTTACGTCCGTAACGCCGTAGGTGTATGACGCGATGATGCCAGAGACCTTACGGGCCGACGCACTGGGCACGGTTCCGGAGAGCGTCACACGTCCCTCCTCCACGCCGACAGTAATATCATCCGCGGCGCCCTCGACCATCAGGGCGTGCCGGTTGAAGGCCGCGACGATATCGTCGGCAGTGGCCTGATCGGCCGACCCCTTGGTCGGCACGACGGTCAAACTGCTCGCGACATCGGTGACTCCGCGGTGCAGGCCTACAACCGTTTCAACAAACCCCTTCTTCCAGTGGCCATCGACCGATCCTTGCAGGGTCACCCGACCCTCCTGCACCAAGACTGTGATCCGAGACGGGTCGATATCCGGATTGGCGGCGAGCATGTTGCTGATAGAAATCTTGAGATCGGCATCGGTCGGCAGCTGGATGGTGCTCGGAATTCGGACATTCAGCGCGTTGACGACATCCGTGGCGCCGGGGACGACTTCGGCATCTTCCACAGCCGCGGAACGCGCCAGGGCGCTCGGTACGAAGCCCTCCAATTTCACGATCCCGTGGCTGACCTCGACCTTGATCTTTGACGCATCGACGCGGGCGTCCCATGACAATTGACTGACCACGTCCTGCTTGATCCGTTCGTCGTTGCTGATCATGAGCTCCCCCTTTCTCAATCGATTCGCAATTCTTCGTCTCGAGCGTAGTAATTCCTGCACTCCGCCTCGCGACCGCGAACCACCCGTCGTGAAACCAGTGGGCCATGGCGCTCTGTAACCACGGTGTGTTGCCCCTCGACATGGTCGTCATCGTCGTGGTAGATCACGACCCAGTCGCGGGTCCGGCCCAGCTCGTGCGCCCGTGCAGTGTTCGAAAACAGAGCGGTGAACACCCACCGACCGCGCTCGGTGTGAAGCACCGGCAGCCATGACTCACCCTCCGGGTTGAATTTCCGCGGGACGATCGTGCGCAACGAGCCGGCGTCCGCTTTCTCCCGGTACTCCGAGTCCACGCCGAGAATGGTGTCGATCGAGGTTCCCTCTGAGCCGCTCTAGGAAGCTCCACCGTCCATAGCGAACCATCTCGAGGATTGCGGCAGAGATTCCGCTGCCAACACCCGGCAGTTCTGTGAGAGCGTCCGTGCCACCGGTGGCGGCAAGCTCGGCGACATCGTCTCTGAGATTGCCAACCGTGTCTGCCGCGCCGCGGTACGCGTTGACGCGGAACGGGTTGGCTGCCTGTTGCTCCAGCAGGTCTGCGGCCTCGAATAGCCGATCCGCTATCGTCCGGTTGATGGCCCGAGTCTGAATTTTGTTCAAGTCATCAGGCACGTGGCTTCTCCTTCGGTCATGTTGCTTTCAGGTGAAGCAAGACCGATGCCAACGGCCGTCGCCACTTGTCCGAGCGCAGAAAATCGCCGGCTTGGGGCCCGTGGCCCGTAGAGTCCGGCCTCTCCCTCAACTGACGCCATTGGCGAGGTGGACGGCCGGCGCGAAAACCCACTCAGACGCTGGGACACCACGCCATGCGTTGAGCCGACAGCCCATGCTGTCAGGCGCCAGGTCGTGGTACAACGGTGGCGTGACTCCACATCGGGCACTCGTCCGCGTCTCCCGCAGCAAGCACCGCGTGCTCGACCCCGAGGATGTGTATTTTCTTTGTGCCAAGGGCGGGGAAACCGAGGTTCGGCTGCGCTCGCGCACGCCGTTAGTCGATGTCCGTCCGCTCGGCGAGCTGAGTCCGCTGTTCGAGCCGTTCGGGTTCGTCCGGGTACATCGCGAGCACGCTATGAACATCCGCCGCATCCGGCTGCTTCGACTGCAGGTCGATGGCAGGGACTGGGAGGTCAAGCTCCAACCACCGGTGAACAAAGTACCGCCGATTGTGCGCAATCGTCTGGCCGGTCTGCGGGCGGCGCTCGGACCACCATGACCGGATCCACAGATCACTCGAAGCTCGGGACGTTCGTCGGCGTCTATCTACCGACGGTGCTGACGATCCTCGGCGTCATCATGTTCCTGCGCACCGGCTGGCTGGTCGGGCATCTCGGCTTGGCGCGTGCGATCCTGGTTGTCGTCGCTGCCAACATCATCACGATCATCACCACCCTGTCCTTCTCCTCGATCGCGACCAACATCACAGTCGGCACCGGGGGTGCCTACTACATCGTGTCGCGCAGCCTGGGGCCGGAGATTGGCGGTGCCATTGGGGTTCCGCTGTTCTTTTCGCAGGCATTTTCGGTCACCCTGTACGCGTTCGGTTTCGCCGAGGCGTTGCGCCTGGTGTGGCCGGAGGTGCCACTCCAGCTTGCTGCGCTGGTCATCCTGGCTCTGGTCGGCGGTCTCGCGATCCTCGGGGCGGGCTTCGCGCTGCGAACCCAGATCCCGATTCTGATGCTCGTCGGCTGTGCTCTTTTCGCACTCACCATCGGTGCCATGGCGCGGTCCGCGGAACACCAGATTGCAGTGACCGCCGGCAGCGGCGAAATCGGATTCTGGGCCGGTTTCGCGGTGTTCTTTCCGGCGGTCACGGGGGTCATGGCGGGCCTCGGCCTGTCCGGCGATCTGCGGGAGCCGGGACGGGCAATTCCGCTCGGCTCCCTCCTCGCGGTCATGACCGGTTTCGCGGTGTACCTGGCGATCCCGGTGCTGCTGTCGCTGGCCACCACCCCGGAGCAGTGCCGGGCCGACTCGCTGATCTGGACGCGGGTCGCGCTTTTCGGCCCATGGCTGGTCGTGCCGGGCCTCCTCGGAGCGATCTTCTCGTCCGCCGTCGGTTCGATGCTCGGTGCCCCGCGGACGCTGCAGGCGTTGGCTATGGACGGGATCGCACCCCGTATCTTCGGCCGTACTTCGGGGGGATGGAAGGCCCTTGCGCCAGGCTTCGCGCTGTCGCTCATCATCGCCCTCTGCGCTGTCGCGATCGGCGATCTCAACCGCGTCGCGCCGTTCATCACGATGTTCTTCCTCACCATCTATGCCGTCATCAACCTGGCCGCAGCCCTGGAGACGCTTAGTGGAGATCCCTCCTGGCGGCCGAGGCTTCGGATTCACTGGAGCGTCAATCTCCTGGGCGGTCTCGTTTGCGTGGGTGCGATGGTGCTGGTCAACCCTTTGGCGAGTCTCACCGCGGCCACGGTCGTGATTACGATTTGGCTGATCCTGGGCCGGCGCGAGAGGCGCGCTCGGTGGGGTGACGCCTGGCGCGGGGCGTACGAGTCGCTCATTCGATGGGCCCTGATACGGCTCGCCTCGCAGACCGTCAGCGCAAGAAGCTGGCGGCCGCACGTCCTGGTGTTCGTCTCCGATGTGGTCGGGTCTCTCGATGCGATCCGCTTTGCCAACTGGTTTTCCCAGGGCCGGGGCATCGTCACCGTCTGCCATCTCCAGGTCGGGCAGTCGGAAGAGCCGCCTGACATCCTCGAACGCGAACTGCAGATGCGGCGCGTCTTGACGCGTGAGGGGCTGGTCGTCTTTCCGGAGTTCGAAGAGGTGCAGGAGCTGGTCAGCGGCATGGTCGACATCGCCCAGGCGAACGGGATTGCCGGTCTCGCGAGCAACACGGTGATGGTCGGCTGGCCTGACGAAGGGTCTCGGTTGGCGGATTTTCTCGTCGCCATGGCCCAGCTCAAGCGCTACTCGGTGTCCTTCATCATCTCGCGCATCCAGCCGCGTCATCTGTTCCCGCTCGAAGGGGTCCGTCGAACGATCCATATCTGGTGGGGAGGGAGGCAACGCAACGGCGATCTCATGCTGCTGCTCGCCTACCTGCTGACTCGCAATCCGGAGTGGCGGGACTCCCGGGTCAAAGTGCTGAGTGTCGCCTCGAACCAGCTCATGAAGGAACGTACCGAGCGCCTCCTCGGGCTCCTCGTACCCGAGATACGCATCGATGTCGACATCGAGGTGATCGTCCACGACGAAGCCGGACAGACAATTACCGACCTGATGCGCAGCAAGAACACCGACGCCGATGTCGTCTTTTTGGGGCTCGCGAATGTCGAAAGCGGCTCGGAACTCGACTACGCCGAGCGTCTTGCCGCCCTTGCCGGGGACTCGCCGGCCGTCTTCTTCGTCAAGAACTCGAGCCTCTTCTCGGGTGATCTCCTGCTGCCGGGCGACGACGAGCAGGCTGTGTTGTCGGCCGACGGCGAGGAACCGACACAGCACAAGTAAGAGCAAAACCATGATCGAAGCCATCAAAGAGCAATTCGCCCGGTTCGAACCACAGGCTGTATCTGACACCATCATCCACTTGATCCTGGACCTCCTTGGAGCAGTCTTGGTCCTGGCGGCGATCTATATGGTGTTCCGCCTCAGCCGCCGCCCGTTAAACATGCCGTTCGACGGAGCCGGGATGCACATCAAGTTGGTCGAGCCCCTGGGCGAGGTAAAGACGATGCCGGACTCGCTCACCACCCGGTCGATGGGGAGCAACTCGTCATGACTTCGATTCCCGAGATAGGAACGCCGACTCATGCCGAACGGCTCTCATTTCTCATTGACGGAGAAGACTATTTCGAAGCCTTCGTCGAAGCCGTCTCGCTCGCCGAGCGGTCGGTTCTCATCCTTGGCTGGGAGGTCGACAGCGGTATCCGGCTGCGACGGTCTCGAACCGGCGGTAACGACTTGCAGACCCTCGCCGAGTTCCTGTCGGCCACGCTCGTCAGCCGGCCCGAGCTCGAGGTGCACGTCAATTGCTGGGATTGGTCGATGATCTACGTTCTCGAGCGCGAGCCCTGGCCGCGCGAGAAGATGGGTCGCGACACCCACGACCGGCTCCACTTCGAGCTCGACGGGAAGCACCCGGTCGGCGCCTCGCACCACGAGAAGGTCGTCGTCATCGACGACAAGGTGGCGTTCATCGGCGGCATCGATCTCGGGCGTAGGCGGTGGGACACTCACGAGCACGACCCAGACGACCCACGGTTGGTGTCGCCGGCCGGCAACGCGTACCGTCCGTTTCACGATGTACAGGCAGTTGTCTCCGGGCCGGCGGCACGCGCTCTCGGTGACCGTGCGCGCTTCCGTTGGCGCCGCACTACGGGCGAGATTCTCGACCCAACACCCGAGGCCGACCACGACCCGTGGCCCGGCGTCGAGCCCGCAATTCGCGACACGCCGCTGCGCCTGGTGGTCACGGACCCTGCCGAAAATTGCCGTGAGACCGAGGCCTGGCACGTTGCAGCGATCGAGTCCGCCGAAAAGGCGATCTATCTCGAAAACCAGTACCTTACGTCGCACGCTGTAGGCGACGCTTTAACCGGTTGTCTCGGTCGCACTCCGTCGCCTGAGATCGTCATCGTCACGTCGAGAGAGAGCGGAGGATGGCTGGAGCAGGCCTCGATGGATGCTCAGCGTGCGTGCATTCTCGGAAATCTCGCGGCCGTCGACCCGGGCGGCAAATTGGCCACGTGGTGGCCGGACTCCGGCCACAGCGATTCGCCGACGGTCCACACCAAACTGACTGTGGTAGACGACCGCCACGCCTACCTCGGATCCGCCAACCTGTCCAACCGTTCGATGGGCCTCGATACCGAGATCGGCCTGGTGATGGACGCAAACGAGGCCCCACGTCTCCAAGAGACGATCACCGATTTGCGGCGGTCATTGCTCGCCGAACACCTCGACACTACACCCGAAGCGGTCGCGCGTGCGGAGCGCGCATGCCAGGGAACGATCAGGGCCGTCGAGTCTCTGCGCTCCGGCAGACGCACTCTGCGCGACCTGGACACCTCGGCGCATCCCCTGGCCGACATCATCGGGCCCGTCACGGCGCTGTTCGATCCCGAACGCCCGGCCGATCTCGGAGACCTCGTGGGCGGGCTACCGTGGAGCGACAACGATGCCGATGGCTGATAGCCGGCTGCCGGTGGCCGATACCCGGCGATACGATATCTCCCGGGCCGGCGCGGAGCCGCGGGGTCTACGGTTCCGGAAGGCGTCGCGCGCCCTTTTTCGATACTGGCCGAGACCGCACCTGCACCTCTACCGTGAGGGCTTGCCGCGTGAGAGCCGCGGCGAGACCGTCGGCCGCGTCGGCCTGATCGGCCGCCCCTTGGTCGGCACGACGGTCAAACTGCTCGCGACATCGGTGACTCCGCGGTGCAGGCCTACAACCGTTTCAACAAACCCCTTCTTCCAGTGGCCATCGACCGATCCTTGCAGGGTCACCCGACCC